>Ga0075432_10000372_pt1 | contig 12974 bp, 11 predicted proteins | sample RhiMethybrSRZTD1_FD_72781 | JGI IMG/M metagenome (GOLD analysis project Ga0075432, IMG submission 72781) | Populus rhizosphere microbial communities from Tennessee, USA - Rhizosphere MetaG P. TD hybrid SRZTD1 | ecosystem: Host-associated > Plants > Roots > Rhizosphere > Soil | place: USA... | reverse complement strand
TCGCTGGGCCACACTGACGCGGACTCCGGGATCTCCGCGGCGTCCCTCACCGAGGCGGCGGAGTTGCTGGCGGCGGGAGTCCGCGGGTCACGCCCCACCGTCACGCACCTGTTCAACGGAATGCCGCCGCTGCATCACCGCAACCCCGGACCGGTCGCCGCCTGCCTCCGGCTGGCAGCGGCAGGCACTGTAGCTGTCGAACTGATCGCGGACGGCGCACACCTGGATCCGGACACGGTCAGGATGGTCTTCGAGCTGGTGGGCGCCGGGAACGTGGTCCTGGTGACCGATTCCATGGCAGCCACCGGCCTGCCCGACGGCGACTATGAACTGGGTCCCGCCGCCGTCGCAGTCAGGGGCGCCGAAGCGCGGCTGGCGAGCAACGGTTCCCTGGCCGGAGGCACCGCCACGCTGCTGGACGTTGTCCGGCGGACGATCGCTGCAGGCGTTGCACCCGCCGCGGCTGTTCAGGCAGCCAGCGCGGTACCGGCGGCGATCATCGGCCGGCAGCACGAAATCGGAAGCCTCCGCGCCGGCTTGCGGGCCGACGTCGTGGCGGTGGACCGGGACTTCCGCCCGGTGCTGGTCCTGCGGGAGGGCCGGAAGCTGGCCCGCCCCGCCGTCGGGCCCTAGCCTTCTGCCCGTCTGCAGGCTCCTGCCCTCAACCCCGCAAGGCCCTAACCCCTTCCGGGCCTAAACGCTCGCGGCGGCCACACGCGTGGCCGTGCACGGCATCAGGGCGGCCGCACCCTCGTCCGCGATCACGGTTACGTGCGGATGGCGCTGCAGGACGGAAGCGGGGCAATCCGGCGTCACCGGTCCGGTGAGCGCACGGTGCAGGATTTCCGCCTTGTCCGCTCCATGGACCACCATCAGGAGCTGGCGCGCCTCGAGGATGGTGCCGAGGCCCTGTGTGATGCACCGCCCGGGCACGTCTGCAGGCGAGTCGAAATAGCGGCTGTTGGCCTGCCTCGTGCGTTCAGTGAGGTCCTCTACCCGGGTGCGGGACTCCAGCGACGACCCGGGCTCGTTGAAGGCCAGGTGGCCGTTATGGCCGATGCCCAGCAGCTGGATATCGATCCCGCCGTGGGCTGCAATGGCAGCTTCGTAGTCGTTGGCCGCGCGTTCGGGGTCCGCTGCGCTGCCGTCCGGGACAAACACGTTGGCAGGGTCCAGGCTGAGCCGCTCGGTGACTTCACGGCGGACAACTTCCGCGTAGCTTTCCGGATGGCCGGCGGGCAGGCCCACGTATTCATCCAGCGCGAAGCAGCGGACGCGTGACATCTCCAGCCCGTATCCTGCCAGCGCCCGGTAGACGGGCAAGGGCGAGCCGCCCGTTGCCACCCCCAGCACGGCATCCTGGTTGCTGCGGATCACGGCCGCCAGAAGCCCCGCGCCGACCGCGCCGGCTGCCTCTGCGTCCTGAACTACGAAAAACTCCATGCCGAACGGGCTCTCTTCTGTGTTGACGGGGTGCTGTGTCTGGATGGACGGGGGACTGACGGGCGTGCTCAAGGAGGAGCACCCGCGGGGATGTTGCAGAAGGCGGTTCTAGCGGGCCGCGACGGCGCGGAGCTTTCCCCGGATTCCGTCGAAGTGGCGCTGCAGCCGCTCGGAGGCAAGTGGCTTGTTGCCCGCCGCCACCGCCTCGTAGATCTCGCGGTGGTCGCGCACCTGCTGAAGCAGGTCCACGGGCGCCGGCCCCAGTTCCAGGTGGATTTGGCGGTAAACCTTCCAGAAGACGTCCATCAGGTTCATGAGCAGGTCGTTGCGCAGCGGCGCGAACAACCGGCGGTGGAACTCGGCGTCGTGGGCAAACAGGGGTTCGCCCTTCCCGGCTGCCACCTCCATGGCTTCCAGCGCGTGCTGCAGGTCCTCCTGCTGCGCAGCCGTCATCCGGTCCATCGCCGAACCGATCAGCCCGGATTCGAGCGCCTGGCGCACATCCACCAGCTCCATGGCTTCCTCTCCCCGGTGCCGCAGGGAGAGCCGGCCCCGGAAGGCCAGTCCGTCGGCGAGGGCATGGAAGTTGTTGGGGGCCACGAAGGTCCCGAAGCCGTGGCGGATCTCGATCACGCCGAGGGCCTGCAGGACTTTCAAGGACTCCCGGACCGTATTGCGCCCCACGCCCAGAGTTCCGGAGAGTTCGGCTTCAGTGGGGAGCGCATCGCCAACGTCCAGTCCCTGCTCCAGGATCAGTTCCATGATGCGCGTTTGCAGGGCATGGGAGCGCAGCTGCGCGCTGAAGCGGGCAGTTGACACTTCTTGCGGGGCCACGGTCACGGCTGTCTCCTAGGGATCGGACCTGCCTAGCAAGCAGGTCTGCTACTAATCCTACCGGAGATGGGACGTCCCTTGTCCTATTTGGTAACAATGAATTTGCCCTGAACGCGCCGCCAGAGCGGGCGTACATGGAATGGGAGGGTTGTTAGAGGAGTTGGAAAACGGCCTTGGTACTTGACTTGGTCCCGAGCCTGGCGACGAACATGTAATACGCCCCGCCGGCGCCGGGCTTCGCGGACACCGGGCCGCACCCGGGGACGCTGCGGTTGCGCTCCCACGGGAAGTTGGCGGTCTCGCTCTGGCCCGGAGCGATGGTCTTGACCAGGTCCCCGCTCTCCACTTGGCAGTCAACCGAAGAGAAGATCCGGTCGGAGCCGCTGGTGACCGTGTACTCCATCTGGGACGTACCCAGGTTCACCTCGCATGCCACTTTTCCGCCGTTGGTGACTTTCAGGCTAAGGAGCGGGTTCTCCCCCGCCGCGTAGGCAGCCTTGTCCGTGGACGCCGAAACGGTGACAAGGCCCTGGTCGCATGTCGGCGTGGCCTGGGCGCTGGGAGTCGCGGACGCGGAGGGCGTGGCCTCAGGATTCGCCGCCGCCCCGTCAGAACCGTCGCGGCCCGCGGGGTCGGTGGAGGAGGCCTGCTCGGAGGAGCGCATGGCCGCGGACACGGCGGCGAAGCCTCCCAAAGCCACCGAGGCCACGAGAAGCAGCACCACGGCAACGAACAGCCTGCGACGGCGGTAGACGGCCTTCAGCGGAGGCCGCCCCGCCTGACGGCCGGGGGTGCCCTTCGGTTTCGAACTGTTCTTTCCTGAAGTGCCTTGCCTGACCATCCTTCTAGGCTAAAGAACGCCGGGCACATTGACGCACCACCACGCCGCGAACACGGACGTCGGCCAGTATCCACTACAGTATTTGCATCGAAGCCTTAGCCTTACCCACTGCCCTTTCCCCGGCGAGTCGCCCTGCGCCGGCGCCGCTGGCAGTCCTCCACGAAACCCTTGACGCCTGGTTCGCAGACACCGCCAGGGAACTGCCGTGGCGCGAACCCGGCTGTTCCGCCTGGGGCGTCCTGGTCAGTGAAATCATGCTGCAGCAGACTCCGGTGGTCCGGGTTCTGCCCGTGTGGGAAGAGTGGCTTCGCCGCTGGCCGGCACCGGCAGACCTCGCCGTGGAACCGTCCGGCGAAGCTGTCCGGCACTGGGGCCGGCTGGGCTACCCGCGGCGGGCACTGCGCCTGCACGCTGCCGCCGTCGCCATCGTGGAGAAGCACGACGGCGGGGTGCCGGGAACGTACGCGGAACTGCTGGAACTTCCGGGCGTGGGCAGCTACACGGCCGCCGCCGTGGCTGCATTCGCTTTCGGCCGCCGCGAGACGGTGGTGGACACCAACATCCGCCGCGTGCATGCACGGCTTTTTTCGGGCACGGCGCTGCCGTCACAGTCGCTGACGGCCGCCGAGATGCGGCTCGCCGCCGAGCTGCTGCCGGCCGACGTCGGACTCTCTGTCCGCTGGAACGCGGCGGTTATGGAGCTGGGAGCCTTGGTCTGCACGGCAAGGGCGCCGAAGTGCGGCGACTGCCCGGTGCGTGGCGCGTGTCAGTGGCTGGCGGCCGGCGAGCCGCCGCCGTCGTACACCCCCAAAGGGCAGTCCTGGCACGGCACCGACCGGCAGGTGCGGGGTGCCGTGATGGCTGTGCTCCGGCTGGCGGACTCACCGGTGGCACCGGAAATGTTCCATCAGCCCGCCGCGGATCTTGGCTTCGAAGCGGACGGCATCGGCGTCCCGCTTGCGGCGCTGCATCGGCTGAATTCCGCGCCGGAACAGCTGGAACGCGCACTGGCGGGCCTGGTCAGCGACGGCCTGGCCGAGCTGCACCTCGGCGGCCTGCGGCTTCCTGCCTGACGCCCGTTATGCATTCGTTCCGGAACTGGAACCACCCTGTGCTGGTGCGGCCCGAGCCTGCGGACCTACCCTGAAGCATGCGCAGCGTTGGGGTACTTCTGGCAGCGGTCACGACGTCGCTGATCCCGTCCGCGTGCATGCCCGAGGCAGTGCCGTGCCCGGCAATCGCGCAGGCGTCCGTGGTGGCGCTGACCGTGGCTGCCAGCTATGTGCCCGAGGTCGAGGCCATCCACCTCAAGGCCTGCCAGGACGGAACATGCCGGGAAGCCGACCTTGAGCTGATGCCGGGCAGCACCACGGTGGACCAGGGCTGCGAGCCCTCAGCCGGCCCGGACGGCACGTGCTCCGCAACGTCCTCCCCGGACGGCACGCTCACCGGCATGCTGATGATGGACGTCCTGACCGAATCGCGCATTGACGCCACTGCCACCGGCACGTCCACTGCGGGGACGCCGCTGCCCGAGCGCAGGCTCAGCTTTGTGCCCAGGGCCGAGTATCCCTACGGCGAGCAGTGCGGAAAGTTCATCACGGCCGGCGTGGTGCTGGATGCCGACGGCCTCCGGCAGTCACCGTAACTACAGGCCGCAAGTCAGGGCTCGCCGAACCCTGCCTCCACCAGTCCGCCGACGTACTTCACAGCTTTGGCCGCGTCCGGCCCCCAGGCCTCGACGTGGAGGATCGATCCCCTGCCCGCGCCCAGGGTCATGAGGCCGGTCATGGACGCACCGTCCACGCCGTTGACGGTCACCTCGGCTTCCAGGCCCGAGATTCCCCCGGCGATCTTCGCTGCGGGCCGTGCATGCATGCCGGCCTGGTTGACCAGCTCAAAATCGCCCGTAGCGTCCGGCGGCCCGACCGTTTCCGCCTCCGACGGCGCCTCCGGGGCAGCTGCACGGCGCACCGCTTCCGCCGCCTGCTTAACTCCCGCGGCGTCTGCGCCGGCCTGCGCGGCAACGGCAGCCGCCACCAGCCCCTCCACCAGCGGCGCGTCGGCCAGCAGGACCGTGTCCGGGTCCGGCAGGAACTCCACTGCTGATTCGGCCGTCATCACGGCGGAGCCGAGGTCCGTCAGCACCACGATTCCGTCATCGCCGGCGGCCTGTTCGAGGGCGGCCATCACCTTCTCCAGGCTGGTGCCGATCCGGCCGTCGTCGGTACCGCCCGCGGGGAGGATCACGACGTCGGGTGCCATTTGGGCGGCCAGCTCCACCGCGCCGTCGGCGATCTTTTCGCTATGGGACACCACCACCAGGCGGACCGTCACTCGGCTGCCCCGGCCGCAGCGCGCAGGATGAGGGCGGTGGACACGGCGCCGGGATCGCGGTGGCCTGCGCTCCGCTCCCCCAGGTAGCTGGCCCGGCCCTTGCGGGCGATCAGCGGATCGGTAGCAACGGCACCCGCCTCGGCGGCTTCCGCCGCCGCCAGGAGGACCTTGAGGACGTCCCCGTCCCCTGCAGCGGCCTGCGCTGCCGCAGCATCGACGGCGGGGGTCCACGCGTCCACCATGGTCTTGTCGCCGGATTCGGCCTTGCCACGGGCCACAATGCCGTCGCGGGCGGCCTGAATGGCAACAGCCAAGGCCCCGGGGTCGATGTCCGTGGTGTCGCCCAGCGAGGTGGAGGCGCGCAGGAAGGCAGTCCCGTAGAGGGGTCCTGCCGCGCCGCCCACCTTGGACATCAGGGCCATGGCCGTGAGCTTCAGCGCCGCTCCCGGCGTGGCGGGCGGCGCCTCTGCGAGCCTCTCCATCACGGCCTTGAAGCCGCGGTCCATGTTTTCACCGTGATCGGAATCCCCGATGGCACGGTCCAGTTCGATCAGTTCCACGCGGTGGTCCGCCATGGCCTGCGCGGAAAGGGTGAGCCACCGTACCGCCCAGTCAACGTCCAGTCCCACTGTCAGATGCCCCATCGCAGCGCAGCGGTGTGGACCGGCGCATCCCAGAGCGTGGTGAGTTCATCGTCGAGCCGCAGCACCGTGATGGAGCAGCCCTGCATCTCGAGGGAGGTGATGTAGTTGCCCACCAGGGACCGTTCCACCGTGACGCCCTTCTCCGCGAGCACCTGCGCCGCGCGGCGGTAGACGATGTACAGCTCGCTTTGCGGGGTGCCGCCCATGCCGTTCACGAACAGGAGGACCTTGTCGCCGGAGGCGATGCCGAGGTCGGACAGGATGGGCTCCAGGAGTCGGTCGGTGATGCCGTCGGCGTTTTCCATGGGGATACGGTGCCGCCCGGGCTCACCGTGGATTCCGATGCCGATTTCGATTTCGTTCTCTTCCAAATCAAAGCTGGGCGTCCCGGCATGCGGAACCGTGCAGGCGGTCAGTGCCACGCCCATGCTGCGCACGTTCTGGTTGACGCGGTCTCCGATGGCGGCGACGCCGTCCAGGTCATCGCCGCGTTCCGCGGCCGCACCGGCGATCTTCTCCACCAGGACGGTGCCGCCCACGCCGCGCCGGCCGGCCGTGTACAGCGAGTCTTCAACCGCGACGTCGTCATTGACCAGGACAGTCCGCACCTGCACGCCTTCGGCCTCCGCCATTTCGGCGGCCGTTTCGAAATTCAGGACGTCGCCGGTGTAGTTCTTGACGATGTGCACCACGCCGGCGCCGGAATTTACGGCCAGGGTGGCCGGAATGATCTGGTCGGGCGTGGGCGAAGTGAAGACGGCACCCGGCACAGCGGCATCGAGCATTCCCAGCCCCACGAAGCCGCCGTGAAGTGGCTCGTGGCCGCTGCCGCCGCCGCTGACAAGGCCCACTTTCCCTGCCACCGGGGCGTCCTTGCGGGTGATGAATTTCGGCTCGGCACTGACGGTTACGAGGTCTGCGTGGGCCAGGCCGAAGCCTTCCACGGACTCGTCCACTACAGCGCGGGGATCGTTGATCAGCTTCTTCATTGGAGTGCTCCCTGGAGTGTCCTGGCGGCTTTGTCTTGACAGTACTACCGCGGCCCGGGCAACGGTAGCGCTCTGTCGAATCGGCTGGTTCAGCCGGCGCCGGAGACCGGTTCAGCGCGGGCAAAAGAAAGGGACAGCCCCCAATAGACTGTCCCTTCCCCTTCCAGCTTGTGTCCCCCGGCCGGGTTCAGCGCTTCCCCCAGGATGCCGGGAGGAAATCCGGCCACGCCGCGGCGCCTATGTGGAATGCCGAGGACTCGCAGGGCTGACTCAGCGGATCCCTTCGAGTCAGTACTGTCGGCAGGTCCATTTGAAACGCCGAAAAATCCGGAAAAATGGCGTGCTCGCGCATTTCTGTCCTTTGAAGTGGTTTCGGGATTCTGGTGTTACTGGCAGGCTTGATTAATTTTATACATCGATTCGATATATGGGAAGAGTTTAGAAATACGACATTATGGATGGTGCCGGGCACGCCTGCGACGTGACGGGGCTAGAGGGCCTTGATCATCCGGGTGTTGCCCAGCGTGTTCGGCTTCACCCGGGCGAGGTCCAGGAATTCCGCCACACCTTCGTCATGCGAGCGGAGCAGCTCGGAATAGACAACAGGGTCAACGGCCGTCTGGTCAGCCATGACATCGAAGCCGTGTTTCTTGAAGAAATCCACCTCGAACGTCAGGCAGAACACGCGCGAGACGCCCAGCGCCCTGGCCTCTTCCAGCAGGCTTTCCACCAGGACGTGGCCCACGCCCTTGCCCCGCCACGCGTCCGAGGCCGCGAGGGTGCGCACCTCGGCGAGGTCCTCCCACATGACGTGCAGGGCGCCGCAGCCGATCACCTCGCCGTCGGCCGACTCCGCGATCCTGAACTCCTGCAGGCTTTCGTAATAGGCCACCGTTTCCTTGGCCATCAGGATCCTCTTGTCCGCCAGCGGAGCCACCAGGCGCTTGATGGCAGCTACATCGCTGGTGCGGGCAGGGCGGATGCGGAAGGTCTCAGTCACAGCCCCCATCTTACGGCCGACCTCCGTCCGGCTAGAGCCCCAGATCCGGCGGCAACGGCAGGTCGCTGCCCAGCACGTTCTTCGCCAGGAAGTGCTCGACGACCCCGTACCAGACCTTGGCGTGCTGCGGCTGCAGGATCCAGTGGTTCTCGTCCGGGTAGTAGAGGAAACGGTGTGGCGTCCGGCCGTCGCTGTCCGCTGCCAGCTGCGATTTGGACAGCAGCTCGTACCAGAGCCGCAGGCCCTCGCCGATGGGCACGCGGTAGTCCTTGTCGCCGTGGATCACCAGCATGGGCGTGCTGATTTTCTCGACGTGCAGGTGCGGCGAGTTCGCCATCGCCATCTCGGCCGTCATTTCCTTCAGCCAGTACTGCGAGGCGTCGGTGGTGGGGCCGAACTGGTCCAGGGCCCACAGGCTTGCGTGGGTGACGATGGCGCCGAAGCGGTCCGTCTGGCCTGCCACCCAGTTCGCCATATAGCCGCCGAAGGAGCCGCCCATGGCAGCTGTACGCTCCGCGTCAATGTCGGGGCGCTCCACGACGGCGTCCGTGATTTCCATAAGGTCTGTGAAGGGCGCCTTGCCCCACTCTCCCCAGCCGCGCTGGATGAAGGACTGCCCGTAGCCGGTGGACAGGGCCGGATCGGGCAGGAGGACGGCGTAGCCCTTGGCCACCAGCAACCACGGGTTCCAGCGCCACGTCCATGCGTTCCACGAGCCCAGGGGTCCGCCGTGGATCCAGAGCAGCAGCGGCGCCGGTTCCTGCGCGGAGGCGCCGTCCGGCAGGGCAAGGTAGGCGGGCACCCGCGTGCCGTCGGCGGCGGTCGTGTCAAGGCGCTCCAGGGAGCCCTGGATGTGCGGGCGTTCGGCCGGAGCCTGGAGGCGGCTGACGTCCCCGCTCGCGAGGTCGATCCGGACTGCCTCGGGCGGAAATTCGTACGAACTCCGCAGCGCGTAGGCGCTGCGCCCGTCCGGGGAAACCACGACGTCGGTGTAGGCGGCGGCGTCCCGGGTCACCCGGGTGACCCTCGCTTCGCCGGCAGACGCCGGAACGGTGATCCGGAAAACCGGCGATGCGCCGTCGTCGTCGGCCGTTACCAGGAGGGCGGAGCCGTCCGGCAGCCACGCCGCCTTGATGGCCCAGCGGTCCCAGTCGCGGGCCAGCGGCCGGAGGTTCGCTTCCGGATCCCCCGGCGCACTGACGTCCAGCAGGTGGAGCCTGACCTGCGGAGCCTCGAGGGGAGTGCTGTCCGATTCGCTCAGCACCACCAGTGTGCGGTTGTCAGGGCTCACCGGCCCGGCAAAGTAGCTCATGCCTTCGCGGTCCAGCAGGACCCTGCGCGTTGCTGTGGCCACGTCGACGGCCACCAGGACCGAGCGCGAGTCGGCCTTGGCGAGGGGTTTGTCGAAGCTGGTGTAGATCGTCCTGCCGTCCGGGCTGACCACCGAATCCGCGTTGCGCAACAGTCCTGCCGCGTCCGGCGTCAGGTTCCGGAGCTTCAGCGGCGCGGCGGCATCGACCGTCGCCGGCTTGCCCCGCTCCTTCCCCTCCCCTGGCTCGACAGCGAAAATCCGCGGCTGGTCCGGGCCCAGGTCGGCATCCCAGTAGCGCACAGGGTAGCCGCTGTGGAGGATGGCGGACACTTTGTTGTCCTTGCGGCTCTTCCGCCGCGCTTCGTCCGCCTCCTCATCGGGGGAACCTGCCAGGACGGAGGCCGTGACAAACGTGGCCCCGGTGTCCCGGGCTGACATCACGTGGCTGATTCCGCCCGCGCGCGAAAGGACCACCCGGGCCTCGCCGCCGTCGGCGGGCAGCTGCCAGAGTGCACTGACAGGTTCGTCGTCCGGGCTCTCGGGATCGGGGCGGGCGGACGTGAAGTAGAGATCGCCGGTGGAGGCAAAGGCAGCACCCGCCTCGCCCTTGGCGCTGCGGGTGATCCGCCGGGCATGCTTCTCACCCGCGGGGTCCAGTTCCCACAGGGCGGTGACGTACTCGGTGCCTTTGGAGTTGAGCGTGGCGACGGTGGTCACCAGGCGCTTTCCGTCCGGGCTCAGCGCCAGGCCGCTCACCCGGGGTATGGCGAGGTAGTGGTCAATATCGTGGAAAGGGGTCGCCGGTTGTTCGCTCAGGATCGCTGAGTCTTGGGAAGCCATGAAGAGATTCAACACCGGCTGTGCGCCAGATCACAGCACGTTCACTATTAGTGAACCACTACTTTCACACCCCGCCAACCAAGCGGAAGGCGACGGCGCCGAGCTGGAGGCGACGGTCAGCGCCGGACCCGGCCACGGGAACCCGGCGGCAACGCGAAAGGCCCGCCGGCTCCTTTTGGAGCAGACGGGCCTTGGCGGTGATGCTTAGACGCTCGGAGCGATTTCCGGGATGCGCGGCTTGGCGTTTCCTTCGAAGGTGAACTTGGCGTCGTCGCCTTCGCCGTCCACATCCACCACTACGATGTCGCCCGCGTGGATCTCCCCGAAGAGGATCTTCTCGGACAGCTGGTCCTCGATCTCGCGCTGGATGGTGCGGCGCAGCGGCCGGGCACCCATGGCGGGATCGTAGCCGCGGGTTGCCAGAAGAACCTTGGCAGCCTTGGTGAGCTCAATGCCCATGTCCTTGTCCTTGAGGCGCTTCTCGAGGCGGCCAACGAACAGGTCGACGATCTCGATGATCTCGTCCTGGGTCAGCTGCGGGAAGACCACAACGTCGTCAACACGGTTCAGGAACTCGGGGCGGAAGTGCTGCTTGAGCTCTTCAGTGACCCGGGCGCGCATCCGGTTGTAGCCGGTCTGCGTGTCCGTGCCGGACTGGAAGCCGGTGGCGACACTCTTGGAGATGTCCCGGGTGCCGAGGTTGGTGGTCATGATGATCACCGTGTTCTTGAAGTCCACCACGCGGCCCTGGGAGTCGGTCAGGCGGCCGTCTTCCAGAATCTGCAGCAGTGAGTTGAAGAGGTCCGCGTGGGCCTTTTCCACTTCGTCGAACAGCACCACGGAGAACGGACGGCGGCGGACCTTTTCGGTCAGCTGCCCGCCTTCTTCGTAACCGACGTAGCCCGGAGGGGCACCGAAGAGGCGCGACACCGTGTGCTTCTCGGAGTATTCGGACATGTCCAGCGTGATGAGGGCATCCTCTTCACCGAACAGGAACTCCGCGAGGGCCTTGGCGAGCTCGGTCTTGCCGACACCGGTGGGGCCGGCGAAGATGAACGAACCGCCCGGACGCTTGGGGTCCTTCAGGCCTGCACGGGTGCGGCGGATTGCCTGGGACAGGGCCTTGATGGCCTCGTCCTGGCCGACGACGCGCTTGTGCAGTTCGCTTTCCATCTTCAGCAGTCGCGAGGACTCTTCCTCGGTCAGCTTGAAGACGGGAATACCGGTGGAATTCGCCAGCACCTCGGCGATGAGATCCTCATCCACCTCGGAGATGTCGTCCATGCCGCCGGTCTTCCAGTGGCGTTCCTTCTCGGCACGCTCGGCAATGAGCTTCTGCTCCTTGTCGCGCAGCGAGGCGGCACCTTCGAAGTCCTGCGCGTCAATCGCGGACTCCTTCTCCATCTTGAGTTCGGCGATGCGCTCGTCCATGGCCTTCAGCTCCGGCGGAGCGGTCATGCGGCGGATGCGCAGGCGTGCACCGGCTTCATCGATGAGGTCGATGGCCTTGTCCGGCAGGAAGCGGTCCGAGATGTAGCGTTCGGACAGGTTGGCTGCCGAGGCGAGGGCGCCGTCGGTGATGGTCACGCGGTGGTGCGCTTCATAGCGGTCCCGCAGGCCCTTGAGGATCTCGATGGCGTGCGCCACCGAAGGCTCCTTGACCTGGATCGGCTGGAAGCGGCGCTCAAGCGCTGCATCTTTCTCGATGTGCTTGCGGTATTCATCCAGCGTGGTGGCGCCGATGGTCTGGAGCTCGCCTCGTGCCAGCATGGGCTTGAGGATGGACGCGGCATCGATGGCGCCTTCGGCGGCACCCGCACCCACCAGGGTGTGGATCTCGTCGATGAACAGGATGATGTCGCCGCGGGTCCGGATCTCCTTGAGCACCTTCTTCAGGCGCTCTTCGAAGTCACCGCGGTACCGGGAGCCTGCCACCAGGGATCCAAGGTCCAGCGTGTAGAGCTGCTTGTCCTTGATGGTCTCCGGGACGTCCCCGCGGACGATCGCCTGGGCGAGTCCTTCGACGACGGCGGTCTTGCCGACGCCGGGTTCGCCGATGAGCACGGGGTTGTTCTTGGTGCGCCGGGAAAGGACCTGCATGACGCGTTCCATTTCCTGTTCGCGCCCGATGACCGGGTCCAGCTTGTTCTCGCGCGCAGCCTGGGTCAGGTTGCGGCCGAACTGGTCCAGGACCACGGAACCTGCAGGAGTTCCTTCCGGCTGGCCGGCCCCGACGCCTGCGCCGGTGGTCTCCTTGCCCTGGTAGCCCGAGAGCAGCTGGATCACCTGCTGGCGGACGCGGTTGAGGTCCGCTCCGAGCTTGACCAGCACCTGGGCAGCCACACCTTCACCCTCGCGGATGAGCCCCAGCAGGATGTGCTCCGTGCCGATGTAGTTATGGCCCAGCTGCAGTGCCTCGCGGAGCGAGAGCTCCAGCACCTTCTTGGCGCGCGGGGTGAAGGGGATGTGGCCGGACGGGGCCTGCTGGCCCTGGCCGATAATCTCCTGCACCTGCTCGCGTACGCCGTCGAGCGAAATGCTCAAGGACTCCAGAGCTTTGGCGGCAACGCCCTCACCCTCGTGGATCAGACCCAAGAGGATGTGTTCGGTACCGATGTAATTGTGGTTCAGCATGCGTGCCTCTTCTTGGGCAAGCACAACTACGCGACGGGCACGGTCCGTAAATCGCTCAAACATTTCGCCACACTCCTAGCTACGACGTACTTTGATGCTA
>Ga0075432_10000370_pt1 | contig 12996 bp, 9 predicted proteins | sample RhiMethybrSRZTD1_FD_72781 | JGI IMG/M metagenome (GOLD analysis project Ga0075432, IMG submission 72781) | Populus rhizosphere microbial communities from Tennessee, USA - Rhizosphere MetaG P. TD hybrid SRZTD1 | ecosystem: Host-associated > Plants > Roots > Rhizosphere > Soil | place: USA... | reverse complement strand
GACAGGACCCGTTTGGCGTCATGGCAAAGGCTTGTAAAGCAAAGGGAATGCGGGTTCTGGCCCGGGTTGATCCGCATGCCATGAACAGCGAGGTGTTTGCCGCCCATCCCGAGTGGGCAGCCTGCGGGCCGGACGGCAAGCCGCGGCGGCACTGGACCGCGCCGGACCTGTGGCTGACCTGCCCCTATACCGGTTACAACTTCGAGCTGATGCCCAGGGTGCTGCGCGAGATTGCGACGAATTATCCGGTCGACGGATTTTTTGGCAATAGAGTCAATACCTTGGGTATCTGCTACTGCGCCGGGTGCCGGACGCTGTACCGCACGGCGACGGGGGCCGAACTGCCCGCCGCGACTGACCCCGGCACGGCCGAGGGGCGGCGCTATTGGGATTGGGCTGGCGCGCGCGGGATGGAGATGACCGACCTGTGGAACGCGGCGATCAAGGCCGTGCGCCCCAATGCCTTCTTCGTGTCGGGGACCGAGCGGCGCGGGGCGCTGGACCGGGTCGGTCGGACAATCGGCGAACGGTACCCGATGGTGTTCGGAGACCGGCAGGCCCGGTCGCGCGATGCAGGGATATTCTCGACCGGGGAAGAGGTCTGGAACAGCGGGCGCTTTGCCAAGGAAATGCGCGCCTACATGGACGAGAAGCCGGTGAGCAACATCATCAGCGTGGGCGTGGAGGAGCAGTACCGCTGGAAGGATTCGGTGCAGGACGAGCCCGAAATCCGCATCTGGGCAGCCTCTGCCATCGCGCAGGGTTCGCGGCCGTGGATCACCAAGTTCAACGCCAAGCCGTTCGACAAGCGGTGGATGCCGGTGGTTTCCAGCCTTTACAACTGGCACTTCAGGAACGAGCGCTACCTGCGCAACACCGGCAATCTTGCGCGCGTGGGCATGATCCTTGACGCGCGCGGCCCGGCGATCATCGGCGGGAACGCCGGGCGCGCCGACATCGAAATGCACCGGCTGGGGTTTTACGATGCGCTGCTGGAGGCGCGCGTGCCGTTCAGCGAGATCGACCTGTCGTTCCTTGATGCGGCGCATCTTGCGCCGTTCCGGGTGATCGTGCTGCCGGGCGTGGCAATGCTGTCCGATGCCCAGTGCGAGGTGCTGCGCCAGTACGTCAGGGGCGGCGGGCGGATCGTGGCGACCCACGATACATCGTTGCGTGACGAAACCGGGGCGATGCGCAAGGACTTCGGGCTTGGCGACCTGTTCGGGTGCACATACGACGGCAAGATCGAGCAGAGGGTCCAGAATTCGTACCTGACGCTGCGTCATCCCCATCCGGCGCTGGCTGGGATGGAGGACGTTGCCCGGGTGATCGGCGCGGCCAAGCGGGTCATGGTGACGGCCAATGCGCCGTCGGGGCCGAGCCCGCTGACCCTGGTGCCGAGCTACCAGGACCTGCCGATGGAGCGGGTCTTTACCGAGACCCCCGAAACCGACGTACCGATGGCGTTCTGCCGCGAGGTCGGCAAGGGGCGGGTGGTCTATCTGCCGATGGACCTCGACCGGACTTTTGCCGAAATCCGCCACGGTGCGCACGCGCGGTTGCTGGCCGGGCTGGTGCACTGGGCGGCGGACGAGCGCGCGCCGATGACGGTGAGTGGGCCGGGCCTGGTCGACGTGGCGATCTGGCGGCAGGAACGCTCGCTCGCGGCGCACATCGTCAACTACAACAACCCCTTCTCGATGGCGGGGGCCTATCGCGAACTGCTGACCACGGGCCCGTACGAGGTTTCGCTGGAGCTGCCCGCAGCGCGCGATCCGGCGGCGGTGACGCTGCTGGAGCATGGCACGCCGGCGCAGTGGAAGCGCGAGGGGACGCGGCTGGTCGTCGCCGTCCCGGCGCTGACCCTGCACGAGGTGGTCGCGGTCGATCTTGCCTGAACGGGCACGCACTTTCTTGCTTGAGGACATGACGGACACCATGGTCAAACTTGCCGCCAATCTTTCGATGATGTTCACCGAACTGCCGTTCCTTGACCGCTTTGCCGCAGCTGCGCAGGCGGGCTTTGGCGCGGTGGAGTTCCTGTTTCCCTATGAGCATTCGCCCGAGGAAGTGGCCGGGGCGCTGAAGGACAACGGGCTGGAGCTGGTGCTGTTCAACCTGCCTGCGGGCGACTGGGCGGGCGGCGAACGCGGGCTGGGCGCGCTGCCCGGCCGCGAGGCGGAGTGCCGCGCCGGGGCGGCGCTGGCGCTGGAATATGCCCGCGCGACCGGGTGCCGCCAGCTGCACCTGATGGCCGGGATCACCACCGGGCTGGATCAGGATGCCTGCCGCGCGGCCCTGGTGGAAAACCTGCGCCATGCGGCGGACCTGGTGGAAGGCGACGGCATCAACATCCTGCTGGAACCGATCAACACGCGCGTCGACATGCCGGGCTATTTCTATGACACCAGCGCGGCGGCGCTGGCGGTGATGGCCGAGGCGGGCCGGGCCAACGTGAAGCTCCAGTACGATATCTACCACATGGAGATCATGGAAGGCGACGTTGCCGCAACGATCGAGCGGCTGCTCCCGGTGATCGGGCACATGCAGCTTGCCGACGTGCCGGGCCGGGGCGAACCGGGGACCGGGACGATCGATTGGCCGGCCCTGTTCGCGCACATCGAGGCGCTGGGCTATGGCGGCTGGATCGGCTGCGAATACCGCCCGGTGGCGGGGACCGTGGCAGGACTGGGCTGGGCCGCGCCGTACCTTGCGAAGCCGGGCGGCTGAACCGGCGCCATTCCGCATGATGGGATGAACGCGCGCGGTTAGGGTTGGATTTCGGGCCGGCAATGGCCGCAGGATGATCGCTGAAACCAGTTGAGGCGATTATCCGATGAAGGCGACCAGAAGGCAGTTTGCGGCTTGGGGCATGGCGGGCGGCGCGGCTGCCGTGGTCGGCGGGATGCCCACTTTTGCGCTGGGCGCCGCCGGGGGGAAGAACGCAAAGGGCGCCGGGATCGACCCGTGGTACCGGCACATCAAGCGGATCGGCCAGACCAACTTCAACGAGCGCGATCCCGAATTTGGCGATGTCGAGCTTTGGGCGGACTATTGGGCTTCGGCCAAGGTCCAGGCGGTGGCGCTTTCGGTTTCGGGGCCGGTGGCGTTCTATCCGACCAAGGTGCCGTTCTTCCACGTCAGCGACTATCTGAAGGGCCGCGACCTGTTTGGCGAGTGCGTGGCCGCTGCCAAGAAGCGCGGCATCCGCGTGTTCGGGCGGATGAGTCCGGACATCCAGTACACCACGCCGGAATTGCTGGCTGCGCATCCGGACTGGTTCCGCCGCGACATCGAAGGCAAGCTCCAGTCTCCCGCGCCGGACATTGCCTTTACCTGCCAGTTCACCGGTCAGTTCACCGTGCAGCAGCCCGCGATCCTGCGCGAGGTGACGAGCCGTTATGACATTGACGGCGTTTACATGAACGGCTGGCCGATGTTGCAGGACTGCTATTGCCCGACCTGCCGGGCGATCGGCGATCCGAAGTCTGACGCCTATCGCGCCCGGCTGATGGACGATGCCGACCGGCTGACCGACATTTACCGGGGGATCGTTACCGCGCGAAAGCCGGACAATTTCTATAGCTGCAACATCTTTGGCGGGATGGACAATTCCGATCTCGACCAGTGGAAGCTGACGCGCAAGGCCAACTGGTACACCTCGGACAACCAGTCGCGCGGCGCTGTTGACGATCCGGTCTGGCAGGATGCGCAGCAGGTTCGCTATGCCCGTTCGATGATGGACGAGCGCCCGGTTGCAGCGGTGAGCGCGGGCTATACCCGTTCGGGCAAGACGATGTGGCGGCAGGTGGCGGACTCCAGCTTCGAGCCGACGGCGCGGATGATGCAGACCGCCGCGGCCGGCGGGATCGTGTGGTATCACCAGCTAGGGCTGGACCAGGGTTTCCGCGGCGACAAGCGCTGGCAGGATCCGGGCCGGGATTTCCTCGAGTGGCAGGCGAAGCACGAAGCCCATTTCCATAACCGCCGTTCGCTCGCCAATGTCGCCATCGTGGTGCCGACCAATACGATGGGCCACAAGCGCGACGCCGGCGGCAAGGCGGTCGACTATTTGCAGGGCATGTATGCGGCGCTGGTCGATGCGCGCATTCCCTTCGATTTCGTCCATGAGAGCGGGATGAGCGAGGCTGGCCTGGCGCGCTATGACCTGTTGCTGCTGCCCAATTTCGCCTGGATGAGCGATGCGCAGGCCCGCGCGCTGGAGGGCTTTGCCGCGCGCGGCGGATCAATCCTTGCGACCTATCAGACCGGGCTGTTCGACGAGAACGGGAAGCCGCGCGCCGACTTTGCCACGGCCAGCCTGTTCGGGATTTCCCGCGCCGGGGACGTGGCCGCGCAGCAGGCGGTGGTGCTGGGCCAATTGATGCCGATTGCCAACCAGATGATCCGCACGCGCGGGCCCCTGACGGCCGGGTTCGACGGGACCGAGTGGATTGCCGGGCCTTCCAACATCCAGCCGATACGCCCCGTGGCTGGCGCGCCGCTGACGGTGATCGAGCCCTATCCGGTCTATCCGCCCGAAGCGGTCTATCCGCGCAAGGCGCCGTCGGACCAGCCGACGCTGGTGACCCGCACCGTGGGCAAGGCGCGGCTGGCCTATCTGGCGGGCGATGTCGATGCGACGTACTGGCGGCTGGACAATCCCGACCTCGGGCGGCTGCTGGGCAACGTGGTGCGCTGGCAGCTGGACGGGCGGGCGCCGGTTTCGGTCGACGGGGAAGGGCTGGTCGAGCTGTTCGCCTGGGAGACGGACAGCGGTTATGCGGTGCACCTGCTCAACTACAATGGCCCGAATGCCTTTCGCGGGCACATGCGCAAGCCCGTCAGCCTTGGCGCGCAGGCGGTGCGGATCGTGCTGAGCGATGACCGGGCGATCAAGTCGGCGCGGCTGTTGTGGGCCGATGCGCCGGTGGCCTTTGTGCAGGACGGGCGGACCGTGACGCTGACCGTGCCTGCGGTCGGGCCGTATGAAGTTATTGCGCTGGGCTGAGGCCGGCATTCACGAGGGATTGATTCCATGCGGAAATTGTTTGTTCGTTCGCTGGCCGGGGCCGCGCTGATCGTGGGGGCCGGTTCTGCGGCGCTGGCGCAAGGGGCGCTCGACTTTTCCGGGGCGCCGCTGTCCGGCGACCTGCCGCTCGGCCATGCGCCGGGCGATCCGACCTATGACATGCCGGCGGGCCAGCGGCTGATTTCCGCGTTCGGCGAGCGTCCGGTGTTTTCGCCTGACGGGACGAAGGTGGCATTCATCGGTCATTCCTATGGCGATGCGTTCGAATATGACCTCAAGACCCGCAAGATCCGCAACCTGACGGCGCACATGCCGCATCGCGGGTTCTTGAGGGTCCACTACCTCAACGATGGCAGCTTCCTGCTGCTGGGGCCGCACGATCCGGCCACGACGATGGCGGAGACGCGGGACAAGCGGATCGAGGTGTTCTGGCTTGACCGGGCGGCGACAGGGTCGGCGGTGCCGCTGCGGATCACGCTGTTCGAGGGGCTGGCGACGAGCCGGTATTCCAACCGGATCGCCTGGACCGAGAACGTGCCCAAGGGGGCGGATTCGAAGGACGTGAAGGGCTCGCTGCTCAAGACCGCCGAAGTGGTTGTGGCCGGCAGCACGGCGCGGCTGGCCAATGTGCGGGAGGTTTCGACCATCACCGAGTGCCGGACCGAGGCGCAGGATTTCCTGCCGGGCGACAAGGGCGTGACCATGCCCTGCTACAATTTCGACCCGGCCTTCAAGGGCGGCGCCCGCACGCAGGTGATGTCGATCGATCTGGCGAGCGGGGCGGTGACGAAATATCCGACCCCGCCGGAACTTTATGGCGAGATCGAGGGGATCTTCCCCGACGGCAGGCACAGCCTGGTGGAATGCAGCGGCGACCGGTCGGCAGGGATGGACCTTTGCGTGCTGGAGCTGAAGGCCGCCGCGCCGCGCTATACCCGGATCACGCAGATCATGGACTACGGCAGGTGGAAGTATGGCAACCCGGTGGTCAGCCCCAACGGCCGGATGATCGCCGCCCAGGTCGGCTCGGCCGACGTGGTCGACGTGGGGATGGGCCTCGGGATCGTCCTGATCGACGTTCCGGCGGGCTTCCCCAAGCCCGGTTCCTGAGCCGGGCGGGTGCGCCTAGCGCGCGATCTTGCGGCGCAGCGACAGCGCGAGCAAGCCGCCGACGATCAGTACGGCGGTGAGAATGCCCATGCCGGCGATGGGGGTTCCCGTCCGGTCGTTGACGAAGCCGACGATGGCGGGGCTGGCAAAGCCGGCGATGTTGGCGATCGAGTTGATCGCCGCGATGCCGACGGCCGCCGTCCGGCCGCGCATGACGCTGGTGGGCAGGGTCCAGAACATCGGGGTGGCGGTCAGCGTTGCGGCGGTGGCGATGCACAGTATGGCCATCGACAGGGGCACGTTGGCGTGGACGAACGTGGCCGCCAGAAGGCCGATGCCGCCCACCGCCATCGGGATGAACAGGTGCCAGTGGCGTTCGCCAGTGCGGTCGGAATGACCGCAGGTGAGCGGCATGGCGATGACCGCGCAGCCATAGGGCAGGGCGGTGAGCAGGCCGGTCATCAGGGCCGAGCCCTTGCCCGCCGCGGCGACCAGCGTGGGCAGCCAGAAGGTGACGCCGTACTGGCCCATGACGCAGCAGAAGTAGATGGCCGCGAGGCGCAGGACGAGCGGATCGACCAGAAGGTCGCGCAGGCCGCCGTGGGCAATGGCCTGGGTGCTGGTTTCGGCGGCGAGATCGGCTTCGATCAGCGCCTTTTCCGCGTCGGTCAGCCAGCGGGCCTCGGACACCCGCGAGGACAGGATGAAGGGGAGGGCAAGGCCAAGCAACAGGGCCGGGACCGCCTCGATCACGAACATCCAGCGCCACCCCGCCCAGCCGGCGTGGCCGTCGAACCAGGTCATGATCGCACCGGAAAGCGGCGCTCCGACGAGGCCGGCGAGTGGTATGGCGACCATGAAGATGGCGATGATCTGGCCGCGCCGCGACGCCGGGAACCAGTAGGTCAGGTAGAGGATGATGCCCGGGAAGAACCCGGCTTCGGCGATGCCGAGGAAGAACCGTGCGATATAGAAAGCCATCGGGCCGTTGATGAAGGCGCAGGCACCCGAAAGTATCGCCCAGGTGATCATGATTCGCGTGATCCACGTGCGCGCGCCATAGCGGTGCAGCATGGCGTTGCTGGGGACTTCAAACAGGAAGTAGCCGATAAAGAAGATGCCCGCGCCGAGCCCGTAGACCCCTTCGCTGAGGCCGAGTTCGGCGGACATGCCCAGCTTGGCGAAGCCGATGTTCACCCGGTCGAGGTAGGCTACGGCATAGCAGACCATCAGGAAGGGTATCAGCCGCCAGAATATCTTGCGGTGCACCGCCTTGCGCAGGGCATCCTGGCTGTCTGGCGGTACTATGCCGGCAGAGGGGGTTCCTGCGGGGGCTCCAGCGGGCATCTATCTGCTTCCTCTCACGGTATCGGCTGTCTTCGCAGCAAATGTCGGGTTGCCTGACAAGTTTGATTGTGTCAATATATGCAGAGTTCGGAGAGGATGTACAACGTGGAATTGGGCTGCATAGCCGACGACCTTACAGGGGCGACGGACCTTGCCAATGAACTGGCACAAGGCGGACTGGAAGCAGTCGTGCTGGTGGGTGAGCATCTTTCGGAACTGGTGATTCCGGCCGGCGCGCAGGCGGTGGTGGTGGCGCTCAAGTCGCGCAGCATCGCGGCCGAACTGGCAGTGGCGCAGTCGCTGGAGGCCCTGGCGGCGCTGCGCGCGGCCGGGGCGAAGCGCATCTATTTCAAGTACTGTTCGACCTTCGATTCGACGGCCGAGGGAAATATCGGACCCGTGCTCGACGCGCTGGCCGAGGCGCTGGGCGCGACCGGGGCGATAGCCTGTCCGGCCTTTCCGGCGACCGGGCGGACGGTTTACAATGGACACCTGTTTGTCGGCACCCAGCTGCTCAGCGACAGTCCGCTGCGCCACCACCCGCTCAACCCGATGACCGATTCAAACCTGGTCCGGGTGCTGCAGGCGCAGATGCGCGGCAAGGTCGGGCTGGTGACGCGGCGCGACGTGGCCGGCGGCGCTCTGGATGCGGCGATTGCGGCGCAGCAGGCCGACGGGGCCGTGGCAGTGATTGCCGATGCCATCGATGATGACGATCTCAGCGCGCTGGGCCGGCATTGCGCCGGTGTGCCGCTGTCGAGCGGCGGCTCGGGGCTGGGCGCGGGGATCGCGCGGGCCATTGCCGGCGAAGGAGCGCCGCGCGCTTCGGCGGCGTTGACGGCGGCCGGCGGGCGCCGCGCGATCGTGGCGGGCAGCTGTTCACAGGCCACCCGGCGCCAGCTTGCCCACGCGGTCCAGCATTATCCCTCGCTGCGCGTCGTGCTCGATGCCGGGCGGACGGAAGCGCAGGCGCTCGAGGAGATTCGCACATGGGTGGGCGCGCAGGATCCGGCGGCGACGGTCGTGATCTATTCGACCGCTGCCCCCGACGAGGTCGAGCGGCAGCGGCAGGCCTGGGGCGGCGAGGTCAGCGCCGCGTTCGAGCGCATCCTGGGTGCGGCGAGCGCGTGGCTGGTCGAAAGCGGCGTGCGGGAGCTGATCGTGGCGGGCGGAGAAACCTCGGGCGCGGCGATTGCGGCGCTGGGTTGCAGCACGCTTGCCATCGGGCCCGAGATCGATCCCGGCGTGCCCTGGACGATTGCCGGCACCGCGGATGGAGAAACTTTGCTGCTCGCGCTGAAATCAGGCAACTTCGGCGGTGATGACTTCATGGTCAGAGCCTGGGAGCAGCTTGGATGAATGGAACTGACGAAGCTGCCGTTGCACGCAACGAGATTGTCCAGGTCGCGCGTTCGCTGTTCGACCGCGGGCTGGCGACGGGGAGCAGCGGGAACCTCAGCGTCAAGCTCGGCGACGGGACGATGCTGGTAACCCCGACCAATGCCAGCCTTGGCCGGCTTGATCCCGAGCGGATTTCCCACCTTGCGGCCGATGGCGCGCTGCTGGAGGGCGATGCCCCTTCGAAAGAAGCGTTCCTCCACCGGGCGATCTATGCCGCGCGGCCGCAAGCGCGGGGCATCGTGCATCTGCATGCCACATATTCGGCGGCAGTTTCGTGCATGGACGGTCTCGATGCAGATTCGTGCCTGCCGCCGCTGACGGCCTATTTTGTGATGAAGATCGGCGCCCTGCCGCTCATCCCCTATCACCGCCCCGGCGACGAGGCGCTGACTTCGACCATCGAACGCCTGGCGCCGGACCACGATGCAATGCTGCTGGCCAATCACGGCCCGATTGTTTCGGGACCGACGCTGAGGGCGGCAACCGACGCCATCGAGGAGCTTGAGGAGACGGCCAAGCTGTTCCTGCTCCTGCGCGGATCGGACACGCGCCCGCTTAACGAAGACCAGATCGCCGAGCTGGCGCGGGCATTTGCCCAGTCGGCTGCGGCCAGACACAGGAACGGTTCATGCACGTAGTTATTACCGGTGGTTCGGGCTTTCTCGGGTTGCGGCTCGCCGGGGCGCTGCTGCGCGGCGGAGTGGCCGGAAAACAGATCGGGCGGCTGACGCTGGTCGACCGCAATCATGCCGCGCCGCTGGACGATCCGCGGGTGCAGCAGGTGACCGGTGACATTGCCGATCCGGCATTCGTCGATCGGTTCATGGCTGGCGGAGTGGACATAGTCTATCATCTAGCCGCCGTGGTCAGCAGCGAAGCCGAGGCCAATTTCGACCTGGGGATGAAGGTCAACATCGATGCCTCGCGGCTGTTGCTCGATGCCTGCCGCAAGGCCGGGAATGCGCCCCGCGTGGTGTTTACGTCATCGGTTGCGGTGTTCGGGCCGGATACCGGGGCGCTGATCGACGAGCGCACTTCGGTCGATCCCCAGTCCTCCTACGGGATGGAAAAGGCGGTCGGCGAACTGCTGCTCAAGGATTATGCCCGGCGCGGCTTCATCGTTGGCGCGGTTCTGCGGCTGCCGACGATCAGCGTGCGGCCGGGCCTGCCAAACCGGGCGGCCTCGTCCTTTGCCAGCGGGATCATCCGCGAACCGCTGTCGGGTGCGGCCTCGGTCTGTCCGGTCGATCCGCAGACGGCGCTCTGGCTGATGAGCCCGCGCGGGGCGATTGCGGCGCTGGTCCATGCCGGCGGCCTCGACCCGGCGGATCTCGCGGCGCATCGAGTGATCAACTTGCCGGGCATCACGGTGACCGTGGGCGAGATGATCGACACGCTGGAGCAGCTTGGCGGTGCGGAAGCGCGCGCGCGGGTGAGTTTCGTGCAGGACGATGCGGTCGAGCGGATCGTTGCGAGCTGGCCGCGGGCGTGGGATGACAGCGCTGCACGGGCGATGGGGTTTGCGGGTGACGCGGATTTTGCCGGGATCGTGCAGGCGTTTATCGACGAGGACCTGCCGGCGCAGCAGAACCTGGTGCGGCTTTCGGCCTGATTGGCTTCGATCTTGGGGCAAGGCACCCGTGGAAGGCAAACAGCCTTCCGGGGCGGGTGCTTTATTCCGGATCGTTCGCCATTCGGACGCCTTGAAGGTGCCCGGACTGGTGCAGATCCTAGACGGCGGGCAGGTTGACCACGCGTGAGCCGCCCGTCTTCCAGAAATCCTGGTCCGTGCTCATGATCCGGGCGGCGGCTTCTTCGAGATGGAGCGCGGCCGCGCGGCGGGCGAGGGCCGGATCGCCGGCGACGATGGCATCGCGGATGGCCTGGTGTTCGCCAGCCGCCTGCGACGCGAAATCGGACCGGCGTGCTTCGTTGACGCGGGTGACGCTGATCGCGATTTCGGTGGCGCGTTCGAGGGTCTGGAACAGCATGATCCAGTAGCGGTTGCCGCTGGCCTCGGCGATGGCGGCGTGAAAGGCGAGGTCTTCGGTGGCGCCGGGAAGACCCGCATCTTCGGCCTCGCGGAGCCGTTTGAGGGCCGCGTCGATCCGGTTGATATCCTGTTCGGTGCGGTTGCGCGCGGCGCGTTCGGCGATCGAGGCTTCGATCGAGCCGCGCACTTCAAGCAGGTCCATCAGCGAATGGAGCGAGGCACGGGTCAGCTTGTCTGGCGCCTTGGCCGCCAGCGGCGCGGTGGAGGTGATGTAGGCGCCGCTGCCCTGGAGGGTTTCGACGAGGCCTTCGGCCTTGAGCATGGCGATGGCTTCGCGGATGACCGCGCGGCTTACCCCGAAGTGGCTGGCCATGGCATTTTCGGTAGGGAGCTTGGAGCCGACCTGGAATTCCTTGCGCAGGATGCGGCTGGAAAGGTGGCGGGCAATGCGTTCTGCCCGGCTGCCCTGGAAAACGCTGGCGTCATATTCGCCAAGGGGATTGTTGCTGCTCACTACATCCCTTTTACAGGCGCCGGTCGGCGTGACAATCCTGGCAGGCGTGGATGCAGACGAGATCCGTTCAAAGTCGTGCAGATTTCCGCCTGGTGGAACGAACCGCGGCTCAGGCGGCCAGCAGACCGCCGATTTCGGAGCTCATCCGTGCGGCTGCGCCGGTCAGGATATGGCTGAGCCTGGCGATGCGCTGGTCGGTCAGGCGGGCGGCGTGGCCCGAGATCGACAGCGAAAGCCGCACGGTGCCGGAGCGGTCATAGACCGGAGCGGCGATGCAGCGGATCCCGGCGCGGTGTTCCTGATCGTCAATGGCAAAACCCTGACCGCGGACGCGTTCGAGTTCCGCCGTGAGGGCGCCCGGGGTGGCGGGGGCGAGGCCGGTTCCGCGATCAAGCGCGGTTTCGCTGAGGTAGCGGTCGATCTGGGCCGGGGTGCGGAAGGCGAGCAGCGCCTTGCCCGAGGCCGTGGTGTTAAGCGGCATGACGGCGCCGGTTGGCGCGGCGGTGCCGGAATCGCTCTGAGGACGGACCTGGGCGATATAGGTCAGCCCCTCGCTGGTGGTATTGCCGATGTTCACGGTTTCCCCGGTGTCGTTCATCAGGCAGCGCATGATCGGGCGGCCAAGCCGGGCGACGTCGCGGTTCTGCATGAAGGAGGCACCCAGAGCGAAGGCCTGGAGGCCGACCAGCCAGCGGTTGCAGGACGGATCGAATTCCACGTAGCGCATCGCGTTCATGGTGGCGAGCAGGCGGTGGGCCGTGGAGCGGGGCAGACCGGCCAGGCCGGCCACTTCGGTCAGGGTCAGGCCGTTGTCGGCGCAGCGCAGGGCATCGAGAATGTTGAATGCCTTCACCAGTGACTGGACCTGGCCCAGCGGATCTTGCCGTTCGATGATGCCGACACCCATCTCAGTCTCCGCTCCTGCTGCCGGGCCTGTTGGTGGACCGTGCTAGCTTGTTAGGTTGTCAGACATATCACAGGTGGGGCGTTGGTCAACAATATTGTCCAAAAAAAAGGCCGCCACGTGAAGTGGCGGCCAGAGAGGTCTTCGGGGAGGAAGAGCTTACATCTTGATGCGCACGCCGACCGTCACGTAGCGGCCGATCGAATCGTAGGTCGAGCGCATGGTCGGCAGGGTCAGGCCCGGGGTGCGGGTGACCGGGATGATCGGCGCGTCGGTATCAAGCAGGTTGTTGATCGTGAGGAACAGCTCCGCCTGATCGACCATGCTGGTATGCAGCTTGTAGGTCAGGTTGAGGTCGGTGTAGACGATCGCCGGGATCTTGTTCTGCACATAGACGCCGCCGAAGGTCAGCGAGCCGTTGCTGGCGAAGGTCGGGTGCGAGCGGTCGTAACCGCCGATCAGACGCTCCTGGATGTTGACACCGAAGGTGTCGTTATCAAAGCCCAGGTTGAACGCACCGCGCCACTTGGGCAGCGGCAGCGGGAACTGCACGTCGTTGAAGTCAGCCGTTCCCACGTAGGTGAGGGTCGGCTGACCGGGTGCGACGATCTGCTTGAAGGTCAGCTGGCGGGTGGCCTGCAGGCGGGCGGTGATGCGTCCGCTGCCGACGGGCCTGGTGTAGCTGAGCTCAAAGT
>Ga0075432_10000369_pt1 | contig 13000 bp, 14 predicted proteins | sample RhiMethybrSRZTD1_FD_72781 | JGI IMG/M metagenome (GOLD analysis project Ga0075432, IMG submission 72781) | Populus rhizosphere microbial communities from Tennessee, USA - Rhizosphere MetaG P. TD hybrid SRZTD1 | ecosystem: Host-associated > Plants > Roots > Rhizosphere > Soil | place: USA... | reverse complement strand
GGCTCCGACCGCCTGCAAGGCAACACCGTCGCTGCCGATGGCTCCGACCGCCTGCAAGGCAACACCGTCGCTGCCGATGGCTCCGACCGCCTGCAAGGCAACACCGTCGCCTGAATCCAACGCTTCACCGCACCAAGAAAAAACCCGGCCTGATCAGCCGGGTTTTTTCATGCCGTTTTCTCGGTCCGTTCAACGCGCCATGCAGCGCTGGTAACGCTCGTCGACCCGTTTGGCAAACCAGGCGGTGGTGAGCTTGCGGGTGATTTTCGGGCTTTGCAGCACGATCCCCGGCAGTACCGCACGTGGCAGCGCACGACCTTCGGCCTGTTCGGCCAGGGCGAAGACCCGTTGATAGAGCTCGCTGCTCTCGAATTCCAGGGTGTTGCCCTCCTCCAGTTGATCCCTGATGGTCGGATTGCGCAGGCCCAGTTGCTTGCCAAGGGTGCGCACCGCCAGTTCGGTGCTGCCGGGCATGATCGAATCGTAGCGCACCAGGTCGCCATCCAACGCCAGCGGGATGCCGGAGGCCCGACTCACGGCGTTCTGGAAGGCGGCGTTGCGACTGGCGTACCAACCGGCGTTGAAATCGGCGAAGCGATACAACGGCTGCTTGTAGCTCACTGGATAGCCGAGCAAATGCGCAATGCCAAAGTACATGCCGCCACGCCGGGTAAAGACTTCGCGTCGTATCGAGCCTTCCACCGGATACGGATAGCCTTTGGCCTGCTTTTCGGCAAAGTCGATGCTGACTTGCATCGGCCCGCCGGTGTGCACCGGGTTGAAGCCTGCGAACAGGGTCTTGCCCATGGGCACCATGCCAATGAAGTCATCGAAAATCGCACTCAGCTCCTTTTCGCTGCGCGCGGTATTCAGCCGGTCGCTGTAGGTTTTGCCGTTGGGTGAACTCACCCGCAGCGCACCGCTGACCAACAGCTCCGGGATGTGTACCTTGGCCGCTCGGCGATCGATCTCGTCCCGGGCGATCTTGCCCAGGCCTGGCACGCCGGGATCAACCTGAAAGGTCGATTCCTGCTCGGTGACCGCCAGCACCGCACAGATATTTTGCGTGGTCGGTGCAATGTCCTGCGCGGCAAACGCGGCATAGATGTCCCTGGCCCACCCCTCGCGGTCGACGGTTTTGGCCGGCAGCAGACGCACGATCTGCGCCTTGACCTCAGCGGGTTTGCGCGTCACCGGCTCCTGGGTCCGCTGACTGCTGCAACCCGCCAGCACCAGCAACACAGTGATGCTCATGATCAATCGATGGACTTGCATGGTGCTCCAGGGCATTCGTTGAACCGGGTTAACCATACGACCAATGGCATGGCGCAGACTATGACCATGGCGCCAACCCGGCTGTTCCTCGGGTACCCACGAAAATCGGCGCACGCTGCTTTCCATTCAGCGGCCAGCCTGGCCACTGCCCCTTGCTGGACCATACTTGCTGCACATGGCAAGAGGACTGGCTCATGCACCGTAGCGATGTGTTGATCATCGGCGCCGGCCCGACCGGGCTGGTCCTGGCGCTATGGCTGAGCAAACTGGGGATCCGCGTACGGATCGTCGACAAGACGTCTGCACCGGGGACGACCTCGCGGGCACTGGCGGTGCAGGCGCGCACGCTGGAACTGTATCGCCAGCTGGGCCTGGCCGACGCCATCGTGCACAAAGGTCATCGGGTCGCGGCCGCCAATTTCTGGGTAAAAGGCCAGCCCGTGGCCCGCTTGCCGTTGGACCGCGTCGGCGAGGGCCTGACACCCTACGCCTTCCTCGAAATCTTCCCGCAGGACGAACACGAACGGCTGCTGATCGAACGCCTGCAAACCTTCGGCATTACGGTGGAACGCAACACCGAACTGCAAGGTTTTGAGCAAACCGCTGACGGCATCAGTGCCACGCTGCGCCTGCCCGACGGTCAACAGGAAACCTGCCAGGCCTGCTACCTGGCCGGTTGCGACGGGGCCCGCTCGATGGTACGCAAGACTCTGGACACCGGCTTTCCCGGCGGTACGTACCAGCAGGTGTTCTATGTCGCCGACGTCCAGGCCAGCGGCCCGGCGTTCAATGGCGAACTGCATGTGGATCTGGACGAGGCGGATTTTCTGGCGGTATTCCCGCTGGCCGGCAGCGGTCGAGCGCGCTTGATCGGCACCGTGCGCGACGAACGTGCCGAGCAGGCGCACACCCTGCAATTCGAAGACGTGAGCAGTCGTGCCATCGAACATATGCAGGTCAAGGTCGAACAACTGAACTGGTTCTCGACCTACCGTGTGCATCATCGGGTTGCCGATCACTTTCGCAGTGCCCGCGCCTTCCTGTTGGGCGACGCCGCCCACGTGCACAGCCCCGCGGGGGGCCAGGGCATGAACACAGGGATTGGCGATGCCATCAACCTGGCGTGGAAACTCGCTGCGGTTCTGAGCGGTGGCGCCGAGGCAAAATTGCTCGACACCTACGAAACCGAACGCATCGCCTTCGCCCGCAAACTGGTGGCCACCACCGATCGGGTATTTTCCTTCGTCACCGCCGAAGGGCCCATGGCCGATGTGCTGCGCACGCGACTGGCGCCCTTGCTGATTCCGAAAATGGCTTCGTTTGGAACGACCCGCGAGTTCCTGTTCCGCACGGTGTCGCAGATCACCCTGAACTATCGCGGCATGCCCTTGAGCACCGGCATTGCCGGGCACGTGCATGGCGGTGACCGCCTGCCCTGGGCGCATGACGGTGAAGGGGACAATTTTGAATCGCTCAAATGCCCGACCTGGCAGGTGCATGTGTATGGCGACACCAGCGACGAGATGATCGCCTGGTGCCACGAGCACCATCTGCCGCTGCAGGTTTTCTACTGGCGCCCGGCCTTTGAAGCGGCCGGCCTTGGTCGTAACGGGTTTTACCTGCTACGGCCGGATACCTATGTGGCGATCGCCGAAACCTGTTCGGACCCGAAGGTCATCGAACGGTATTTTCGCGATCACGGCATCCGCCCGTATTTTGGCGCGCCCTGACAGGGTTCGTCAGATCCCGGCCAATGCCAGGTCCATCGCAAAGTAGGTGAAAATCAGGTCGGCCCCTGCGCGCTTGATTGCACCGAGGCTTTCGCGCACCACGCGATCCTCATCGATGGCGCCGGCCTGGGCGGCGAACTTGATCATCGCGTACTCGCCGCTCACCTGATACGCCGACAAGGGCAGGCGCGAGACTTCGCGAATGTCGCGGATGATGTCCAGGTACGCACCGGCCGGCTTGACCATCAGCGCGTCGGCGCCTTCCTGTTCGTCCATCAGCGACTCACGCACCGCCTCACGGCGATTCATCGGGTTCATCTGATAGCTTTTGCGGTCGCCCTTGAGCGCACTGCCACCGGCTTCGCGGAACGGACCATAAAGTGCCGACGCGAACTTGGTCGAATAGGCCATGATCGGCGTCTGGGTGAACCCGGCGGCATCGAGCGCCCGGCGAATGGCCTGGACCTGCCCGTCCATGGCGGCCGATGGGGCAATCACGTCAGCGCCGGCACGGGCGGCGGCCACCGCCTGTTTGCCGAGGTTGAGCAGGGTCTGGTCGTTGTCCACCTCGTGGTTATGCATTACGCCGCAATGGCCGTGGTCGGTGTACTCACAGAAACAGGTGTCGGACATGACGATCATGTCCGGCACCGCGTCCTTGGCGATGCGTGACATGCGCGACACCAGGCCGTTGTCGTTCCAGGTGTCGCTGCCATCGCTGTCCAGGTGGTGGGACACGCCGAAGGTCATCACCGACTTGATCCCGGCCCGGGCATAACGCTCGATCTCCCCCGCCAGCTTCGATTCCGGAATGCGCATCACCCCGGGCATGCTCTTGATCGGTACGAAGTCGTCGATGCCTTCCTCGACGAAAATCGGCAGCACCAGGTCATTCAGGCTGAATTCGGTTTCCTGGAACAGACTGCGCAGGCTCGCATTGCGGCGCAGACGGCGGGGGCGTGTTTCGGGGAACTGATTGGACATGGGTATTCCTGCAGGTAAGGGTTTAATTCGCAATTGGTTTCGGAATTTCCAGCCCACGTTTCACCGCAGGCCGCGCGAGGAATTTCTCCAGCACCCGCGTGACGTTGGGGAAGTTCTGTATACCCACCAGATCGCCCGCCTCATAGAAGCCGATCAGGTTGCGCACCCACGGGAAGGTCGCGATATCGGCGATGGTATAGCGCTCGCCCATGATCCAGTCGCGTCCTTCGAGACGCTGGTCGAGGACACTGAGCAGGCGTCGGCTTTCTTCCACGTAGCGGTCACGCGGACGCTTGTCTTCATAGTCCTTGCCGGCAAACCTGTTGAAGAAACCGAGTTGGCCGAACATCGGGCCGATGCCGCCCATCTGAAACATCAGCCACTGAATGGTCTCGTAGCGCGCTGCCGAGTCCTGGGCCAGCAACTGCCCGCTCTTGTCGGCGAGGTAGATCAGGATCGCCCCGGATTCGAACAGCGGCAACGGCTGGCCGTGCGGTCCATGGGGATCGAGGATGGCCGGGATCTTGTTGTTGGGGTTCAGCGACAGGAACTCGGGGGACATCTGATCGTTGCTGTCAAAGCCGACGCGATGGGGCTCATAGGGCAGGCCGATCTCCTCCAGCATGATCGACACCTTGACGCCATTGGGGGTGGGCAAGGAGTACAGCTGAATCCACTCCGGGTACTGGGCCGGCCATTTTCGGGTGATGGGGAACGCAGACAAATCGGTCATGTAGGCATCCACGGAAAAGTGAGAATGCCGATCATAATGGAGAAAACCCGGGCTGCGGCGCCTGGTGCCATGAATATCGCTGATGGTCGAGATCAAGCGGGATCACAGCGCGTTTAAGCGCCGGCTAGTGTAGGGTGTCCATAAATCCGCAACATCCTGTCGATAACCTCTGCTCCAACCCGTGCAAGGTTACCGGTAAAGTGCTGCGCTCCCGGCCGGAATCGAACCAAATGGGCTTCAGAGGACTCTGAGTGACATCCCTTTGAAACGGACCGGCTCCAACGACATGGAAAACACCCGACGCAGGAAAGTCGCGGTGCAAAGGTTTGTCAGCCTTAACCCAATGCGCTGAAGAACTCTTTATTCCATGATCAATCCGCTGAAATTCGCCCAACACTTCAAACATCGTGCGTATCTGTTCCTGCCCGCCTTGCTGGCGGCCAGCGCGGTGTTTTTGTCGCTGGAGGCCCGCGAAAGCCGCGCCCAGCCGGTGGATGGCACCCAGACCCTGGTGTTCCTGCGCCATGCGGAAAAACCCGAGGGCGGCCTGGGCCAGCTCAATTGCCAGGGCTTGAACCGCGCCATCGACCTGGCCACCCTGCTGCCGGAAAAATTCGGCAAGGCCGACTACGTGTTTGCCGCCAACCCGACGCGCAATGTCGAGGAAGGCGAACTGGACAACTCCTACAGCTACATCCGCCCCTTGATGACCATCAGCCCCAGCGCGATCAAGCTCGGTTTGCCGGTGAACATCAACTTCTCGGCCAACGACACCAGCGACCTGGCCGAAGAACTGCTCCACGACAAGTACCACAACTCGGTCATCTACACCGCCTGGTCCCACGGCTATCTACCGGAACTGATCAACAAGGTCGCCGGTGAAGCCGTTGGCTCGAAACAGAAGATCAGCGAAGATTGGGAATCCAGTGACTACGACTCTCTGTATGTGCTGACCCTGACCTGGCACAACGGCAAGGCCAGCCTGCAGAGCCACAGCTACAAACAGGGGCTGGACAACGGGCAGCAGACTTGCCCGACTTGAGTGGAGCCTTGAGTCTTGTTGTGCCTCACCGGCCCCCTTCGCGAGCAAGCCCGCTCCCCCAGTGAATCTCCTCGTACACAAAATTTGTGTGCACTGAAGCTCTACCGTGGGAGCGGGCTTGCTCGCGAAGGGGCCGGCTAAACCACCCTCACCGGCGTCGACCGCCCCGCTCGCGCAGGTACTCCAACACCGCCCCACACTCCCCCGCAAACTCGATCCGCGCGCCCTTCTTCTCCCGCTGAAAGGCGTACATCGGGTCGTAATACTCAACCAGCAGCCCTTCGATCCAGGCCCGGTGCAGATCCACCGCGCCACTGCGCGCCTGCTCGGCCAGCGCGTCTTCCATCAGGATCAGCATCCGCTGGTGCCGCTCACCGCCCAGGCGCTTGCGCACATTGTTCAGGCTCGCCAGCAAACGCTCGGAAAACAGCGCAAAGCCTTCATCGCCATGGGCACCGATGAACTCGGCACACAAATCCACCACGTAGTCGCGCAGAATCCGCTCGACCCGCCCGTGCAGGCTGTCTTCGAGCCAGACCATCGGAAACTGCTGCATGCCCTGGTACAGGGGCAGTGGCAGCGCGCAACTGCCGACCGCGCGGCTCTCGTCTTCCAGCACGAACTGTTCGATACCGCCGGCGCGTTTTTTCAACACGTCCACGGCCAGGCCGTTTTCAAAGTCGATGTTGGATGGCTGGCCGGTGACGCGCTTGCCGAAACTGGAACCCCGATGGTTGGCATGCCCCTCAAGGTCCAGCCCGTTGTCCAGCTGTGTGAGCACGTCGGTTTTACCGGTGCCGGTCATGCCACCCAATAAAACGAAATCGCACTGGGCGACGGCCTGGTCCATCGTTTCCAGCAGGAAGGTACGCATGGCCTTGTAGCCGCCGCCCACCCGCGGATAGTCGATGCCTGCCTCGTCCTTGAGCCATTGCTGGACGATTTGCGAGCGCAGGCCGCCACGAAAGCAATACAAAAGACCCTCAGGATGAGCCCGGGCAAAATCCGCCCAGGCCTGAATGCGCTCGGCCTTGATGGCGCCGGACACTAATTGATGGCCCAGTTCGATCGCCGCCTGCTGGCCGTGTTGCTTGTAACAGGTGCCAATGCGTTGCCGTTCCAGATCGTTCATCAGCGGCAGGTTGACCACGCCGGGGAACGAGCCCTTGAGAAACTCGACCGGCGCACGTGCATCCATCATGGGCCGATCGTTGAGAAAAATGTCGCGGTAATCGGTGCAGTCGACAGACATCAGGACACCTCGACCGCGTAGCTCTGTCGCTCCACCAGTTCGCCGATCGGCGCCAGCTCCAACCCAAGTTCTGCAGCGACCGCGAGAAACCCGGCGTTACCCTCGGGCGTTACCGCGATCAGCAGGCCACCGCTGGTTTGCGGGTCGCACAACACACGTTTGTGCAGCTCCTGCAGACGCCCGATCTTGCTGGCGTAGCTGTCGTAATTGCGCAGAGTGCCGCCCGGCACGCAGCCCTGGTCCAGGTAATATTCGACGCCCGGCAGGCGCGGTACCCGGTCATACTCGATGCGCGCGGTGAGGCCGCTGCCATCGGCCATTTCCACCAGGTGCCCGAGCAGGCCGAAACCAGTGACATCGGTCATCGCCGTCACGCCCGCAAGCTTGCCGAATCGGCTGCCGGGTTTGTTCAGGGTGCACATCCAGTCCCGGGCCAGTCCTACATCGGCGTTGCGCAATTTGCCTTTCTTCTCGGCCGTGGTGAGGACGCCGATACCCAAAGGCTTGGTCAGGTACAACAGGCAGCCGGCCGTGGCCGTATCGTTGCGCTTCATGTGGCGCTTTTCTACAAGCCCGGTGACGGCCAGGCCGAAGATCGGCTCCGGCGCGTCGATCGAGTGCCCGCCGGCCAGGGGTATCCCCGCCTCGTCACACACCGCGCGCCCACCACGAATCACTTCACGGGCGATCTCAGGCGCCAGCACGTTGACCGGCCAGCCGAGGATGGCGATCGCCATCAAGGGATCGCCGCCCATGGCGTAGATGTCGCTGATGGCATTGGTGGCGGCAATACGGCCGAAATCGAAAGGGTCGTCGACGATCGGCATGAAAAAGTCGGTGGTCGACACCACGCCACGCTCGGCATCGATGGCATACACCGCCGCATCGTCGCGCGAGGCATTGCCCACCCACAATTTCGGATCAAGATTCTGCGCACCGCTGCCGGCCAGAATCACTTCCAGCACCTGGGGGGAAATCTTGCAACCGCAACCAGCGCCATGGCTGTATTGGGTCAGGCGGATCGGCTCGCTCATGGGGCACCTCATTGGGTCAATGGGGCCGATTCTAGCAGAGCCGCCACCTACCCTGTGGGAGTGAGCCTGCTCGCGACCGCGTCATGGCATTCACCGTCCGCCAATCCGAATGAATTTTCCCAACGCCCAACGATCCCTCTATTACAACAGGGAGGAACAAAGGCTCTATGAACAACGCAAAACTGTTCGTCATTGAATACACTCTTCATGGCGTCCCCAAGTCGTTCATCATCCGTCTGGACAAAATGGACAACGCGGAGGCATGGCATTGGGCAAGCTGCGACGCGGGGGTCGGACGTATCCCTCGCTTCGGCCGCGAAAAAGTGCAGAAGACCAGCAAACCGATGGCGGAAAAATTCGGCGTGGAAAACGTCAAGTGGCGGCCGGCCGGTTAGCCCGGCATCGATCAGGATTGGGGGAGCAGCAAATGACACTCGTCAGCAGCCCTGCACATCTGGACTACGGTCTGGATACGTTGTTCGGGCGCATCACCAAAAGCACCGAATGCCGGGTCGGCCTGGAACAGGTCGAAGACGATCCGATGCGCTTCGCGATACGCATTCCAGCGCCATTGCCGGAAGACCTGGAGCAGGCCAAGACAGTGGTGGTGAGGGTCGAAGGGCGACGCCTGGCCGGCACCGTGCGCCATTGCGAACGGCTGGACGACGACAGCCTTAAACTGGAAGTGGAGCCTGACTAGGCTCCACGCTCCGGTGCTGCAAGTGTCAGTGGGCGCACTTGCAGCCTTGATGGGCGCACTCTTCGCCGTGCTCGTGGTGCTTGGCACAGGCTTCACAGCAGTAATGCTTGCCGTGACGCACGATCGGATGTTCACCGAGCTTGCAGTTGCATTTCGGACAGTCACAGGTGCTTTTGTCATCGGTCATGGCGCTGACTCCTTTGGCAGTGGTCGTCGGCGGGCTGGATGAGCAGCCCGTTGTACCAGTGTAGGAGTTGAGGACGCGTCCATTTGACCGTTCAACCCGTGACCCGACTGCTGCTGCGATACATGAACACCAGGGCCAATCCCAGCAGCACCATCGCCAACACCCGGCTGCCCGACAACTCGATTGGCGGATTGCCCAGCCAGCCAAAGTTATCGATCAGCATGCCCATCCCCAGTTGCCCGACGATGACCGCCACGGTCGCCACCGCCGTGCCCACTCGTGGTACCGCACCGACCATGACCATCATGTAGACCACGCCAAACAGCGCCCCGCTGAGTTGCCACTTCGGCACGTCCACCAAGCTCACCGCATGGGCCGGTTCAAAAAACACGATCAGCAACCCCGTCAGCACCGTGCCCACCACGAAGGTCAGCAAACTGCTGCGCAACACACCGACCGTTTCTCCCAGGCGCCCGTTGATCGCCGCCTGCACACTCAGGATCGCCCCGGCCGCCACGACCACCGCCAACAAAATAATCAGACTCATCATCAACCCCGTGCTATCAGGACAAGTGCCGCGACAATCAGCAGCAAAGCCAGCCAGCGCTCAGCGTTGACCTTCTTGCGGGTGGTGCCAAACCAGCCGAAATGGTCGATCAGCACACTTTTTCCGACCTGCCCGGACAGAATGGCAATCATGGTCATCGCAATACCGATGTGCGGAGTTGCCAGCGTCAGCACCACCACGTAGACAGGCCCAAGAAAACCACCGATCAACTGCCAGCGCGGTAATTCGCCCAGGGCCGGGCCCTGTTGCGGGCCGCTGAGCAGCAACAGGAAAAACAGAATCGCCGAGCCGACGCCAAAAATGCTCAAGGTCGCCCACAGGTGACCGACCTGAACGCCCAACGGCCCCAGCAAACCGGCCTCCACGGACAGTCCCATGCCTGCCAGGACTACCAGGGGCAGCAGCAACAGCCGCAGCCCCGGCCGGCTGCCCGGTGCCGCTGCAGCAACGTCATTGTCGAGTGAGGAAACGCGCACGATAAAACTCCATTCGAGAAAACATGGCGCGCATTATCGATTGGCATGGCTGTGCGATAAATGGGAGCATCCAGACAACACTTTTGCGTAAATCGCACAGCAGGATTCAACATGCAAGGCCTCAACGAACTGGGATTCAAGGCACTTCGGCTGTTTGTCGCGGTGCTCGATCACGGCAGCTTTTCCGAAGTCGCCCGCCGCGAGGGCCTGGCGCCCTCTTCGATTTCCCGCCAGATCCAGTTGATGGAGCAGGCCCTGGGCCAACAGTTGCTATACCGCCACACGCGCGCCGTCACGCCCACCGAGGCCGGACGACTGCTGGGTGAACACGCGCGATTGGTGCTGGTGCAACTGGAGGAAGCCGAACAGGCGCTGCAGGAACAGCAAAGCGAGCCCAGCGGACTGGTGCGGATCAACGCGCCAGTGGTGTTCGGCCAGCGGCACCTGTCCCCATGGCTGGGACAGTTGTGCGCGCGCTATCCAAAACTGCAGCTGGACATCCAACAGACCGACAGCTACGTCTCTCCCTTGCAGGAAGGCGCCGACCTGCTGTTTCGCATTGGCCCAATGCATGACTCCAGCATGCAGGGGCGGATCCTCGCGCCCCAGCGCTTTCAGGTCGCGGCGAGCCCGGCGTACCTGCAACGCCACGGCACACCACAACATCCCGACGATCTCGCCGCGCATCAGTGCCTGGCCTACAAAGGGGTGGCGGGCCTGCAGCGCTGGTTTTTCCGCAAAGGCCAGCTGCCATGGACACCCTGGTCGGTGAAAGGGCCGATCACCGGCAACCACGCCGACAGCCTGACCCAGGCCGCCGAACAAGGCCTGGGACTGGTGATGTTTCCGTCGTGGTTGATCGGCGAAGCGGTGCGCAACGGCACGCTGGTCCCGGTGCTGGGCGACTATCAGGTGTCCAACAGCCTCGAGCCGCAACAGATCGCCGTGCTCTGGCCGGGCAGTCGGCGCCTGTCGGTGAAGGTCAGGACGGTGATCGACTTTTTTGTCGAATGTTTTGGCGAAGTCCCCTATTGGGACCTGTAGGAGCCGGCTTGCTGGCGATGCGACGGTGGCCGTTACGCCGCCATCGCTAAGGTCTGTGACGTCAGAGCACCATCGCCGCTATCCAGCCAAACACCAGCAACGGCAGGTTGTAGTGCAGGAAGGTCGGGACCACGGTGTCCCAGATGTGGTGATGCTGACCGTCGATGTTCAGGCCAGAGGTCGGCCCCAGGGTTGAATCCGAAGCCGGCGAACCGGCGTCGCCCAATGCACCCGCGGTACCGACGATGCTGACGATGGCGATCGGACTGAAACCCAGCTGCACGCACAGGGGTACGAAAATCACCGCCAGGATCGGCACGGTGGAAAACGACGAACCGATGCCCATGGTCACCAACAGCCCGACCAGCAACATCAGCAAGGCGCCGACGGCTTTGCTGTGGCCGATCCACGCGGCCGAGGCTTCGACCAGCGTCTGCACTTGGCCGGTGGCCTTGATCACTTCGCCAAAGCCGGACGCGGCGATCATGATGAAACCGATCATTGCCATCATCTTCATGCCTTCGGTGAACAGGTCATCGGTGTCCCGCCACTTGACGATGCCCGACACCGAAAAAATCAGGAAACCCACCAACGCGCCGATGATCATCGAATCCAGCAGCAGCTGAATGATGAACGCCGCGGCAATGGCCACGCCGGCAACCAGCAGGCTCAGCGGGTTGTACTGCACCGCGACCTGCTCGACCTGTTCAATCTTCGCCAGGTCGTAGACGCGCTTCTTGCGGTAACTGACAAAGGCGATCAACAGGCCGACTGCCATGCCCAGTGCCGGGATACCCATGGCGTGAGTCACGTTGATGCCGCTGATATCGACGCCGCTGCGGGCGACGTTGGCCAGCAGGATTTCATTCAGGAAGATGTTGCCGAAGCCCACCGGCAGGAACATGTACGGGGTGATCAGGCCGAAGGTCATGACGCAGGCGATCAGCCGGCGATCGAGCTGCAGCTTGGTCAACACATACAGAAGCGGCGGCACCAGCAACGGAATGAACGCGATATGGATCGGCAGGATGTTCTGGGACGCGATGGCCACGACCCACAACAGGCCGATCAGCAACCATTTGACCTGGCCACCGCCATTGGCATGCTGGCGATCGACCATCGCCAGGGCCTTGTCGGCCAAGGCATGGGCCAGGCCGGACTTGGCAATCGCCACCGCAAACGCGCCAAGCAACGCATAGGACAACGCCACCGTCGCCCCACCGCCCAGGCCGCTGTTGAACGCCTTGAGGGTCGCGTCGATGCCCAGGCCACCGGTCAGGCCACCCACCAGCGCCCCTACGATCAGCGCGATCACCACATGCACGCGGGACAGGCTGAGTATCAGCATGATGCCGACCGCGGCAATTACTGCATTCATTGTCGTTACCTCTGGGCAAGCGAAAAGAGTCCGGCCGGCAGTCTGCGGGAGCCGCCAACGGATAAAGAAATGGGTTTTATTAGAGGGCGCGCACTTTGCCGGACGGCTGCCGCCTTGTCAAAGCCAACACCCCCGGTTCGATATTTTTTGGGCGGCATAAAGAAAGCCCGATCACGGCCGTTACAGAGCAAAGTCGCAGATATTTATCGAATAAGGACGCCTCCATGTCGCTCAGACAACTTTCCATTCAATGGAAAATCACCCTGTTGGCCGGGTTGTGCCTGGCGGCCATCGTGACCCTGCTGGTGGGTCTTTCGCTGTATCGCATGGAGCACAGCTCCGCGCTGGTGAAAACCTCGAGCATGGAGATGCTGACCGAAGCGGCCCAGGCGCGAATCGAGTCGCAGGCTGAAAACCAGGCGCTGATGATTCGCCAGCAGTTCATGGACGCCTATCAATATGGCCACGGTTTTTCGCGCCAGGTGTTGTTTCTGCGCGAGCAGGCGGAAAAACGCTTCCTCGATGCCTTCGACCTGCGCGAAGACCTGACCCGCCAGGTCAAGTCGGCCTTGCAAGCCAACCCCGAGCTGCTGGGCC
>Ga0075432_10000355_pt1 | contig 13147 bp, 10 predicted proteins | sample RhiMethybrSRZTD1_FD_72781 | JGI IMG/M metagenome (GOLD analysis project Ga0075432, IMG submission 72781) | Populus rhizosphere microbial communities from Tennessee, USA - Rhizosphere MetaG P. TD hybrid SRZTD1 | ecosystem: Host-associated > Plants > Roots > Rhizosphere > Soil | place: USA... | reverse complement strand
GGCTGGGCGCGAACGATTTGGGCTTGCGCTTGCGGTGTGGCATGAGGCGGTGATGCGTTTTGCCTTCACTGTTGCCGCCTGCCTTGTTGCCGTTCAACCAGCCGCCGCCGCCGATACGGCGCTGCCCGGCTGGCTGGCCGGGACCTGGGCGATGGAGCAGGGGGCTTCGTGGGCGGACGAAGTGTGGACCGCGCCGCGCGGGGACATGATGCTGGGCCTGGCACGCAAGGGCTTCGGGCCTGATGTCGAGAGCTGGGAAACGCTGCGGATCGTGCGCAAGCCGGGCGGGGCACTGGTTTATGTGGTTCAGGCCAAGGGCGGGGCGGCGGTGGAGTTTCCGCTGGCTGTGGCGAGCGCCAGTACGGCCGAGTTTGCCAATGCGGCGCACACCTTTCCGCAGCGCATCCGGTTCTGGCGCGAGGGGCAGCTGTTGATGAGCGAGATGTCCAAGATGGACGGGAGCGAGGCTGTGCGGATGAATTTCCGGCCGGTGGAGACGGCGCCGCCCGATTACCTGAAACGCGATTGATAAACGACAAAGGGCGGCCCGCTAGGACCGCCCTTTGTTTGTTCAGGGAAGGCGGATCAGCCCTCGACGTGTTCGGCAAGAACGGTGAGGCCCTTGTCGCCCACTTCGGCAAAACCGCCCGAAACGGTGATCTCTTCCGGCGCGCTGGTGGCGGTGCGATAAACCTTGAGCACGCCGTCCTTGACGGTCGACATGAACGGTGCGTGGCCTTCGAGAATGCCGAATTCACCCTCGCTGCCGGGGACGACCACCATGTGGACTTCCTCGCTGCGGACCAGCCGTGCCGGGGTGACGAGTTCGAAATGGAGCATCTTGGTCCTCTTCTCCCATCCCCTTGGCGGGACGGGCCGTGGTTGGGCGCGGGCCCACCCCAAGCCCCTCCCGCCTGCGGGAGGGACTTAAGGAAGATCAGGCCTCGGCGGCCATCTTCTTGGCCTTTTCGACGGCGTCATCGATGCCGCCGACCATGTAGAATGCCGATTCGGGAAGGTGATCGTACTCGCCGTCGACCACCGCCTTGAACGAGCGGACGGTGTCTTCGACCTGGACGAACTTGCCCGGCATGCCGGTGAACACTTCGGCCACGTGGAACGGCTGGCTGAGGAAGCGCTGCAGCTTGCGGGCGCGGGCGACGATGGTCTTATCTTCTTCCGACAGCTCGTCCATGCCGAGAATGGCGATGATGTCCTGCAGCGACTTGTACTTCTGCAGGGTTTCCTGGACGCGGCGGGCGGTGTCGTAGTGGACGGCACCGACCACGGCCGGGGTCAGCACGCGCGAGGTCGAGTCGAGCGGATCGACCGCCGGGTAGATGCCGAGCTCCGAGATTGCGCGGTTCAGCGTGGTCGTCGCGTCCAAGTGGGCGAACGAGGCGGCCGGCGCAGGGTCGGTAAGATCGTCCGCGGGGACGTAGATGGCCTGGACCGAGGTGATCGAGCCCTTGTTGGTCGAGGTGATGCGTTCCTGCAGTGCGCCCATGTCGGTCGCCAGGGTCGGCTGGTAGCCCACCGCCGAAGGAATACGGCCGAGCAGCGCCGACACTTCCGAACCCGCCTGCGTGAAGCGGAAGATGTTGTCGACGAAGAACAGCACGTCCTGGCCTTCTTCGTCGCGGAAGTATTCAGCCATGGTCAGGCCCGAGAGCGCGACGCGGGCGCGGGCGCCCGGGGGTTCGTTCATCTGGCCGAACACGAGGGCGACCTTCGAGCCGTCAGGCGTCGGGTTGCCATCGGGGTCCTTGGCGATGACGCCGGCGTCGAGGAATTCGTGGTAGAGGTCGTTGCCTTCACGGGTGCGTTCACCGACGCCCGCGAAGACCGACACGCCGCCGTGGCCCTTGGCGATGTTGTTGATCAGTTCCTGGATCAGCACGGTCTTGCCCACGCCGGCGCCGCCGAACAGGCCGATCTTGCCGCCGCGCGCATAGGGCGCGAGCAGGTCGATGACCTTGATGCCGGTGACGAGGATCGCCGCTTCGGTCGACTGGTCGATGAATTCCGGGGCCTTGGCGTGGATCGGGGCGGTCTTTTCAGCGCCGATCGGGCCGCGTTCGTCGATCGGTTCGCCGATGACGTTCATGATGCGGCCCAGCGTCATCGGGCCGACGGGGACCGAGATCTGCGCGCCGGTGCTGGAGACCGGCTGGCCGCGGGTCAGACCGTCGGTCGCGTCCATCGCGATGGTGCGGACGGTGTTTTCGCCGAGGTGCTGGGCGACTTCGAGAACAAGGCGGTTGCCGTTGTTGTCGGTTTCCAGCGCGGAGAGAATCGCGGGCAGTTCGCCCTCGAAGGTCACGTCGACGACGGCGCCGATGACCTGGCTGATCTTGCCGGTGTTGGTGAGCACGGTGGCCATGGTTGTTTCCTTGCCTTCTATCGGATCGTCAGAGCGCTTCGGCGCCCGGAGTTGTGGGTTTCGCTACAGCGCTTCCGCGCCAGCGATGATTTCGATCAGTTCGGTGGTGATCGCGGCCTGGCGGCTGCGGTTGTACTGGATGGTGAGCTTGTTGATCAGCTCGCCCGCGTTGCGCGTTGCGTTGTCCATCGCGTTCATCGACGCGCCGTGTTCCGAAGCTTCACGCTCCAGCAGGGCGCCGAACAGGCGGGTCTTCACATAGCGCGGCAAGAGGTCCGCGAGGATTTCCTCTTCGCTCGGCTCGTATTCGACCGAGGCGCCTTCGGCATCAGCTTCCACCTTGGCAGGAGCCGGGACGGGCAGCAGCTGGACCGTGGTCGGGTCCTGCGACAGGGCCGTGCGGAACACCGGATAGACCAGATGGGCGACGTCGAACTTGCCGGCGTCAAACATGGCGACCAGTTCGTTCGCGATGGCTTCCGCCTCGGCAAACCCGGGAGTGCGCACGGTGCTGGTGTCAAAACCGGCGCCGACCGCTTCGGGATAGTCGCGGCGGAGCGGCGCGCGGCCCTTCTTGCCGACCAGATAGAACTGGACCGACTTGCCCTGGGCCTGGAGTTCGGCGGCCTTGAGCTTGGCGGCCTTGACGATGTTCGAGTTCAGGCCGCCGCACAGGCCCTTGTCGGTGTTGACCACCACGATGAGGTTGCGGGCATCCGAACCGGTGCCGCGCAGCAGCAGCGGGGCGGAATCGCCCGCGACGCGCGAGGCGAGGCTGCCCATGACCTTGGCCAGCCGGCTGGCATAGGGACGCGCGGCTTCGGCGGCAGCCTGCGCCTTGCGCAGCTTGGCCGCGGCGACCATCTGCTTGGCCTTGGTGATCTTCTGGGTCGACTTGACCGAGTTGATCCGACCCTTGAGTTCTTTGAGTGAAGCCATTTTGCTCTAACTCGTCCCTTGTTCGTCATGCTGAACTTGTTTCAGCATCCATTTCGCCTCACGCACTGTGCCATCCGGAGAGATGGACCCTGAAACAAGTTCAGGGTGACGAAGAAGGTTAGGTTGGTCTGTTACGCGAACTGCTTGCCGAATGCGTCGAGCGCGGCCTTCAGCTTCGTCTTCGAATCGTCCGAGAAGTCCTTCGACGTGCGGATCGCATCGAGCACGTCGGCGTGCTTGTCGTGCAGGAAGCTCAACATCTCGGCTTCGTACTCGGTGACCTTGTTCACCGGGATGGCGTCGAGATAGCCGTTGGTGCCGGCAAAGATCGAGGCGGTCTGCTCTTCGAAGGCGAGCGGGCTGAACTGCTTCTGCTTGAGCAGTTCGGTAAGCCGCGCGCCGCGGTTGAGCAGCTTTTGCGTCGAGGCGTCGAGGTCGGAGCCGAACTGGGCGAAGGCCGCCATTTCGCGGTACTGCGCCAGCTCCAGCTTGATCGAGCCGGCAACCTTCTTCATCGCCTTGGTCTGGGCGGCGCCGCCGACACGCGAAACCGAAAGGCCGACGTTGATGGCCGGACGGATGCCCTGGTAGAACAGGCCGGTTTCGAGGAAGATCTGGCCGTCGGTGATCGAGATCACGTTGGTCGGAATGTAGGCCGAAACGTCGCCCGCCTGGGTTTCGATGATCGGGAGAGCGGTCAGCGAACCGGCGCCCTTTTCGTCGTTCATCTTGGCAGCGCGTTCGAGCAGGCGGCTGTGCAGATAGAACACGTCGCCCGGATAGGCTTCGCGGCCCGGAGGACGGCGCAGCAGCAGGGACATCTGGCGATAAGCCACGGCCTGCTTGGAAAGATCGTCATAGACGATGACGGCGTGCATGCCGTTGTCGCGGAAGAATTCGCCCATGGTCGCGCCGGTGTAGGGTGCGAGGTACTGCAGCGGAGCGGGCTCCGAGGCGGTCGCGGCGACGACGATGGTGTATTCCATCGCGCCGTTTTCTTCGAGCTGGCGGACGATCTGCGCAACGGTCGAGCGCTTCTGGCCGACGGCGACGTAGATGCAGTAGAGCTTCTTGCCTTCGTCCGTTCCGGCGTTCGCTTCCTTCTGGTTGATGAAGGTGTCGATCGCGATGGCGGTCTTGCCGGTCTGACGGTCACCGATGATCAGCTCGCGCTGGCCGCGGCCGACGGGGACGAGGGCGTCGATCGCCTTGAGGCCGGTCTGGACGGGCTCATGGACCGATTTACGCGGGATGATGCCCGGTGCCTTGACTTCGACGCGCTGACGCACGGCGTCAACGATCGGGCCCTTGCCGTCGATCGGGTTGCCGAGAGCGTCGACCACGCGGCCGAGCAGGCCCTTGCCGACGGGCACGTCGACGATGGTCGCCGTGCGCTTGACGATGTCGCCTTCCTTGATCTCGGCGTCCGAGCCGAAGATCACGACGCCGACGTTGTCAGCTTCGAGGTTGAGGGCCATGCCCTTAACACCGTTGGCGAATTCGACCATTTCACCGGCCTGGACCTTGTCCAGACCGTGGATGCGGGCGATGCCGTCACCAACCGAGAGCACGGTGCCGACTTCCGAGACCTGAGCCTCGGTGCCGAAGCGGGCGATCTGGTCCTTGATGACCTTCGAAATTTCTGCGGCGCGGATTTCCATGGGTTTTAAGCCTTTCAGCCTTTCATCGCGTGCGCGAGGGAATGGAGACGGGTGCGGATGGAGCTATCGATCTGCTGGCTGCCGATGCGGACGACGAGCCCGCCCAGCAGTTCAGGATCGACGCTCGCCTTCAACTTGACGGTGCGGCCTTCGCGTTCCTGCAGCTTGGCAGTGAGCGCGGAGAGCTGATCGTCGGTGAGGGGGTGGGCGCTGGTGACTTCGGCCGAGACTTCGCCGCGGAAGGCAGCGGCAATCGACGCAAAGGCGCGGATGACGTCGGGCAGGGCGCCAAGGCGGCGGTTGCCGGCGAGGACGCCGAGGAAGTTCTTGGTCAGCGCCGAGAGACCGAGCAGGCCGGCGACGGCGTCGATCGCCTTGGCGGCCGCTTCACGGCTGACCCTGGGGTTGTTGATCAGCTGCGCGAGATCGTCCGAGCTGCCGAGGGCGGTGCCCAGCGTCTCCAGATCGGCTTCGACGGCCGATACGAGATTCTGTTCGCGGGCGAGATCGAAGAGCGCTGAAGCGTAGCGCCCTTGCAAGCTGGCCGTAATGCCGGCGGAATTCTCCACGCGCGTCGTTTCCTTCTTAACGGGTGCCGGGCAGACCGGTTTTGCCGACAGAGCGGGAGAGGCGTGGCACGTGACCAGCCCCCTGTCGACGGGGGCGCGCCTAGCAATGAACGCCCCGCGATGCAAGGTTGCGGGTGCAGATAACGCAAACCGTCGGATTCGGGCATTTCTCGTGGAGGGGGCCAATGTGCCCGGTCTGCTGGCTTCAGGGCGCAATCGTAGTCATTTCAGGGGCGATTCAGCGGATTCAAGGGGCGGGGTGGCAATCGAACACCAGCCGTTCGTTTGGTGCCGCAGGAAGGAGCGCGCGGGCGGCACTTTGGGCATCGCCGAGTTGGCGCGACGTGGATTCGCCGGCACCGCAGGCGGGGGCAGGATATTTCGCGCGTTCGGCCCTGACCTTTTTCATGGTGTCGAAATCCAGCAGGTAGCGGTCCTGCCGATAGGTCTTGGTGGCCGGGTCGAAAGCGGCGACGGTGACGGTGTCCTCGCCCTGGGGGACGAGCATTTTGGACCAGCCGTCTCCCGACAAGCCATACTGGGTGCGGCCGTTGACGCAGCCATCGTTGCGCCAGGCGAGCGGGATGTCGTCAGTTTTGGAAACGGTGATTCGGCTGCGCTGTGGGTTGATGACGCAGATCAGGGCGGCGTCTCCCTGAGCAGCTGCCGGGGCGGTGGCTTGCGGGGCCGCCTCGCTCGCTTCGGCGACGATTTCGTGGGCGCGCGAATCAATCTCGGCGATCGACGGTCGGCTGAACCATGCGGCGGGGGAAAGGATCAGCAGAATGACCGCAACGACTGTGGCGAGCTTGGCATCGCGCTTGCGGCCCTGCTGGCCGAGCCAGAGCGCGGCACCGCCGCTCAGGAGCGAGAGCAGCAGGGCAAGGCCGGCGAGGGCGAGGTGGTTTTCGCGCGCGGTGATAAGCTCCATCTCTGCCTGGCGGGTAGCGGACTGGAGGCGGGCGTCGGCCCGGGCGGCGTCGGCGCGCTGCTGCTCGGCACTTAAGGCCTGCGCGTCGGCGAGCCGTTCGCGCTCTGCCGCATCAAGGTCAGCCAGGCTGCGGCAGGGTTCGCCGGTGGTGCGCGCGGTTACTCCCGAATCGATCAGGAAGCGGGCGATCTCGCGCATGGAGACGGCGAAGTAGAATTCCGAATCTGCGTTGCTGTCGCTGACCGTGCCGAAGCTGTTGGCGCCGATGACCCGGCCGCACCCGTCAAGCAGCGGGCCGCCGCTGTTGCCGGTGCCGATCGAGGCGGTGTGGAGGATGGTGTCGAAGCCCTTGCTAGACCGCCCGGCGGAAACGGCGCCGCGGGTTTTGACAGGGGGGGTGGGGCTCATCAGGTCGGCCGGGTTGAGGCCCTGGGCCTGATCGACGTTGCCGGGATAGCCGACGGCATAGACGTCTTCACCGTCGGTCACCGCGCCGGTGAACAGGGTGGCGGGCGCGAGCGCGCCTTTTTCCGTCAGGCGGAGCAGGGCAAGATCGTTGCGCGGGGAATAGGCGACGATTTTTGCGAAATAGCCGCTCGTGCCCTGCGAGGGGACAATGCCGACTTTCATCGTGCTGTCCTCGGCGAGCGGTGCGACGACGTGGGCGTTGGTGACGATGAGGTCAGGCCCGACCGCAAAGCCGGAGCCGTGGCCGACGATGGCGACGCCGTCGCTGCCGCGCGAGATCAGCACGACCCGCACCACGCTGCGCGAGGCGGCGGCGATGTCGGCCGGATCGGCGGCGACACGCTGGGGGGCGAGGGCAAGGGCCACCAGGGCGAACAGGGCAAGGAAGCGCTTCACGGGCGAGGGAGTAGCCACCGGGCGGTTTGACCGCAAGCGGCGGGACGCGCGAAACGTACGGATGGAGCATGGCTTGCCGGGCAAGGGAAACATGCCATGGTGATGCCGATGTCGATGAACAGCCAGATGCCAGGAGCAGACGAGGCCTGGGCCGCCGTATTGGCGCGGGACCGGGGCTATGACGGCCGGTTTGTCACCGGGGTCCTGACGACCGGAATATATTGCCGCCCTTCGTGCGCGGCGCGGCATCCGTCGAGGAAGAATGTGCGGTTCTTTGCCGATGGGACAGAGGCGCGGGGCGCGGGGCTCAGGCCGTGTTTGCGATGCCTGCCCGATGACATCGCGCGTGACGAGCGGGCCGTGTTGGGGGCTATTGCGGCGATCAAGGCGGCGCAGCAGCCGTTCACGCTGGATGCGCTGGCCGATGCGGCAGGCTATTCACCGACCCACTTCCAGCGGGTGTTCAAGCGGCAGACCGGGCTTTCACCGGCAGCCTATGCGCGGGCCTTGCGGCAGGAACGGGCCGGCGACGTCTTGAGCGCGGCAGGGCGGGTGACCGATGCGATCTACGATGCCGGGTTTTCCGGCCCTTCACGGTTTTATGCGGCGAGCGAGGGCCGGCTGGGCATGTCGCCTTCCGCATGGCGCGATGGTGGGCGGGGCGCGGTGATCCGCTGGGCGGTGGCGGAAACGACGCTGGGTCCGGTGCTGGTTGGCGCGACGGCTAAAGGTGTGTGCCGCGTGGCGTTTGGGGAAAACGGGGCAGACCTTGCCCGGCGCTTCCCCCATGCTGAACTGTTGGAAGGAGGCGCAGATTTTTCTGCGCTGCTGGAGCAGGTGATAGGTTCGATCGAACAGCCAGGTAGCGGCGGGGCGATCCCGCTCGACGTTCGCGGTACGGCGTTCCAGGAAGCGGTGTGGAGTGAATTGCAGCGAATTCCGCCGGGGGAGACCCGGTCCTACGCGCAAATCGCGGCGGCGATCGGTTCGCCGGGTGCGGTTCGCGCCGCCGGTTCTGCCAATGGGGCTAATAGCGTTGCGGTGCTGATCCCGTGCCACCGCGTGGTCCGGTCGGACGGCGCGCTGGGAGGCTATGCGTGGGGCGAGGAGATCAAGCGTGAACTCCTCGCCCGCGAGCGTAATTCCTAGGCCTTAGCGGCAGCGAACGTCGCTGTTCTGGTCGACCGACTTGCCAAGGAAGGCGCCGAGTGCGCCGCCGATCAACGTGCCGGCGACGCGGTCGCGCCCGCCATCGATGACATTGCCCAGTGCGGCACCGCCGACTGCGCCGATGATCAGGCCGGTCGTGCCGTCGCTGCGCTTGCAGTAATAGCGCCCGTCGGAACCACGATAGACTTCATCGTCCGGGCCGAGCCGGCGTTCGGTATAGCGCGGATCGTCGCGATAGTAGCGGTAGGCATCGTAGTCAGTCGCGGCCGGGGCGCGGTAGTTGCCGTAGCCGCCGCTGCCGTTTCCGCTCCCGCCGTAGCCCGCGCCCCTGCCATAACCGCCGTCATCGCGGGTCCAGCGGATGTTCCGGCTAAGCGTGTCGAGCCGCTGTTGGAGCATGCTGGCATCGCGGCGGATGGTGTCGAGCTGATACTGTGCGCGGCGTGCTTCTACGCGCGAAAGGCTGCCGTTGGACTGGCCGCGCTGGATCCGCTGTTGCAGCCAGTCGATCCGTTGCTGAAGTCCGTCGGGAGCGCCGCGCCACATTTCGGATGCGTTGCGATCGCCGGATTGCCAGCCGGGTGCTGGCTGGGCTGCGAGTGGCGCTGCGGCCCCCGAAGCGATTGTGGCCGCGAGGGCCATGGTGCCTAGTATTGTCTTGCAGTTCATGTCGCTCTCCTCAGTGCGCAAACGCACGTGCGAGGCACATCCATCCCCTGCCGTGACCAGATGCCCTGTGTCAGATGAACGAATAGGGGTCGATGTCGATCCCGACCCGCACGCCGGAAGGAAAGCGCAGATCGCCGAGCCACTGGCGAATGACCTTCTGCAGCTCGGCGGTGCGGCGGGCGTTGATCAGCAGGCGGTAGCGATGGCGGCCGCGCAGCAAGGCCATTGGCGCGGGCGCGGGGCCGAGTATCATGACGTCGGGCAGGTTGGGCCGGGTGCCGCCGATGGCGCGGGCGGCCTCGCGGGCTTCGGCCTCGTCCTCGCTGGAGACGATGATGGCGGCCCAGCGGCCAAATGGTGGCGCGCCGGCGTCGCGGCGGCACTGGGTTTCCGCTTCATAGAAGGAGTCGCGGTCCCCGCTGGCGAGCGCGGCAATGACCGGGGCTTCGGGGTGGCGGGTCTGGATCAGCACTTCGCCGGGTTTCTCACCGCGCCCGGCGCGGCCTGCCACCTGGGCGATCTGCTGGTAAGTGCGTTCGCCCGCCCTGAGGTCACCGCCTTCGAGCCCGAGGTCCGCGTCGATCACGCCGACGAGGGTGAGTTCGGGAAAGTGGTAGCCCTTGGTGACGAGCTGGGTGCCGACGATGACGTCGACCATGCCATTTTCGACCGCCTCGACGAATTCGGCGATCTTGCCCGGAGCGTTCATGGTGTCGGATGTGACGAGGGCGACGCGGGCTTCGGGGAAACGCTCGGCCACTTCGTCGGCGATGCGTTCGACGCCTGGACCGCAGGCGACCATGCAATCGGGCGCGGCGCATTCGGGGCACTTGTCAGGCAGCGGTACTTCATGGCCGCAGTGGTGGCAGGCCAGCCGCCGCGACAGGCGGTGTTCCACCAGCCATGCCGTACAGTGGGGGCATTGAAAGCGGTGCCCGCACGAACGGCACAGGGTGAGCGGGGCATAGCCGCGCCGGTTGAGGAACAAGAGCGACTGTTCGCCCTTGAGCAGACGGTCCTTCAGTTCGCTGACCAGCCGGGGGGAAAGCCAGCGCTGGCGTTCGGGAATCGACGTGCGCAGATCGACGATCTCGATCGCGGGGAGTTCGGCGCCGCCGAACCGGGCGGCCAGTTCGATCTTGCGGTAAATGCCCGCCTCGGCGAGCTGCATCGATTCGAGCGCCGGGGTGGCGCTGGCGAGGATCACCGGGATGCCCTCGAACCGGGCGCGGATCACCGCCACGTCGCGGGCATTGTAGCGAACGCCGTCGTCCTGTTTGAAAGAGACTTCGTGCGCTTCATCGACCACGATCAATCCCAGCCGGGCGAACGGCATGAACAGGGCGGATCGCGCGCCGACCACGACCTGGGCGTCGCCCGAGACGATGGCGCGCCATGCGCGGCGGCGTTCGCTTGATTTGAGCGAGGAATGCCACAGCACCGGGGGAACGCCGAAACGGGCCTCGAAACGGCGCAGGAAGTTTTCGGTGAGCGCGATTTCGGGAAGCAGGACGAGCACCTGTCTGCCGCTGGCCAGCGCGGCGGAAACGCCTTCGAAATAGCACTCGGTCTTGCCGGAGCCGGTGACCCCGTCGAGCAGGAACGGCTGGAACCCGCCACTGCGGACGGCTTCGGCGAAGGTGTCTGCGGCGGCTTGCTGATCGGGTTCGAGATCAGGCTTGGCGTGGTCGGGGCGGGCCTTGGGATAGGGGCGGTCAAGATCGACCGTGACGGGTTCGAGCAGGCCCGCGCCAACCATGCCGCGCAGGACGCCTTCCGAGACGCTGGCGCGCTCTGCCAATTCGCGGATGGTGGCCTGTTCGCCATGGAGCGCGTCCATCGCGGCGGCGCGCTGGGGGGTGAGGCGGGCCGGCTCGTGGCCGGTCAGGCGGTATTCGGTGGTGGTGCCGCCGCCCTTGAGCGCGGCCATAGACCCCAGCGCCATCCGCGCGACGGCGGCGAGCGGGGCGCAGTAATAGTCCGCGGTCCATTCGATCAGGCGGCGCAGGGCCATGCTGAACGGGGGGACCGGCAGGACTTCGAACAAGGCACGCAGTTTCGATTCGGGTACGTCGGCCGAAGGAAGGCGCTCCGGCTCCCAGACGATGCCGAGCACCTGGCGGGGGCCGAGTGGCGCGACGACGATGCTGCCCGGTTCAACGGCCATGCCTTCGGGCACCCGGTAATCGAGCGGACCGAGGGCGGCGTTGAAGACGAGGAGGCGGACGCGCTGCATGAAGGCGGCTATATGGGCAGAACTGCGGCTTAGCGACAGGGGAGGGCTTGGGTTTTGTCCCCAGTCGCGCCTATAGGCCTAAAGGAATCAGCCTTGGAGCAAAGCCCGTGAAGTTTTTCGCCGACACCGCCGAAATCGCCGACATCCAGGAGCTGGCCGCAACCGGCCTGCTCGACGGGGTGACGACCAACCCCTCGTTGATCGCCAAGTCTGGCCGTGACTTCATGGAAGTGACCCGCGAAATCTGCGCACTGGTCGATGGGCCGGTGAGCGCGGAGGTGGTCGCGCTCGACCATGCCGGGATGATGCGCGAGGCGGAAATCCTCCGCAAGATCGCGCCGAACGTGTGCATAAAAGTGCCGCTGACGATCGACGGCCTGAAGACCTGCAAGGCGCTGACCGGCGACGGCACGATGGTCAACGTCACGCTGTGTTTTTCGGCCAACCAGGCGCTGCTGGCCGCCAAGGCGGGGGCGACGTTCATCTCGCCCTTCGTCGGCCGGCATGACGACAATGGCTGGGACGGCATGGACCTGATCCGCGACATCCGCCTGATCTATGACAACTACGCCTACGAGACCGAAATCCTCGTCGCCTCGGTGCGCCACGGGATCCACGTGCTCGAAGCCGCCCGGATCGGCGCTGACGTGATGACCGCGCCGCCCGCCGTCATCAAGGGGCTGTTCAAGCACATCCTTACCGACAAGGGCATCGAAGGATTCATGGCTGACTGGGCGAAGACCGGGCAGACCATCTGAACCCTCAAGGCGCGTCGCTAGTTAAGGCACGATGGCAGACGAAACTCCCCTCGATCGGTTCAAGTCCGCCCTGGCCGGTGCATCGCGCGCGATTGCCGGCGATGCGGAGCTCGACGTTACCTGGACGTCGGACGCGCCCGTCGTCACCGGGCACACGTTGCGCGTGCCGATGCCGGGGCGGGGCCTGCCGCCCGCGCAGGCTGCGCAGGCGCGGGGCTTTGCCGACAGTTTCGCATTGAAGCTGAGGCACCATGACGATGCGCTGCATGCCCGCTCGGCTCCCACCGAAACCTCGGCCCGGGCGTGTTATGACGCGGTCGAGATGGTGCGCTACGAGGCGCTGGGCGCGCGCGACTATGCGGGGATGCGGGGCAATCTTGATGCCGCCATGGACGTGCGGATGGGCGGCGATCCGATAACCCGCGCGTTGCGGGCCGACGATGTGCCGGTTCAGGCGGCGCTGGCCTTGTTGCTGCGGGAACGGCTGACCGGGCAGCCCATCCCCGAAGCGGCGCGGGGCGGGGCGGACCTGCTGCGCGGATGGATCCTGGACAAGGCAGGCGGCGACTTCGACGCGCTGGCCGGTGCGCTGGAGGATCAGAAGGCGTTTCAGGCGCTGAGCCTCGACATGCTGCGCCACCTCGACCTTACGCGGACCGAGGACGACGAGCAGGAAGCGACCGAACCGGACGATCAGGACGGTGAGGGCGAGACCGAGGAAGAGGAAGACGGCGGCGAGTCTGGCAAGGACGACCAGCAGACCGAGATCGCCGCCGAACCATCTGAGGGAAACGAGGACGGAGAGGACAACGGCGAGCGCGAATCCGACGACCAGCCGGACGATGCCGAAGCCGGCGACGACGGCGAGGAGGGGATGCTTCCCGTCCGGCCGAACCGGCCGTGGACCGACCTGCCTTCGGACTTCGACTACAAGATCTTCACCAGCAAATTCGACGAGATCGTCAGC
>Ga0075432_10000354_pt1 | contig 13152 bp, 13 predicted proteins | sample RhiMethybrSRZTD1_FD_72781 | JGI IMG/M metagenome (GOLD analysis project Ga0075432, IMG submission 72781) | Populus rhizosphere microbial communities from Tennessee, USA - Rhizosphere MetaG P. TD hybrid SRZTD1 | ecosystem: Host-associated > Plants > Roots > Rhizosphere > Soil | place: USA... | reverse complement strand
AGTCCGGCCAGTGCCGGCATCACGGCGCGGAAGAAGGCGGTGAAGCGGCCCAGGAAGACGGCCGGGCCTCCCCGCCGCCTGAGGAACTCCCGGGCTTTCTCGAGTTGGGGCCGCTTCCGGTCAAAGATCTTGCGGGTAACCAGCCGAGGGCCCAGGTGTTTGCCGATTTCGTAGCCCACCGTGTCTCCCAGGATCGCGGCGGAAACCACCACGGCAATCATGGCTGGCAGCGGGAAGCCTCCCTTTCCGGCGATCACCCCGCCCACCACGGCGGCGGTTTCGCCCGGAATGACGAAGCCGATGAAGAGGGCGTCCTCGGCGAAGACCAGCGCGAACACAACACAGGCCACCAGCAACGGGCTGGCGTTGAGGAGTCCGTCGAAGAATGCCTGCATCAGGAACAGTGTGGCAGTTGAGGCGGGCGGGCGTCAGCCCGCCCGCCTCATTAAGTTGCTAGATGCGCTCCAGCAAGGACACGTCCCGGACCGCTCCCTTGTCTGCGGAGGTGGCCATCGCGGCATAGGCGCGCAGCGCGGCGGAAACCTGGCGCTCCCGGTCCTTGGGCTTGAACCCGCCGTTGACCAGCAGTTTCTCACGGCGTTCGGCGAGGACCTCGTCGGAGACCTCCAGCTGCAGGGAGCGCTGACTGATGTTGATGCTGATGATGTCGCCGTCCTCCACCAGGGCGATGGTGCCGCCGGAGGCAGCTTCCGGGGAGATGTGCCCGATCGACAGGCCGGAGGTGCCGCCGGAGAAGCGGCCGTCCGTGATGAGGGCGCACTTCTTGCCGAGGCCGCGGCCCTTGAGGAACGACGTCGGGTAGAGCATCTCCTGCATGCCCGGACCGCCCTTGGGGCCTTCGTAGCGGATGACCACCACGTCGCCTTCCTTGACGCCCTTGTTCAGGATCTTCTCCACGGCTTCATCCTGGGACTCGCACACGACGGCCGGGCCTGAGAAGGTCCAAATGGACTCGTCCACCCCGGCGGTCTTCACCACGGCGCCGTCCAGTGCCACGTTTCCGCGGAGCACGGCCAGTCCGCCGTCCTTGGAGTAGGCGTGCTCCACGGAGCGGATGCAGCCTTCCGCAGCGTCGGTGTCCAGGGAGGTCCACTCGTTCGACTGGGAGAACGCGGTGGAGGAGCGGACGCCGCCGGGAGCCGCGTGCCACAGGGCCTGCGCCTCTTCGGTGGCCTTGCCGCCGCGGATGTCCCAGTCATCGAGCCAGCCGTCCAGGTCACCGGAGTGCACGGAATGGACGTCCTTGTGCAGGAGGCCGCCCCGGTTCAGCTCGCCCAGCAGGGCGGGGATGCCGCCGGCGCGGTGAACGTCCTCCATGTAGTAGGTCTTGTCCTTGGCGACGTTCGGGGCAACCTTTGCCAGGCAGGGCACCTGGCGGGACTTGGCGTCCATCTCGGCCAGGCCGTAGTCCACGCCCGCCTCCTGGGCCGCGGCCAGCAGGTGCAGGATGGTGTTGGTGGAGCCGCCCATGGAAATGTCCAGGGCCATGGCGTTGTCGAAGGCCTTCGCAGTGGCGATGTTGCGCGGCAGCACGGAGTCGTCGTCGCCGTCGTAATAGCGCTTCACCAGATCGACGACGGTGGCGCCGGCCTTCTCGTACAGCGCCTTGCGGGCGGTGTGGGTCGCGAGCACGGAGCCGTTGCCCGGCAGGGCCAGGCCGATGGCCTCGGCCAGGCAGTTCATGGAGTTGGCGGTGAACATACCCGAGCAGGAACCGCAGGTGGGGCAGGCGTTCTCTTCAATGAGGTTGATGTCCTCGTCGGAGATGGACTCGTCCACGGCGTCGGCGATCGCGTTCACCAGGTCCAGGGAGCGCACGGAGCCGTCGGTCAGGGTCACGCGGCCGGCCTCCATGGGACCGCCGGAGACGAACACAACCGGGATGTTGAGGCGCAGCGCGGCCATGAGCATGCCCGGGGTGATCTTGTCGCAGTTGGAGATGCAGACCAAAGCGTCGGCACAGTGGGCGTTGACCATGTACTCCACGGAGTCGGCGATCAGGTCGCGGGACGGCAGGGAGTAGAGCATGCCGGAGTGGCCCATGGCGATGCCGTCGTCCACGGCAATGGTGTTGAACTCGCGCGGCACGGCGCCGGCGGCGAGGATCGCGTCGGAGACGATCCGGCCCACGGGGGCCAGGTGGGTGTGGCCGGGAACGAACTCGGTGAAGGAGTTGGCCACGGCGATGATCGGCTTGCCGATGTCCGAGTTGGCGACGCCGGAGGCGCGCAGCAGTGCGCGGGCGCCGGCCATGTTGCGGCCGTGGGTGACAGTACGTGAACGAAGAGGAGGCATGGTACCGATCATGCCGTCCCTGGCCGCACGGCGGAAGACAGTGCTGATACTAGTAGTAGGAGTACCAGACTACTAGTGTTGGTGACTGTGAAAGAGGCAGGCGAGAGGCGCAAGGAACTGGGACTCTACCTGCGGGCACGCCGCGAGCAGGCGCTGCGGTCGGAGTACGGACTTCCGCCGGTGGCGCGCCGGCGTGAACGCGGACTGCGGCGGGAAGAGATTGCCTTCCTTTCCGGGGTCAGCGTCACCTGGTACACATGGCTGGAGCAGGGACGGGACATCCGGCCCTCGCGGGAAGTGCTTGAGGCTGTGGCCCGCACCCTGCACCTCTCAGAGGCCGGCCGCTCCTATGTCCTGTCACTGGGCGGCTATTCCGTACCGGTGTCGGCCGGCCCGGCGGCCGTTGATGCGCCGGCCCACATCCAGCGGCTCCTCGACGCACTGGGCCCCAACCCCGCCTTCGCGCTGGCCCCCGACTGGAGCGTCACGGGCTGGAACCGGGCCTACGCCGCGCTGTATCCCAATATTGCGAACGTGGCCGCAGCGGAGCGGAACCTGCTGTGGCTGGTCTTTACCGATCCCTACGTGAAGGAACTGCTGCCCGACTGGGACGTCACCAGCAGGCGCTTCCTGGCAGAATTCCGGGCAGAAGCCGGGCAGCGGCTGGGCGATCCGGACGTGGCCTACCAGGTGGAGCGGCTCAGGGAAACGAGTCCCGGGTTCAAGGAGGGCTGGGACCGGTACGACATCCTCGGCTTCGAATCCCGGGAACGGCTGTTCCGCCACCCTGCGGTGGGCGTCCTGAGGCTGGAGCACCATCAGGTCTCACCGTCGGACCGGCCGGACCTCCATATTGTGGTCTACACTCCGGTACCGGGCAGCGATGCCGCGGAGCAAATCGAGCGGTTGCTGGCCGCCGGCCGTTAGCTGCCCCGGGTCTCAGGCCACGCTGCGGGCCGGTGCCCGGCCAAGCCCCTACTAAAACAGGCCCCTGCTAAAAGACGTGAGGCGGCGGAACAACGAACGGTTCCGCCGCCTCCTATGCTGGGGCCATGGGAGCCGCACAGCAGTTGGGCACTAAGCCGATCCTCACCCTGACCGTGAACCCGGCGCTGGACATCAGCACCTCAACCGAGCAGGTCAGCAGCGGCCACAAGCTCAGGTGCGGCGCGAGCCGGCTCGATCCCGGCGGCGGAGGCGTCAACGTGGCAAGGGTCATCCAGCGTCTCGGCGGACACACCTTGGCCGTGTACACCGCAGGCGGGCCCACCGGCGAGGCCTACCGCAGGCTCATCGAAGCGGAGCGCATCCCCACGCTGGCGGTGCCGATCCAAGGAAGCACACGCCAGGACTTCACCGTCGATGAGACCTCCACAGGGAAACAATTCCGGTTCGTCCTTCAGGGCCCGGAGCTCTCGGAACCGGAGTGGCAGGCCTGCCTGGACCGTGTTGCCGGGGCGATGCCGGTGGGCGGATACGTGGTGGCCAGCGGCAGCCTCCCACCCGGCGTGCCGGACGATTTTTATGCCAGGGTTGCCGGGCTGGCGCGCCAGTCCGGCGCCCGCTGCATCGTCGACGCCTCCGGCCGGGCCCTCACCGAAGCGCTTGCCGAGGGCGTGTTCCTGGTCAAACCAAGCCTCCGCGAACTGGGGGCGCATTTCGGCGCGGCCCTCGACAGCGAGCAGAGCCAGGTGGAGGCGGCATCCGCCCTCGTGGCTGACGGGTCAGCGGAACACGTCGCCCTCACCCTGGGCGAAGCCGGCGCTCTGCTCGCGTCAAAGTCCGGCCTGATCCGGTTGACCGTGCCGGATGTGCCGGTGGTCAGCACGGTCGGAGCCGGCGACAGTTTCCTGGGCGCTTTTGTGCTGCGGCTCGCGCAGGGCCGCCCCCTTGACGCGGCTTTCCGCGCCGCCGTGGCCGCGGGAAGCGCCACAGTCATGACACCTGCCACCGAACTTTGCCACCGCGCCGACGTCGAACGCCTCGAGGCAGAGCTCTCCGGAGCAGTCCCCTGACCGACAGCGGCTGCTTCCGGCAGGGACGCGGAGTCTGCCTACCGCGCTTCCAGGACAGTCTTCAGCTTCCGGAGCTGGGCAACCTCACCCTGCATTGTTCTGGTGACCAGGCCGTCCAGGACTTTCATGAGGCCGGGGAGCTTCAGGTCCAGGACGAAGCGGACGGAGGTGCCTCCTGCTGATTCGCTCAGGATGTACTCGCCGTGAGGCCGTGCCGGACCAGCAACCACGTCGAAGGCGAGGAGCCGGCCGGGCTCCGCCGCCGTGATCCGGTAGTCCCCCTGGATCGGCTTTCCCCGGGGTCCGGTGAGCGTCTGGCTGTAGACGGCCCCGAGCTGGCCAGCGTCGCCGCTGGCCAGCCCGATGTCCTTGACGCCGCTGCGCCAGGCCGTGTTGTTCAGCCCGTCGGCCAGGAAGTCATAGACTTCCGCGGCGGGGCGGTCGATGGTGATCCCGTTTTCGGCGTGGGCCATTCAGTGCCTCTCGTACGGCTCCCGGCAGGCGGGGGCAACTACTACATCTGCATATCGGCTAGCTCGAAGATCTCGAGCCTGAACTTACCACTGCCTTCGGACAGGAACGGGTGGCCGTCCGCGAGCGCCTTCGCGCCGTCGAGGTTTTCGGCCTCCACAATCGAATAGCCGTTCAGGTCGGAGGCTTCCGCGGCGGATCCGTCGTCCACCATCGAAGTGCCGCCGGCGAAGGGGGCGCCGGCGTCCACCAGCGCCGGGCCCAGCTTCTCCATCCAGGCACCCCACGCGGCCATCTGTTCAGCGGACTGCTCCGGGGTGAACTGGTCCATCGGTGTGGCCGGCCCCTTGTAGAGGTAAATGAACTTGCTCATCATGTGTCCTTTCGTTGCGTGTTTTCCCTTGGGGCTCGCGAACCGTCCCCTTCGAGAAGGGACTTCAGCTTCGCGAGGTCCTTCCGCATGGCCCGGCGCATCATCGGGGCCATGACGAGGCCGGCGACTGCGGAGAAGCCGGCCGGAGTGCCGGTGTTGCGCAGGGTCATCCGGGTGAAACCGCCGTCGGCCGCCGACCAGGTGTACGTGGTCTGCATGGGAAACGGCCCCTGTGCCGTGCGCATCACCAGCGTTCTGCCAGGGTCCAGTTCGGTGAATTCGTAGACGTATTCCAAGGTCCGTCCGAGGAACTGTGCCTTGAACGCCACCTTGGAGCCCACGGCCAACGGCGGGGCCGTTTCCCAGTTGACTGCCTTGATGTTGCTGTACCAGGCAGGCGCGTTGTCCGGGTTGGCCGCGAAGTCGTAGACAGCTTCGGGCGGCCTGCGGATCACTGCTTCCGTCACCACATCAACCATTTCCGGCACCTCCCCCGTGTCTCGTTCTTTCCCGACGACGCTAGAGCCCGGCAACCTGCCGGCCGGTGAAGGCGACCAGGCGTTCCAGGCTTGCCGCCGATTCATCAACCAGGGTTTCCTCGGCAAAGCTCTTGCCGCGCATCTGCGGGCTGATGGTGTTGCGGGCGAGGCCAAGGACGTAGTCGGACAGGACCGGTGAGACGCTGAGCTCCTGGCCGGTTGCCCGGGCGAAGTCCCACGCGTGGACCAGCAGTTCCAGGTTCAGGATGTTGGCCACGGTGGTTGCCGGCAGTTCTGCGAAGCCCATGTCGAGGGCTCCCTCGGTGCCGCGGGCGCGGAACGCCTCCAGGGTGGCCTGCGCGGCATCGGCAATCCGCACCTCGGGTGTTGCAGCCGGCTGATCAGGCACGGTCACGCCGAGGGCTTTGCCGATCGATGCGATCGAACCAAAGAGATGGTCCAGGAGGGCGTCAACGGTGAAGTCCTCGCACGGCGTCGCTGATTCCAGGTCTGATTCCCCCACCTTGCGGAGGACCCGCTGGGCAACCGCCAGGGCCGCCTCGGCGCTGGAGAGTTCATCGATGGGGTCCGGGGCAGCAGCCCATTCGTCCGGACCGGCGTCTCCGCTGGCGGCAAGGAGGACGAGGCGCTCGAGGAAATGGTTCCAGCCTTCTGCGTGGCCTGCCTCCTGCTCTTCCGAGAGTCCCTCGTGAATGAGCTGGACCGTGGTTCCGCCTTCCACAGCCTCCAGGTTCACGGTCACCGTCGACGCTCCCGGCGGCAGCCCGGCGTCGCCCTCCCAGCCCCACGTGTAGACGATCCGCTTTCCCGGCTCGATTTCAGTGAAACTTCCCATCGCCGAGTGCCCCGGCGTGATGGTCCAGCGGTAGTCTCCGCCCACGCGCAGATCCACCCGCGCCGCCACGGTCTTCCAGCGCCGCAACCGCTCCGGTTGCGTGATGAGCTCGAAGGCGGCGTCCGGGTCAACCGGAATGAATACTGTCTTATTGAATGTCATCAGAATTCCCTTGCGATGGTTGCTGGCCCAGCCGGCCGGCGTCGGCCACCAGCAGGTCCAGTTCGGTTGTCCAGAAGGCCTCGAATTGTTCACGCAGCCGGACCATCCCGGCGCCGTCCAGGCGGTAGTACCTGTTCCGGCCGTCCTTCCGGGCGGTCACCAGCCCCACTTCCGAAAGAAGCAGCAGGTGCTGGGAGATGGCCGACCTGCTGACCGGAAAATGGCCGGACAGTTCGGTGACCGTTTTCTCCCCCTCCGCCAGCAGCCGAAGCAGCGCCCGCCTGTTGGGCTCCGTTGCGACTTCCAGAAGATCGGGCACAGAAAATACGTTAGTCGTCACTAACGCATTAAGCAAGCGGTGAGGCCGGGCATGCAAAAGGGCGGCGGCAACCCCTCCGGGCAACCGCCGCCCCGTCTTGCAGTTACGCAGCCGCTACGGACTCCTTGACCTTCAAGGGTTCAATCTTTCCCATGACGAACAGGTAGTTGGCGGCCCCCACGAGGGAGACGGCTCCAATGACCGCCAGCGGCGCCACGAAGGAACCGGTCTGATCCACCAGAACGCCGATCAGGATCGGGGTGAAGATGCCAGCCAGGTTGGAGGCGAAGTTCTGCAGTCCGCCAATGGATCCGACGTGCCTGGAACTCGGCGCAACGTCCGCGGGCAGCGACCAGATGCCGGTTGCTGCGACGGTGAGGCTTGAGTAGGCAACGGAAAGCAGCGCCAGCGCCATCCAGGCTTCCGGAACGAGCGCTGCAAACATAATGACGGAGCCGCCGGCGAGGCCGCCGGCGATAGCGGTCTTGCGGACCTTGGTGACGGACGCCCCGGCCCGCACGGCACGGTCGGCCAGGTATCCGCCCAGCCAGCCGCACAGCACCGCGCAGATGCCGGGGATGGCTCCGAAGAAGCCCAGCTTGAGCAGGTCGAATCCGCGCTCCTTGACGAGGTAGCTGGGGAAGAACGTGATGAAGAAGTAGATGGCGCTGTTCAGGCAGAAGAAGCCGAACATCATGCTGAGGATGGTGCGGTACTTGAAGAGTGAGCGCCAGGGCAGCTTGGCTGCGTCGGCGTCGTCGCTGCCTTCGCCGCGGGCACCGCCTTCTTCGATGTAGGCCACTTCGGCGGCGTTCGCGCCGGGGTGCTCCTGGGGGCTGCGGTACACCTTCCACCAGACGGCAGCCCAGATAAGGCCGGCGACGCCGATGATGATGAACACTGCATGCCACGAGGTCAGTGCCACGATCAGGGTCACGATGGGCAGCGCGATCACGGCCCCCACACGGGACCCCGAGTCCCAGATGCTGGTGGCGAAAGCACGTTCACGGACCGGGAACCAGGTGGCCACCACCTTCGCCGCTGTGCTGGGCGCAGGACTTTCGCCGACGCCGAGGAGGAAGCGGGCCGCGAACAGGGACCAGAAGCTTGTAGCGGCAGCGGTCACCATCGTGAAGATGGACCACCAGACGGCCGCCAGCGAGAACGACCTGCGCGGCCCCACCTTGTCCACGTACCACCCGGCCGCAAGCTGGCAGAAGTCGTACGCCCAGAAGAAGGCGGCAAAGATGAGGCCCTGCTGGGTGGCGGTTAGCTCGAAGTCCTTGCCCATGAACGGCAAGGCGACACTCAGGCTGGAGCGGTCAAGGTAATTGATACTCAACCCGATGAAAGCAAGCCAAATGATGACCCAGCGCTTCCGGGTCATCATTCGGGGATCTTTTGTCGGTGACGTGCTGGCAACTTTACTTCCGAGCGCAGTCATGTGGTCTCCTTCGACGTGAACATGGCTTCGGGCGCCTGGGGCGCCTGGGGAAGACACCGAAGATATCGATGCCAAATCATATAGGAATCGGGTTAATCATATAGAAAATGTGATCCAGATCAAGCCCTCCTGAAAAATCGCCCGCAAGAGCACCCCCAGCCCGGTGGAATATGATTCCCCCAGCGACTCCAACCCGGACACCACCCCAACCAGCACTAAGAGGTCAGCGCGTGCCCCCACGTCAGTCTTCCGATATCTCCCGAGGCAAAGCCGCCGTCAGCGATGTGTATACAGCGATGCGCGCCTCCATCCTCGAGGGTGAGATCGCGCCCGGCACCCGGATCAACATCGACGCCGTTTCGCGAAGTTTGGGCGTTTCGCAGACGCCGGTGCGCGAGGTGCTTCAGCGGCTGGAAGGCGACAACCTGGTGGTCTACAACCCCGGCAAGGGCTACAGCACCACTCCCCTGCTGGACCTGGCCGAACTGCGCTCCCTCTTTGAATTCCGGCTGCTGGTGGAACCCTGGGCTGCGCGGGCTGCTGCCGTAGACCGGCTGGCCAACCCCGCCTCCGCACTGGAAAAGGAGATTAAGGCGTTCCGCGGGGCCATGAAATCCGAAGGCGACCTGCGGCAGGACCTGGTGGCCCATGACACCAGGTTCCACGACACCATCCTCGCCGCCGCAGGCAATACCGTGGTCCGCCACGCCTTTGCCCAGACGCACTGCCACCTGCACACTTTCCGCCTCTACCCGGCCGACGTCGACGGCGCCATCACCGTCGCGGAGCACTCGGCTGTCCGCGAGGCCATCCAGGCCTGCCGGCCGGAAGAGGCCGAAGCGGCCATGGCGGAGCACATCCGAAACTCCTTTGCCCGCTTCGCCCAGGCCTTCGAAGGACACGCCGACCTCGCGCCGCTGGAGGACAGCGGCCCACCCCGACGGCACGTCGTGCAGTAGACCAAAGCGATCAGACCCCGGCCCCGCGGCCGGGGTTTTCTTTTGCCGCGGACTTGATCTGGATCACTCTTCCTATATGATTACTGAAATTCATATAGGAAATCATGCACACCCTCCAGATCGATCCGAGAGAAGAGATCCATGCCTTCCATCACTTCCATCACCACCCAGGACGTCCGCTTTCCCACGTCACTGGAACTCGATGGCTCCGACGCGGTCAACGTTGACCCCGACTACTCCGCCGCCTACGTCGTCATCCGCACCGACGCGGGCGACGAAGGCCACGGCTTCGTTTTCAGCTGCGGCCGCGGCAGCGAGATCCTCACTGCCGCCATCGAGTCCTACGCGGGGCTTCTGCGCGGCCGGGACATCGACGAACTGATCTATGACCTGGGCAATGCCTCCAAGCGCCTCATCCACGACTCCCAGCTCCGCTGGCTCGGCCCGGAAAAGGGCGTCACGCAGATGGCCGCCGGCGCGCTGGTCAGCGCCCTATGGGACATCCGCGCCCGGCGCGAGAACAAGCCGCTCTGGCTGCTCCTGAGCGAGATGTCCCCGGAGGAGATCGTGGACGTTGTGGACTTCACCCACATCCGCGACGCCCTGAACCCGCAGCAGGCATTGGAAATCCTCCGCGCGGGCCAGGACGGCAAGGCGGCCCGCATCGCGAGCCTCCGGGCTGACGGCTACCCCGCTTACACCACCTCTCCCGGGTGGCTGGGTTACAGCGACGAGAAACTGGTTCGGCTCAGCAAGGAAGCGGCAGCTGCCGGCTTCTCGATGATCAAGCTCAAGGTGGGTGGCGACATCGCCGACGACCGCCGACGCATGGCCCTCGCACGGCAGGCCGTGGGCGATCTCCCCATCGCCATCGACGCCAACCAGCGCTGGGAGGTGTCCGAGGCCGTTGAATGGGTCAACCAGCTCGCGGAGTTCAACCCGTACTGGATCGAAGAGCCCACCAGCACTGACGACATCCTGGGGCATGCGGAGATCCGGAAGGGAGTCGCACCGGTCCGCGTGGCCACCGGCGAGGCCGTGGCAAGCCGGATTGTGTTCAAGCAACTGCTGCAGGCCAACGCCATCGACGTCCTGCAGCTCGACTCCACCCGCGTGGGCGGAGTCAATGAGAACATCGCCAACCTGCTGCTCGCCGCCAAGTTCGGCGTCCCGGTCTGCCCCCACGCCGGCGGTGTGGGCCTGTGCGAGCTTGTCCAGCACTTCTCCTTCTTCGACTACGCCGCCATCACCGGAAGCCAGGACGGCCGCATGATCGAATACGTGGACCACCTCCACGAGCACTTCGCCGAGCCGGTCCGGATCGTTGGCGGACGCTATGCCGCCCCGCAGCTCCCCGGTACGGGGGCGGAAATGCTCAGCGCCTCCCGGACGCGCTGGGAGTTCCCCTCCGGTGAGGGCTGGCTTGAAGTGGGCAACCGTGCGGCCGTTACGGGCGGCAGCCTTGCACCTGCGGGAGCCGGCCGATGAACAGCACCGCAGCCGAACTGGACGCATCCGTGGAGGCCGCGCACGCGGCGTTCGAAAAGGCCCGGCTGGCAGGTCCCGGAACAAGGGCAGCCTGGCTCGAGGCGGTAGCCGCCGGCCTGGAAGACGACGCTGCGGCCCTTGTTGTTCTTGCGATCGCCGAAACCCATCTCGCCGAATCCCGCCTCCAGGGCGAGCTGAAGCGCACCGTTTTCCAGCTCCGGATTTTCGCTGACGAAATCCGCCGCGGTGAGCACTTCGACGCGACGATCGACCATGACGATGCCGCCTGGGGCATGGGGCCGCGGCCCGACCTTCGCCGGTACAACGTTCCGCTCGGCGTCGTCGGGGTCTTCGGGGCATCCAATTTCCCCTTCGCCTTCAGCGTGATGGGCGGTGATTCCGCGTCTGCATTGGCGGCCGGCTGCGCCGTCGTGCACAAGGCACACGACGGCCACCGGGAGCTCGCGGTCCGCACCGCCGAAACGGTGACCGCCGCGCTGGAAGCCGCCGGGGCGCCGTCGGGCCTCTTTTCCCTGGTGACCGGCCGCCAGGCTGCGGAAGCGCTGGTTGACCACCCGCTGGTGAAGGCCATCGGTTTCACGGGTTCGACGGCGGGCGGCCGGGCATTGTTCGACCGTGCGGCCGCGCGGCCGGAACCGATCCCCTTCTTCGGGGAACTGGGCGGCATCAATGCCGTCTTCGTCACCGGCAACGCCTGGGCCGCGCGGCGCGACGAGATCGTCACTGGCTACGCCGGCTCTTTCACCCTCGGCATGGGGCAGTTCTGCACCAAACCGGGTGTGCTGTTCGTCCCTGCCGGACAAACGGACGAGGTCCGGGACAGCCTCCGGATTGCCTTGAGGGATTTCGCTCCCGCCCAGCTGCTCAGCGAACGGCTGCACCAGGGCTACCGGCAGGCAGTCGGCGCGCTGCGGGACACGGCGGGCGTTCAGGTGCTGCTCGACGGCGACTTCGCCGAGGCTCCGGCACCCACCGTCCTGCTGACCACTTCCGAAGCGGTCCGCCGCGATCCCGGAATCCTCCGACAGGAGATGTTCGGGCCCGCCAGCCTGGTGGTGCAGTACAGCGATGAATCCGAACTCGCCGCCCTTGCCGGTCTCTTGGAAGGCCAGCTGACCACTACCTTGCAGGCCGAAGCCGGGGACGACATCGCAGAGCTTGCCTGCAGGCTCGCGGACATCAGCGGGCGCCTGCTCTGGAACGGCTGGCCCACAGGAGTGACCGTCAGTTACGCCCAGCACCACGGCGGCCCCTATCCGGCCACGACGTCGGGCACCACATCCGTGGGGACGGCCGCCATCCGGCGGTTCCTGCGGCCGGTGGCCTACCAGTCCTTCCCGCAGCCGCGGCTGCCGGAGCCGCTGCAGGATGCCAACCCTTGGAACGTTCCGCAAAGGGTCGACGGCGTCTGGCAGCGCCCGTCCGCACGAGCGGAAGGCCTGCTGTGACGGCGCTGCCGGCGTCGGTCGCGGCGGTCCTTCCGGAGGACGCGGAGGACGCCCTTCTCATCGGCCGTCTCTGGGACGCGGAAACCTCCGGTCCCCGGGTTGTGGCGGTTCGGGGCGGGGACGTGTTCGACCTGCAGCACCTCGCCGGGACAGTGTCGGAACTGCTGGAACGTTCGGAACCCGCTGCGGACGTCCGTTCCGCCCTGACAGTGCCACGGTGGAAGACGGCGGACGTCCTCGAAGCGTCCTTGGCGCAGGACACTTCCCGTCCGCACCTGCTGGCTCCCGTTGACCTCCAGGTCATCAAGGCCTGCGGGGTCACCTTTGTGGACAGCATGATCGAGCGCGTCATCGAGGAGCGCTGCGCCGGAGATGCCGGCAGGGCCACGGAAATGCGTGAGCTCGTAGGCAGGGCACTCGGCGGCAGCATCGGCGACGTACGGCCAGGCTCCCCCGAAGCTGCCGAAGCCAAGCGGGTGCTCATCGCCGAAGGGCTGTGGTCGCAGTATCTTGAGGTGGGCATCGGCCCGGACCCGGAGGTCTTCACCAAGGCCCCTGTGCTGTCCTCGGTAGGCCTGGGTGCCGGCGTCGGGATTCCCGCGTTCAGTTCCTGGAACAACCCGGAGCCGGAACTCGTACTGATCTCCACGTCCGCCGGCAAGGTGGTGGGCGCCACGCTGGGCAACGACGTGAACCTCCGCGACGTCGAAGGGCGGAGCGCCCTGCTGCTGGGCAAGGCCAAGGACAACAACGCCTCCAGCGCGCTGGGGCCGCTGATCCGGCTGTTCGACGGCGGATTCA
>Ga0075432_10000350_pt1 | contig 13223 bp, 8 predicted proteins | sample RhiMethybrSRZTD1_FD_72781 | JGI IMG/M metagenome (GOLD analysis project Ga0075432, IMG submission 72781) | Populus rhizosphere microbial communities from Tennessee, USA - Rhizosphere MetaG P. TD hybrid SRZTD1 | ecosystem: Host-associated > Plants > Roots > Rhizosphere > Soil | place: USA... | reverse complement strand
GGTGAGACGCCACTACCTGCATCACGACTATGCCGAAGAGAAAAAACGTGCCTGGAATCTGCTGGGCGATCGACTCAGTGCTGTGTTGTCCTCCACCTACGAGCACCCACCGGCCGAGTCGATGATTTCTTTCCCAGCCTATACCGCGACTGGATTGCTACCGACTTCATAAGTCGGCATCTTTAGTACTGAGTACTCATAGTTTCGTATGACATCGCCGAGCGCGCTATTTGGCTCGATTTCTGCCCATCATGACCGGCAGAAATCGGGCCAGAAGCGGCCATTCGCTCACAACCGTTTTCTGACCGGTCAGCGCCTGCCTCCCTTTGATCGAGGGCTAGACATCATCCCGACTATGGACGCGAGAATGGCACATTGCTAGTCTGCGGGGTCGTAAGCACTGCCAGTTGGACAGATGCCTTCAGAACAAGCTACCTCAGCCAGGAAGGTGCGTGTTGATGCCGGAATGCAGCGCCCTGCGCTACCGATATATAGGGTCAGTCATTACAGGAGACAGCCAAGTCCAGATCTTCCCTTCCGGCTACGCCTCCGCATTCCTCCGTGCCGCTACATAAAGGACACTCATGCAGCCGGCAGAATGACCTTCGCGGTGGCACTCCACTGAACTCTTAACTCAGGCCTCCTACCGATACCGAGCCCTACATGGAAAGTGAAAGCAGTAACCCCTACAGCAAATTGATTGAAGGCTTCGAACATGCCGTCGTGCATGTCGCTGTGGTTGTACCACCATCTTCGAAGCCTTCTACATCTGACGCCCCGTCTACATCTGAACGACCTCCTCTGAGTTTGCTGTTCGCATCGGTCTGGTTCCTGGCGTCAGGAAGGCAACTCCCTTCGAGACCTCTCAAGCCCTACTTCAAAAAATTCAAGGAGGAAGGCGCTATTGCGGTCGACCGTATCGTCATGACCGCGGAAGAGGCCGTCCGATGGTACCGAAGCGCATCGGAAGAACTTCATACACCTAGGCCCCTACATGGTTTCCGGGAGGGCTCCGACGACGTCCCCCTCTCCGCTGGCAGACTAAGCGACTTCCCAAGGTGGCCTGTACTGGGCGTGCCAATGGAAAGTGACGACATCACACTTAAATCTGAACGTTCTTCCATCCCCTTCCGTAACCTCGGCATCATGAGGTACTCACGTCGAATTTCAGACAGCCAAGAATGGCCGAGCTTCCTTGACCAAGAGGGACAAAGCAAACATTGTCAGGAAGCTTTCCAATTCCTAGAGCACCACATGCATGTCGATTTTAGGGAGTACCCTGAATATCTGGGTGGGATGGCACTCGCCGTGCCTGACTGCGATGTCCTTTCAGTCCGACAATTCGTTGATCCTAAAGCGGACAGCTCTGAATCGTTGTACTTCCACTTGAAGCCCCACCCAGGCAGGAAGCTTCAAGGTCTAAGCTTGACCTCGATGGAAGGCCAGGAAGGGGTACTCACCTCCTTTGATACAGTTCCGGTACCGGAGGATGGGTTGGTTGAAATTAAAAGGCCATCCTCTATCCACGTCTCTGGGCTAGTTCTGACACACAAGGAGCGCGGGGTGTTGATGCAAACGCCCATGCGACAGTTCATGCGGCAAATGAACATGACGACAGAGGTGGTCGAGCGACGCGTCAAGGTTCAAGCCCCTGAAACAGATAAAAAGAAGAGCCCAGTCAATGAGTACTTTGCCGAAAAGAAAACGTTGGCATCCTCTCGAACATTTGGTGAGGTACCAAACACAACAGACGCCTTTCAGCGTTTGCTGGACGCAAAAAGCGAACGACTGCTCAATCACAGCGCCCAGCTATATGATCAGACCTGGTTTACGACTGACCAACGCAAAGAAGCACTCGAACACATCAGGGAAAAGCTTAAACACGCTCGCTCCACTATTTTCATCGCAGATCCCTACTTCAGCGCAAATCAAATCCCCCAATACCTGTTTGCCATTGAGCGAGATGAGATCAAGATACAAATCCTGACCTCAAATAGCGCCTTCAAGAAGATCAAGGAAGCAGAAGCTGGCACTGAGGCCGAAACTAGTGAGGGCTCCCTGGACACTCACCAGACATTGCTCCAAAACCTGAATATATTCCAAGCCAGTCACAAAAACAGCATTGAAGTGAAAGTAGCGAATACAGAAAGCAGTCTGTTCCATGACCGATTCCTCGCCGTCGATGGTCGTGTGTGGATGCTCGGCAGCTCGCTGAACTCTATCGGCATACGGCCAACGCTTATCATGCGCATACCGCATGGTGAAAAAATCCTCACCCATCTTATGGGCCTCTACAACAACGCCGTTCCTCTGGAGGATTTCAAAGTTCCGCGAGAAGCACCCAAAAAACCATGTGTGCATTGCGGGCGTGACATGGTAGACACGAAAGAAGCGCAGTTACCAAAAGCGGAGGGTGGGGTTCAGGAGCAGGGTGTGCCGAACGGACAAGGGACGCATGACGTGGAGATGCAGGACGCACCGGACGTTACTAATGGCTAAGTTTTCGTCCCAGATTAGTGTCAGTACGACCGCGACGGCGGTAGAGATAAACTTTACCCCGCAGCTACTCATACCTTGCGAGGCGCCCTACCGGGACGAATCACGCCATCATTTTCCATGTATTCATGCCATAAAGGCTCGTCGTGCAGCTCCGGATGTACGGTTAGTCGAAGAATTTGAAAAGGCGATTAGTACTGCACAACAGGTCTGGATAATTGACAAGCATTTATTCTCTGCGGATGGCCCAAAACCCGACCATAGCCGAAGAATTAAAAAAGTCGTGGACTGGTTTTACACAGAAAATATTCAAACGGTAAAAATATTAACTGGTCATCATGATTCACAGAAAGAAATAGAGAAAGATTTTGAGGACTTAAAGCAGCTCGTAACAGAAGACCGAGCCAAACTCGCCCCACCCATCACAATAGCCCTTTCATTTGCCCTCAGAGACGCCGATTGCATTCACGATCGCTTTGCTATCATCGATAACGAATTATGGCATTTTGGCGCAACTGTAGGCGGTTTTCACCGGGACGTAAATGCTGTGAGTAGAGGCTGGAATGCTCAGACTCATGATGCAGTGCAGTTTTTTGATACAGCTTGGAAGATGGCCAACGACAACGGGAGAAAATAGTCATGAACAAAGAATGGCAATTGCCGCCCGCTTATGAATCGGACATGCACAAATCATCCACAATCGTCGAGTCGTTGATTGGAGACTTTGCAGAAGGTCGCTTCGCACCTGCCGAGGCATTGGTCACATCAGTGACAGAGTACTTCTGCATCCAGGAAGATGCCAAGAATGCTCTTAGGAGGTTCACCACCCAACTAGGCGGTTCGAATGAGGACTTCGATGCGTCAGACGATCCGAGAATTCAGGCAGCCTTGACGATCGGAATTGTGGCGGCCTGGGCCTCTTCTGAAACCGAAAACCGATATACAGCCTTCAGGGCTCTCGTCCGAAACTCATGGTGGGTTGAGAATTTTTGGACGAAAGCAGCACTGGTTGTAGCTCAGGAAAATGATAGCTTCAAAGAAGCACTCTTAAATTTAGCCGAACAACATTTCGTCGACGCTGAAAAAAAGCTGCTTGAGGAACATGGAGTTGATCCATCCCATCCAACCACCCTCGATGAAATTTGGCACGGACATACTAGGGAAAGTCGGGTTGATGAATCCAGTTGGCCGTGGATTGAATTACTAGCAAAGCTTGATCCCGACAAACTGTTCAAATGGATGAGTTCTACACAAAGCTTACACTTGATCAACCGAGTGCTCGGCAGTCCAGAGTTTTACCGTAACTACGATCTGTGGGAGCAGTTCACACTCGCGTCTGCCCCGAGTTTCGAAAGCGATGGCTCATGGAATGGTGCCCTATTGCTTCCCAGCTTGCTCAGGCACGGAAGTGCAAAAATCATTCACATTGCCGATGGCCATGAATATGCTCCCTCTGTGCTAGAGCCGCACGTCAGATCACTGCTCGCCCGTTTCGTAGATACTGTCGCGAAGAGATCCGATTTCGAGGGTCTGTTCAAGCGTTGGGGCACATGGCTTACTCGCCAACACCTTAACTTCCCTGATAACAACTCGGATCGAAAACGACTTCTGAGTAGCCAAGATATTTTATGGGCATTAGCCGATAAAACCCCACTCCCCGGTTCCCCAACCGTTTCTGACCAATTAGATTTTTCTTGGGAGCCATGGGTTTACCAATCCATGCTAGCACTTTTACATTCGAACTACCCCGACAAGTTTCCGACACCTGACGTCAGCGCCTTCATCGAAGAATGGAACTTGACGCCTACCGAGTGGAACTCCTCGAAAGGTAAGTCGCTTCGAAGCCATGTTAGTGAATATCACGCTACTAAGCCCAATAACTATGCTTGCCGGGTACTCGGGTATTCTGTCGCATTGAGCGATGATTTCACCAGTCACTGGCTAAGCATGTGGAAATCTAGCGTTGCTCTGAGAGAAATTCTCGAATTCCGCCCCATTTATAAAATTTCCAAAGAATGGCAACCTTCTGATGCTTCAGGGCTGATGCGCACATTGGTTGACGTAGGCCTGGGGATTCTGGACTGTACTGTGAACGCCGAGGAAACGCTAAATCCAGAACTACTCAAGCAATCCGCCGCGCTCTATCAAGCACTGTGGGAGGCTACCAATGAGATGTTGAGCATTGACTTCTACGGTGACGACTTCTGGCCGATCATGCAGCAACACCTAGTCATTCGCCGGCTACGGTGGACAGCCGAAGCAAGGAACGCGAATGACGACCATTACAGCACCAGGCTGGATCAGGCCGCCTACCCAACATCACGGGAAGCATTGGCCTTGGTCTCCAGCAACCCGTGTTCATTCATAACCCTGCTGCCTCTGCTTGTGCAAAATCAAATTCCCAAGCAAGCCTTGAAGGAATTGATCAACCAGGCCGAGATTGACTTGACCTCTCTCGCTTCGAGCGCAGCCAGATTTCAGAGCGGGCCTGAAAGGAAATTCAAGATCCACCCCCATCACGTCAGCTTGATTGAAGAACTGGCTTAGATCAGGGATCGATGTCGAGGTTAGGGCCCGTTTAGGACTTTGCGGGCTTATGCCCCTAACAGGCAGTAGCGAATTTTCTTGTCACATAACGGCCTTGCGACACCATCAACACCTTCTACTTCCCTCGGTTGCCTATCAACTGGAGCATGGCAAATGTCTCTTAGAGCGAGCGGAGGCAATCCGCATTTCCTCTATCATGCAACCCGTCAGAAATGAGAGTGCATACAATCCACTTTTCTGCGCTGCCTCCAGCTTATACATGAATTCAAGGTATCACCGACGACATGGTGGCCATCGCACGTGGCCGAGCAATACGCAGCTATCGTCGCGGGGCGAACTGTCGTTGCTTATAGCGCCTCCTTTGATCGGCGCCTGCCCACCATCGCCACGGACTAACCGCTCCGGAGCTGACCACCGCCTGCGCAATGCTGCTGTATATGGATTGGTGAATGGTTAAAAGGGCTGGCAATGGCGCTGGATCAAGCTTATCGAGGCCGCTATCGAATGCGGGGGGCTGGAGGTCGGCTCCCACTGCGCCCTGAGCAATGCTCGAATGACCCTGGACGTGCTGTGCTCCCTGCAACGTCGCACAAATGGATGTAAATCAACAACCTGGCCTGCCGGTAGATCATCAGTAGATACTGCCAAAGCTAATTCAATTTTTCACATAGCTAAAATCAAGCATCTCATGTCTATTGAAAGTATCAGCCAGTACCAATAAGATGATTCTGCAACAACCAAATCAATACTAACATCAAGGAGAGATCTTATGGCACTTAAACCAGGCCCAAAGCCAATTGCTAAATCAACCGGCGAAGTTGATAAGCGTCGTCGTGACAATAAAGACACGCAGGGAAACAATCCCGACTTGAAACCTAGCAAATCCTCAAAGAAATAGGTTGTCACTGGCAGAAGCTACTTTAATGGTAGCTTTTGTCATTGAGGCTTGTAGGGAATGAAGGCATAGTCGGTAATTTCGATTTATCTGACGATCATTACCCGCTCTATGAGCACTATAACGACATATCGGATACCATCATTGCGGCATAGCTTGAGAGTTTAACTCTCTTGGTTTTTCTAGATATCCTCCAAGCTTGCCGTGTACAGTTTTTTTAACTCTACCGATGACTGAACTTCCCTTGTTTCGCGAAAAAACTGAGTGACCGCTTTTGGCTGATTCTGTTGAAAAAGTCGGTTCTTCCAGACCGTCTGCATACTGACCGCTGAAAATGCCTTTTTTGCGCGCCGCTACGCGAAATCTGAGCCTGGAATCCTCTGCTCAATGCAAAGATTTTAATCTCAAGCGTGTACTTTTCTATCGTGAAAACCATGGCCGACTTTTTCAACAGAATCGGCTGATAGCTGCCCACAATGAATCGCAGCTATCAGCATTGGAGGGGGATGATCTGAGCGCTTCCCGCTGAAAAGCTACTTCTGATGATTATAGCTATTCGTGCGCAAGCAAAATTTTCCGATCAATAGCGTTCCTCACCCCATGGTTCTCGTAGGGCAATTATCGGATACTGCCATTGCGCCAGCACCCATCTTTCAAGGTTGAAACGACTTATGGCAAGGAAGAAGGCAAAAAACTCCACAAGTAATGGCATCCTGATCATTTTCGCTCTGGCCTTCGGCACAGTCGCATCGATCCCGAAAAATGCTTGGATCGCCATTGGTGTTATTGCTTGCATTGCCGTGGTTTTTTGGCTGCTGGTTCGTCGCTCAAGGCGACAGGCCGAGCAATTGTCAGTGGCCGTTTCGGAGACGGAACATCTGAGAGAGCATCAACGACCAGGCCTCACTTTCTCTATGTGTGAGGTTTCAAGGAGCCATATGGGCACAGAGGAGACCTCTGATTTTTACACTGTCCAACTCGGCTCAGCATCTTCAAAGTCCTTCAAAATTCCAAATGCGAGCACGCAAAAACCTGATGTTCGCTGGGTGCCAGCAGGTGAATCTGTCACCGTTTCCGGTTTTTCAATTCCCGGTGGCATGTTCTATATGGGCAGCGTGCTAGGTGGCCGGCACGATGCCGAAGAACCCTCACTGATAAACCCCAAGCTCCGTATCGCAAAGACACACGTCGATCTAGAAGAACGGCTGATGTCCTATTGGCCCAGTTTTCACTCCATCACGTCAGAGGCTCGCCGTGGATACCTTCAATGGCTGGAGGGTGGTCGTCGTTACCCACTGGCAGACACCGGCTACGTCTTTTTGTATTTCTATGGTCTAGAGCGTCGAGCACTCGTTGACGCAGTGAGTGACCCGGGCGTCAAGGCTGAGCTTCCTTTGATCGTCGAAGAAGTCCAGCGCCTATTGAGTATCTACGGGGAAAATAGGTCGTTCAGAGGATATGCGGAAGGTTTTCTGGATTACCTGAGCAACACCAAGATCGATCCAGACCTTTACCTTGGCCCACCTCCCAACGTTGTCGCTTATAGCTACGAGATGCCACTGCCACTGCGCGTAGGTCTGGGGCAATTCGCCTCCAACAAGCGCCCCCTTGATGCCGATTGGGCGTTAGCCTGGGCGCTAGCTGACCCCAACATCAGCAAACGCACGCCCGTGACCCGCTGTAAGGATGTCTTTTCGAGACTGTTCAAGCTTAAGTACACAAGCGCCCATCCTAAGGGGCTTAGCCTGGCGCAGAACAAGACCAAGCTTAAAACCAGCTATCGGCCGGCCTCCGCGGTCTTAATGGCGCCCACGCTTAGCTTGGGTGACCTTCCTGATGTCCTGGCCACGTCAGGCACACGAAAAAACCTGCAGCTGCTGGTTGAGCTATGCACTACCGAGCTTGAACCCTACAGCCGATATTTGGGCCGCAACCCTGATAGCGCAGAAGCTCTCGAAGGTCTTTTGCAGCTTCCCGTCGCTCTCTGGCCGACGGCAGCCCGTACAGAATTGGACGAGCTTCAGCTCAGAATTGGCGACGACCTGATTGTCATGAGCTTTGGCGAACTCGCAGGCCGGTTCAAGAGCGCCGGCGCCCTGTCCCGCGACAAAGTACTTGCACTTGCCCGCGCACTGGAATCGCTTCACATCGGTATTGAACCCGACGTACTGGCTGGCAGTAAGACACCGAAAGCAGAGGATCAAATAGCGCTGTTCGTGACTCAACCAGAAGACGGGTCACTGCGAGCTTCTGCAGCTTACAATGCTGCTTCGGTGACGCTTGACCTTGCTAGTGCTGTGGCTTCTGCCGATGGTGATACCTCCACTGAGGAAGTTACGCTGCTTGCTCAACACATCGACTCCTGGAATCACCTGAGTGTGGCCCATCGCAAACGCCTTAAAGCACACCTGCGAATCCAGATCCAGCAACCACCAACGCTGGCCAGCCTGAAGAAAAAACTCGACCCACTAACGGTCGAAGCCAAACGCACGATTGCCAGCTTCCTGGCCCATCTGGCGCAAGCTGATGGCATCGTCAGCCCATTGGAAGTGAAACTTCTTGAGCGCGTTTACAAGGCCCTGCAGCTAGACAGTCAGTTGCTGTACAGCGATCTCCACGGTGCTGCATCTGGAGCAAGTATTACCTCCGTAAAACCAAAAGCCGGCATTCCTCGTTCCGAGCCTGGTACCCCGATCACCGCCACTGCGAATCAAGGGTTCGTGCTTGATCACGAGCGCATTGCAGAACTGCAACGAGAAACCGCAGAGGTCTCCGCCCTCCTTGCCAAAGTCTTCACTGATGACCAGGTTGACGAACCGGAACAGTTGGTCGATGTATCAGAATCAGTACAAGAATCGAGTGCAGATATTGGTGGTCTCGATTTAGAACACTCCGCATTCCTTCGGTTGCTGATCTCACGCCCTGAGTGGAGCCGCTCCGAACTTGAAGCTGCCGCCAGCGACATGGAGCTGATGCTCGATGGTGCCCTGGAACAAATTAACGACATGGCTTTTGAACGTTTCGACATGCCCGTCACTGAGGGTGATGACCCTGTCGAGATCAATACAGACATTCTGGAAGAGTTAGCCCTATGAGCACTATCAGAGCCAAGGATCGCGATGCGGTCATCCAGTCGCTACGCGCAGGCGTCGTTCCTCGCGTGGGCCAACACCTGATTCAGGTTGGCCGGGTAGGCGAACTAGATGCACTGATCAAGGACGTCAATCGCCTGGTTGAAAGTGGATCGGCATTTCGAGTCGTCATTGGCGAGTACGGTGCGGGAAAGACGTTTTTCCTGAACCTGGTACGAGCCATTGCCATGGAGCGCAAGCTTGTCACCATGCATGCCGACTTGAACCCAGATCGCAGATTACATGCCACGGGTGGACAAGCACGTTCGCTTTACTCCGAGTTGGCTAAAAACATGTCGACGCGTACGAAGCCCGACGGTGGGGCTATGCAAGGCATTGTTGAGAAATTCATCTCTCAGGCCAAAACCGAAGCCAAGGCAGCGGTTACGGACAGCGAGACTGTTATTCGTGCTCACTTGGCCGAGCTGACCGAGATGGTCAACGGGTATGATTTTGCGGAGGTGATTGCCGCCTATTGCCGAGGTTTCGAAGAAGGCAACGAGCAGCTCAAGACCGACGCCATCCGTTGGTTGCGTGGAGAGTTCACCACTAAGACTGATGCCCGAGCAGCCTTGGGCGTACGAACCATCATTGATGATGCCTCCGTCTACGATCAGCTCAAGCTCCTGTCGAGATTCGTCAGACTTGCAGGTTTTGGCGGTCTGATGATCTGCCTCGACGAACTGGTCAACCTCTACAAACTGGCCAATACCCAAGCTCGTAATGCCAATTACGAACAGATCCTCCGTATCCTCAACGACTCTCTGCAGGGATCGTCCGAAGGGCTTGGTTTCGTTTTAGGTGGCACGCCTGAGTTTTTGATGGACACTCGTCGGGGGCTATTCAGCTACCCTGCCCTGCAATCTCGATTGGCCGAGAACTCGTTTGCGAAATCAGGATTGGTGGATCTGTCGGGGCCGGTCATTCGCCTGACCAGCCTGACCCCGGAAGACTTCTACGTACTGCTTCAGAAACTTCGTCACGTATACGCTGGCGGAGATGCTGAAAAGTACTTACTGCCTGACGAGGCGCTCCCACTGTTTATGGCGCATTGTAATCAGCGCTTGGGGGAAGCCTACTTCCGTACGCCGCGCACCACGATCACAGCGTTCATTAACCTGCTAGCCATCTTGGAGCAAAACCCAGGCGCCGATTGGCGGACGCTGCTTGGAGCTGTCGAGGTCGCCAGGGACTCAGGCGGCGAAGACGATACCAAAGTCGATGCGGACGATGAACTTGCCACCTTCACACTCTGACTCATCGGGTTTCGATCAACTTGAGTCCCGAATCCAGCGATGGATTTGGGCGGAAGGCTGGACTTCTTTGCGCGACGCCCAGGAATGGGCGGTACCTGTGCTGGTGGATGCCGATCAGGATGTCATCATCGCCGCAGCAACAGCGGCAGGCAAAACCGAGGCTGCTTTTCTTCCCATCCTCACCAATCTGCTGAATCATGATGACCCACCCGGTTCGGTGCTGTATATCAGCCCGCTCAAGGCCCTGATCAACGACCAGTGGGACAGGTTAAGCCGTCTTTGTGAGCAGCTTGAGATTCCCGTAGTGGCTTGGCACGGGGACATCTCCTCAAGCAAAAAACATCGTTTTTTGAAGTCCCCTGAGGGGGTGCTTCTGATCACTCCTGAATCCCTTGAAGCCCTGTTCGTCAACCGCGGTTCTAGTCTTGGCGGGGTGTTCCAGCACCTGCGCTATATCGTCGTGGATGAGCTGCATGCGTTCATCGGTAGCGAACGAGGCAAGCAACTTCAGTCACTGATGCATCGGGTAGAACTTGTTGCCGGGCACCGTCTCCCTAGAGTCGGGCTCTCAGCCACCCTCGGCGACATGAAGATGGCGTCGGAATTTTTGCGTCCGGGAAATGCCGATGGCGTTACCGTCATTGAATCAAAAAGCTCCAACCAGACTCTCCAGGTGCAAGTTCGTGGTTACATTCAGCCACCCATGAGCGAGCTCAAGAAGAAGCCCATAAAGCTTTCTGAGCAAGAGGGAAATGAAGACGAGACAGAGAACGAGGCAAGCCCAGACTTCGCGATCGCTGATCATCTTTACAAGGTGTTACGCGGCAGTAATAACCTAATTTTCCCAAACAGTCGGTCGCAGGTTGAATGGTACGCAGATCAACTGCGTCGGCGCTGCGAGAGAGACGGCGTGCCTAACGAATTCTGGCCTCATCACGGTAGCCTTTCGAAGGACTTACGTGAGCAAGCTGAACATGCTCTCAAGGCAGGGACTCACGCGGCATCCGCGATTTGCACTACGACGCTTGAGCTCGGCATAGACATCGGCAGCATCAAAACAGTCGTGCAGATTGGTGCCCCACCATCGGTGGCGAGTCTGCGACAACGTCTAGGGCGATCGGGAAGGCGCCCAGGAGAAAAAGCAACGCTGCGCGTTTACTGCAAGGAATCGCCACTCAAAGATGGATCGAGCCTCTCGGATCAACTGCGCCAAGGCTTGGTTCAAACCATTTCCATGGTTCGACTGCTGGCTAAGGGGTGGTTTGAACCTCCCAGGGCTCAAGGCATTCACGCGTCCACCCTCGTTCAACAATGTCTTTCAGTGATTGCCCAGTGCGGCGGTGCATCTGCTGCAGATCTCTGGAAAAGTTTGATTGCTGAGGGAGCATTTCCAAAAGTTGAGAAACCAGACTTTGTGAAGCTGCTCAAGGCGCTCGGAGAGCACGAGCTCATTGTTCAGGACAGCTCAGGATTGCTGCTTCCTGGGACGGTTGGAGAGCGATTGATCAACCACTATGAGTTCTACAGCGCATTCACCAGCGACGAAGAATTTCGCCTTGTATGCGATGGTAGGGCACTGGGATCTGTGCCGGTAAGCCGTCCACTGACCAAGGATCAGCGCATTATTTTCGGAGGCCGGAGGTGGCAGGTTCGTGATGTTGATCTCCAGGCCAAAGTCATCATCGTTTCAGCAGCACGCGGTGGTGCCCCTCCTCAGTTCGATGGTCTGGGTGCGATGGTGCATGACAACGTACGCCAAGAAATGCGAGCCGTCTTGGCAGACACACTCCCCTGCCCCTTTATTGATCAAGGGGCTCAAGAGCTTCTCGACGAGGCTCGAAAGACATTTGTTTCGCTGGGCCTTGGTAAGCGCTACATAGTTGTGTCGGGCGGTAAGTGTTATCTGATGAGCTGGCTAGGTGATCATGCCAACGATGCACTGCGCTTGTTACTCAATCATGTCGGCCTTTCTTGTGATAACGCAGGCCTTGCCATTGAGGTTGACGCCGACATCGGTCGAACCCAAATGGCGCTGAAGGAAGTCGGAAGTCTGGATGCCGCTGATCTAGACTCGATACTTTCGGAGGTAGAAAACATGCTGCGCGAAAAGTGGGACTGGGCACTGCCGCAATCCTTGCTGATGAAGTCGTTTGCTTCCATATCGCTCGATATCTCGACCGCAATTCTTTTTGCACAGAGTCATTCCGTGGAAAAATAAGCGGAAGAAACTGCGCTGCATTGATGCGATGCAACGACACACAAACACTGCGATGCTTCCCCGCTGGGCTGGTGATGAGTGATCACCACCGGCCCCACTGTGCTTAATCCTGGGCCTATTTACACGTGTCGGGAAAACACGGTGCCGACGACGCAACCTAACGTCTAACTTCTACCTTGTAGAACAAATTCTCTATCATCAAGCGGCGCCGATCAGACATTACTGCCCCTTGAATTTGACTCGCCAGTCGTACATAGAATTTACACTCTCGCTGATTGGCTAAATCAGAGATGGGGCGTGCCGCCTGAAGAAAGTCCTCATAAGTGCGAGTGGTGTTTGCCATCAAAGCGGAGAAATTTGGTAGTGCTTCGGCATCGGTCTGCCGTGTCGGTGGCCAGGCCGGCTCAAAGCTCAGTGAGTCCTCCTTCAAGTACACCGTGAGGAACATCTCTGCTTTGCCGGCTTCGTTCGCCCAGCAAGGCGGCAGATCGCCTCCCTTGCCCTTATTCAGCTTGTTTTGTAGAAACTGAACCTGCCCCTTCAAGTCACTGTTGGTTTTCTGCAACGTCGTCGGATTTGTACCCTGCTTCTCGGCTTGGGCATAAGCTTCAGCGTTCTTCACAATGTCTGAAATCTGCTCCGAAGTCGGAACGCCTTCTTGCCCTAACGCGGTCTTCAAC
>Ga0075432_10000346_pt1 | contig 13312 bp, 18 predicted proteins | sample RhiMethybrSRZTD1_FD_72781 | JGI IMG/M metagenome (GOLD analysis project Ga0075432, IMG submission 72781) | Populus rhizosphere microbial communities from Tennessee, USA - Rhizosphere MetaG P. TD hybrid SRZTD1 | ecosystem: Host-associated > Plants > Roots > Rhizosphere > Soil | place: USA... | reverse complement strand
TCGACCTGCCGCTGGCGGGTGAGTGGGCGATGGTGGCTGGCGGCCGCAGCAGGCTGCTGAGCCACCACTACGCTCATCCGTCCGGGCGCGATGCCCTCGACTTCGCCCGATTGGTCAACGGACAGGCCTTCGCGGGTGACCCCGAGCACCACGCGTCCTGGCACGGCTAGGGTCAGCCGGTGCTGGCAGCGGCCGACGGCACCGTGGTGACCGTCCGCGACGACCTCGCTGACCAGCCGATCGGCGTGTTCGGCCAGGGCGAGGGCAACGCCATCGTCCTCGGCATCGGTGGAGGGCGCTATGTCGTACTCGAGCACCTCCAACAGGGCAGCGCGCTGGTGCGCGCCGGTCAATCCGTCACACGCGGGCAGCGGATCGCCGCCGTCGGCAACACCGGGAACTCGCTCTCGCCCCACCTGCACCTGCAGATCCAGGATCGCCCCTCGCTCGCCAGCCACGATCGTGAGGTGCGCACCTTTCCGATCGCGTTCGAGAACACCACGCTCACTAGGGGCGGCCGCGAATCCGCGCCGCTCACCGCCGACCTCCGCCGAGGCCCATCCGCACCCACCCTGACCCCGAGCCCTAGACATGACAGCAACGATGACAGCAATGCAGCAACATCCGTCCGCCTCCACGGAGCACCATTTGCACATTTGCAAGCGCCACAACGCCCACCACGAGTCCTTCGCTGGCTTCTCTTAATCAGCGGGTTTGGATTGGATCCTTCGGGCGGATGGCGGATTCACCAGCGCGAAATCATCAAGCTGTCGTGATGACGCCGCTGTTCTCTCTTGCCGATCATCATCTTCTTCCTCTTCCTCAATCTTTGCGTCGCCTGCTCGATGGCGGACGTGGCTTGCGAGGCGAGGCATCGGCCTAGTTCGATCGCTACACCGATACTGAGTAGCCCAGGGTATTGAAGTGCCCTTCTCATCCCGGTACGAGTGGCTGATTCGACCAGTACTGATCTAACACAGCATTCGTCGTGGCATGCCCGTCGTAGTCATCTCGTACCTTTGGTGAGCTGCGCTTCGATGGCCGGACGGTCGATCAGTGACCACACCGCAGCGATGCGGCCGTCGCGGAAGTGGTAAAAGACGTGCTCTGCAAAGCGGAGCTGTTGGCCGTTCGGTGAGAACCCGAGAAATTCCTGCTGTGGTGTGCAATTGAAGACGAGGCGGCACGCCACATGCTCGTCCGTAGCGACGATGATTTGTGCGTCGAAGATGAGGTCGGGGATCGCACTGATGTCGCCGGCGATCAAGTCCTGATATTGACGGCGCGTAATCTTCTCGCCGTTATACGACAATTCGTCTTGCACGTAATCCATGAGATCGTCGAGGCGTCGTTCGTTCAGAGCGTCAAGGTATGAGCGGTAGCGGGTCTCAAGATCTGCAATCGTCATGTTCGACCTCCAGTCGGTGTTCCGACGCCCGTGCGATCGCCGCCGTCTTCATGATTCTCCATAGATCAATAGGCCCATGCAATTAGCGTGTGGTGCAGGATACGGCGTCCCGGCGGTGCTAGCAGGTAGCAGGGCGGCCCGGAGTATCGCGAATACCTGGGTACGAATAGAACGCGCTATTCAGCGACGGCGACGTAATCGGTCGTAATGTCGTCTTCCGAGTGGATTGTGCTATACCGCTCCCATTTCTCCATTGCCGCCACTGTTTCTGTGTGCTGTTCAAGGAACCGAGCGAACTCCCCCGACTGCTCCCTGGTCGGGGAAGTACCGATCACGTGTATCCTGGCTCTCGATCTCGTGAAGCACGAGATACTTTCCACCGCGTGCTCCCCGATCACCCTTTAAAAGATGAGTCTTCCATCCCGGAAGCTTGAGCGTCGGTGCGAGCTCTTCGGCGAGAGAGCGCAGCTACAAGTCCTTGATCTCTCCTGTGTCAAGATCAACGAGTCCTAGCCGCGGCGACTGAATCTGACGGTGCGGTGACTTCACAGCATGAGTATCAGCGGCATAGGTATTCGTCCGTCGGTGGCGAGAGGTTTCGGATGTGGCGGGTGTGCCGGCCTTTGGCGGGCCAGAATTGGTGTTTTCTCTTACAGTGGTTCCGAAGTCGTATCCTCATGCGTTCTGTGAACGACGGCAGGCTGTAGCGGTGCCAGAACCGCGACCTTTTGCACCAGGTGGCGATGCTGTGGCCAGCACGGCGGGATGATGCCGGCAGCGTCCCAGACGTATTCGTGGTTCAGCCAGGTGACGACAGCCTCCAGCCAGGACCAGACTTGAAAGGCCATCGTGATGCCGAATTGGCAGCCGGAGATCATCAGCGGCAGCTGCTCGATCGCGCGGAGAGCGCTGCGGGCCCGACGCGAGCGGGACGGGAGTTGCTCCAGCCGTGCCCGGCGGGCGGCCAGGACCGCGAACTCCGCGCCCACAAAGAAACCATTCAGCGCGACCAGGCCAGCGGCAACAAGGAGAAGAATCGGGGTCACTGACTCGGCCCTTCCTGGTCAGCGCCGTGATTGCCGTCCGCGTCAGCGGCTCGAGCGGCCAGCCTCACGCGATCAATCCTTCGACCATCGAGCCGCACAACGGTGTGAGCTTGACTTGCGGCAGATCAATCTCATCGCCCGGAGTCGGCAGCCGGCCCAAACGGTGCAGCACCAAGCCAGCGACCGTCTCATAGTCAGAATGCTCCTCGGGAAGTTCGACGCCGGTCAGCGCCAAGACTTCATCCGGCCGGAGCAGCCCGGAAACAAGCCAGCTGCCATCACTCTCACGTCGGGCACCGGGTGCCGGTGCGTCGTGCTCGTCGACAATATCGCCGACCAGCTCCTCAACCAGATCCTCAAAAGTGATCAGCCCCGCTGTGCCGCCATACTCGTCGGCCACGACAGCTAGCTGCAGCCCTCTTTGTTGCAGAAGGCTTAACAGCTGATCCAGATGGAGAAACTTGGTCACCACGACCGGGGCGGCCATCACCTCAGCGACAAGGGTTGAGGGTCGCCGCATGGCCGGCACAGCGACCGCGTTCTTAACATGGACCAGGCCGCGAACATCATCAATGTCTTCTCCGGTAACGGGGAAGCGGGAGTGCCCGGTAGCCCGGGTCGCCTCGATCACCGCCGTCAACGGCGAGGAGGCGGCGACGGTTTGCATCCGTGTCCGGGGCGTCATCGCATCAGCAGCGGTCTTGCCTCGAAAACTCAGCGAGCGTTCCATCAGCACCGCGGTCTCTCCAGCTAACGCGCCCTCAAGATCCGGCCCGGCGCACCACCGACGCGAGCTCGTCGGGAGTGCGTGCCGAACGGAGCTCGCTGCAGGTATGGATCGTCGCGCCCGCGATCATTCCTCACACCTCGCTCCATCCAATGCTTGTGCACTGGATGCTCATCGTTGGGATGATGTGGCAGTTCCTGGTCTCGCTCGCCATCCTGCGCCGAGAGCCGGGTGGCCTGCATTGGCCGAGCATGAAGCACCGGCTCTGGCTGCCGGGCATCACTACTGAGAAGCGTCGCTGCGATCCCGTTTTCGTTGGCGGTTCGGTTGAACACGCTGTGCAGCAGAGCGACCAGGAAAAGGCTGTCGCCAGTACCGCGGCGGACGACGGCGAGCGAAGGCCGGAAAAACATGCACAGTAGGAGGTAAGCGCCGAACGCGATCGCGAGTGAGATCGGGGTCACAGGTTCGCCGAGGAAGAACTGCAGCGGCAGGTGGAATGCCGCGAACGGGATGGCGGTCAACATCACTGCGACAAACCAGTTGTGACGCTCTTCGAGCCGAGTCTGGAGCAATCCTGTCCAGGCAGTCTCTTCCCAGAGGTTGGTGACAGCAAAATTGATCAGTAACAGCGTGAGCTGGCTGATCAACACAGACCTCAGGTCAACAGAGCGGAGGCTGTCACCCATTAGCAGTGCCAGACCAACGGTAATAGTCGGCAGCGCGAGAAGAATCATCAGCCACCAGCCGGGGCGCATCCGCCAGTGGAAGGTACGCCGCAGCAGGCGGCGCAGCGCCAGCCGACCACCCATCGCCCAGGTCACGAATAACGCCATTGAGAATATCCACAGCATTCCCAGGGCCCCGGTGACCTCGTCAGGCACGATGTGCAGGGCATCTGCCAGTCCACCACCGGGAATTACGCCGTAGTACGCCAACCCCAGACGAACGACAAAAGGTACGCGCCTGATAGGCCGAGGACTACGAATACGGTCAGCGGCCGCCGAACAACCAGCCGACGAAATCCATCAAGGCAGCTGGATCGGTAATAAGTGATCTCAGGTGTGGTCTGCATGGTCGGCCCCTTCCTGAATTGCATCGCCAGCAGAACACCTCCAGTACAGGCCTCCGCAGGTGGCACCGCGAGTGTGAAGAACGCACTGCAAATGGCGAAAACCCGCAATTCGACCGACGGTTGACCGCCCCTGGTTACCCTCGGTCTCTGCGGCCGCCGGCACGAGCCCAGGCTTCACCAGCGATAGAAGTCGATCCGCCGATCCAAGTCATAGCCGTCACATGATCCCCAGGCGGCCACCTCGGTTGGTAGGTCAAAGAACGCCGGAGGGTGATATCTCCCATCCCCTACCGAACCGCGTCTCGGTCACCCACCGTCATGCGCAACTTCATCTTCACTTGTGACGCAGTCGCGTGATCTTGAATTGTGGCTCGCCGAACCCTGTTAGGTGGGCGCGCCGCGCGACCGCCCTGACCGCATCGGTCAGGATGAGCATTTGACAGATTCCGGAAGGCTTGATGTGAATACTCAATTGCAACAGCAGAATCGCGCGGCATACCTGACGTCGGTGGCCAGCAAGGGGGTATGGCTTCTGCCGGCTTTTGGTCTACTCCTGGCCCTCAGCACAATCAGGCAGCAACCGCCAGTCCAGACCGACTTCGAGGGCTACGCGCGGTTCGTCACCACCGGTGAGTTCCTCATCAGTCACCTGGCCGCCAGCATCGGTGGGGCCGCGCTGGCGATTCTCGGCGTGTGCTCGATGTTTGTCTTGTTGGCCGGCGGTCGTTTCCGCCGTGCCGCGCTGATCGGGACGATCATCACCGTCATAGCGCAGGTCTATCTGGCGTCGGCTTTTGGCAGCGCAGCATTCGTTCAGCCCGGCATCGGACGCGCGTACCTGAGAGGTGAGACCGCTGCTGCGCAGGCGCTGAACGCCGACACCGCGTATGGTCCGGCCTTTATGGCTACCGCCGGTGTTTCGGTCTTGTTGTGGCTCATCGGTACGGTGTTTTTGACGGTGGCCTTAGTTCGGACATCACCTCGACTGCGGGTGGCGGGCATCCTCTATGCCGTGAGTGCTCCACTGTTCATCTGGAGCGGCCAGGTGGACCTGATTCCGCTACAACAAACACTCGCCGGTTTGCTACTCACTCTTGCCGCGGTGATCATCGCCGCTCGACTTCCTAGAGACGCCTCATGACCGTTGGGCCAGGCCGCGCCGTGGACCTACGTGGACGGTTTCGGCCAGGCGTGAGGTCGTTCGTCGGGCGACATCACGTGGGCTGCTACCTGTCACTGGCGGTCGCGATCTTTTGGGCCAGCAAATACCGGGACTGTTCTTCGCCGTACGTACGGGCGCTGCGCACCTGCCGCACTCAGCTCCTTCGCGCACCTGCTTCGGTCGCTGCCTTGGTGGCAGCCGGCTCGTCTTCGGCCGGCTCGAACCGGCGCAGCACAAACCCACCCACAAAGATCAGCAGCCACAGCCACTTCGCCAGGTTCGGCCAGACCAGCGCGACCGGGATCGACAGTAGAAACACCACCGGAGTCCGCAGGATCCGCAGCAGCACAAAGCGGCGTACCGCCGGCGATACTTCGGGTAGGGCCAGCTCTCGAATCCGAATCGCATACAGCCACACCGCAGCCTCGGCCAACCCGACCGCGGCCAGACTAGCCGCATAGAAAACCGTCGCGGCCACTTGGTCACCGGCCGCGCTCAGCAGGGCAGCGGGGTACGGCACAAAGGCGATCGTGCCGAGAAACAACAAATTGAGCAGCACCAGCGGGCGGTCCACGCCCTTGATGTGTCGGAATAGGCCATGGTGGGCGAGCCAAAACAATCCGACGACGGCGAAACTGAAGGCAAACCCCACCATCTGGGGAATGGCATGGCGGAGCTCGCGGCCGGATTGCAGATGCGGGACATCGGGCACACGCAGATCGACGATCAGCAAGGTGACCGCGATAGCGAAGACGGCATCGCTGAAGAACAGGATCCGGTCGTACTCAATCTCCCCACCTCTGGCAAGGACGGACCAGCGCTTGGAAGGGGCCGCCATGGCCGGAGTGTACGCGCCGGGCCGGCGCCCTCACCTCCAGCCGACTCGGTCGACATGGACGTGTGAGGCAGCAGATCTACTCGCCGTTCTTGGGCTGGCGGACACCCAGCCCAAATTGCTCCAAATAGTCCCCCGCCTCATGCCTCCCCATCGTGAAACTCGCGCAGCGCCGAGCCCTGGACGTACTGAATGGCGAAGACGCCGATCAGTACAAAGACGCCAACCGAGGCCACGCCGATTACTAGTCGCGTCTTCCACCTCGTGCTCATCGCGTTCTCTCTTTCTTTTTCTTTGGCAGGGCCGCGGAAGATCGATTCTCGACACTAGCGGAATTCGGCTGTAGCGACCCATGGGGGCGATCAAGTTATTTCTCTCATCTTCTAAGCGACACAGCAGCGTGGGCTGTGGCTCGTTTCCTAATGGAATTCGCAGTCGCTTTTTTCACATATGTATTCCGACCCGCGTCGACGAGTCATTGGGTTCGATTCCAGAAGGTTGAGGAACCAGCAGCATGTTCGAGGCGCCACAATCGCCGCTGACCGGAGCAACGCTCAGCCCCACCAGTTGATCCACCGAAGTGGAACCGCGGCCCGGTCACCCGCTAGGTGCCCTGCAAATTATGTACGGCATCGACGGCAGGCATTCGTTCAATATGAGGGCGGCGACGTCGTGGACGCTGCGGTGTTGATAATGCCTCTAGTCAAGTTCATCTCCCTCGTAGCCCCGCAGTGGCTGACCACCCTCGACGCCGTAGGGGCGAACCTCGTCTCGGATACCTGACCCACCGCTGCCCCACAGGTCGCCCCCGATGGGTTCAGCGGCGAGGAGGGCACCTTTTCGATCTGCTCCTTCTGATACGCGGAGGCGCTCACTCGCGCCGGCCGGCTGGACCAGGCGCGGCTGGCGTTTGAGAAGATGCTCAGCTACGCGAATCACATCGGCCTCTACGCCGAACAAATTGCCCCATACCGGTGAACAACTCGGCAACTTTCCGCAGGCGTTTACTCATCTGGCCTTGATCAGCGCGGCGGTCAACCTCGACAGCGCTCTTGACGAGGACCGATCAGTCGGCGTTGATACGGAGATCACTACTAGCGCTCGGCGCGCGTAGCTGAACCAGTTCGCCGCGCGAGGAGATGCTGAGCTTCTGGAAGACCTTGCGCAGGTGGTACTCCACGGTTCGGCGGCTGATGAACAGCTGGGCGGCGATGTCGGGGTTGCTGGCACCGCGGCTGACAAAGTCGGCGATCTGCAACTCCTGGGGGGTCAGCTGCTCGATTCCGTCGAGGTTCCGCGGGCGGGCGGTTTCGCCGCTGGCTCGCAGCTCGGTGCTGGCACGGGCGGCCCATGGAGTGATGCCGAGGTCGGCGAACGTCTCCAATGCCGTACGCAAGTGCCTGCGAGCCTCTCGCCGCCGCCGGGCACGGCGGAGGTGCTCGCCATAACTGAGTTCTATCCGCGCGCGCCAGAATGGCATTGGAACGGTCAACAGCCGCAGCGCCTCCTCGAAGTCGGCATCGGTTTGATCGATTCCGTCGCTGCCACCCCCGGCGGAGGGAAGGCTCCCAGCCAGCGCACGGCAGTACGCCGCAATGGCGAGTTGACCGGCGGCGGCGTGTTGAGCTCGTGCGCTGAACTGGGGGCCACACGCTCGGCCACGTCTCGATGGTCGGACCGTACGGCCGCCTCCACCAGGTAGGAGGTGGTGGTCATCGCCACGAAGGGGTGGCCGGCTCCAGGCTCGGCCGTCGCGATCGTCTGAAACCTGTGAAGCGCCTCCTCCGGTCGCCCTAGGCTGAGGTCGAGCAGCCCGAGCGGCTCCGAGGCCAGGGCGACCGCCAGACCAAGGCGCCGAGGGATGGCCATCGCGAGCGACTCCCGCGCCCGGCTTCGGCACTCCTCCTCTTCTCCGCGCAGCGCGGCGACCTTGGCCAGCGCAGCGAGCAGGGCGGCGGCGAGCGTCTCCTGGCCCGTTTCGCGAGCGATCTGCAGTCCTTCGGCCGCCTGCGGGCCGGCCTGGTCAAGGTAGCCCGCGGTGGCGGCACCAAGCGCGGCGTACAACAGGGCGTGCGGAAGGTCGCCTACCGCGCTCAGGGTTCGCGCCCTCGCTACCGCCCTCGGCACCAGCTGTGTCACCGCGACCGCTGTAGAGACCCGTAGCTGCCGCGTACAGCAAGTGAATGGGGTCGTCGAATGCCTCAGCCAGTGCAGCCGCCGAATCCAGTTCCGCAACACCATGAGCCATGTCCCCTCCGAGAACGCGACGCTAGTTCCGGTAGCGGGCATCGCATTTGGGATATGACATCGGTGCAGTATGGGTACCGCTGAGGGTTGCTCCGGAAAACGTGTACCCCGCGCACGGTTGTAGTGTCGGGCGAAGCCGCCGGGACAAATGCTGGCGATCGACCGCAGCGGCGAAGCCTCGAGTACGTAGTGTGCACCGGCCGGGGCCGGACGTCGCACACCGTCAGGTCCCTGTGCACCCGCTGCATCACCGCCTGGCCGTACCGGCGCGGCCGAAATGCGCCGTCGGTGGGAACGACGACCTGCCGGGCGACGTAGGCGATCGCGATGTTCTCAGCGGCCGCCTGGCCGCAATAATCGACAACCTGCCGCCGGAGGCGAGGTCAGCAAGTCTCTCGAGTCGGCGTCAGTGCTGGGCGGAAGTTGTCAGGACCGGGGTCAGCTGATCGTCCCCGTCGAGTGAGGATGAGACGAGTCGCCGGACCGAGGCGGCGTCGTCGAGGTCGATGGCGGCGTCAGCAAGAGAGGCGCAGCGGGCCAAGTCGCGTGCGCGTACCTGTGCTTTGACTGAGGGCACACTTTTGGGTGACACGCTGAGTTCGCGGACTCCCAGTCCGATTAGCACAGGAATCGCTGTGTGGTCGGCGGCAGCTTCTCCGCAGACTGCGACCGGGATCCTGCCGTACGCGGCGTGACAGACGTGCCGAATGAGTATGAGGACGCCGGGGTCCAGGGGGTCTGAGAGGGCTGCTACGGCAGCATTTCCTCGCTCTGCGGCGAGCGTGTATTGGGTCAGGTCGTTTGTTCCGATGCTGATGAAATCTAGGTAGGGCACGAAGGTCGCAATCTTCAGCGCGGCGGCCGGTACTTCGACCATCATGCCGACGCGTAGTCCCTGGGGCAGGCCGGCAGGACCGGCTGCTTCCTCCAGCACGCTACGGGCGTTCCGGATTTCAGCGATCGTTGTCACCATCGGGAACATCACACTGGTTGGCACATTCCTGGCCACTTGGCATATGGCCAAGAGCTGCTCGAGCAGCAGATCCCGACGGTCGAGGGAGAGCCGAATTCCGCGGTGGCCGAGGAACGGGTTCTCCTCGACTGGCATGGGCACGTAGGTCAGCGGCTTGTCCCCACCTACGTCCAAGGTGCGGAATGTGACACGGCGGCCATCCAGGGTGTCAGCGATCGCGAGGTATTGGGCGACCTGCTCTTCGAGGTCGGGGGGCCGATCGCGGTTGAGGAACAGGAATTCGGTACGGACTAGGCCGGCGCTGTCTGCTCCTTCAGCAGCCGCCGCTGCGGCGTCCGCGCGCGAGCCGAGGTTGGCGGCAACCTCGATCCGCGTACCGTCGACGGTGACGGCGGGTTCGACCGCCGCGGCGCGATGTCGGCTCTGCTCGGCAGCCATTTCGGCTGCCCGCTGGCTCAAGCGGCTCAGCGTGGCGGTCGGGGGGTCGATGACGAGCTCGCCGGAGGCGCCGTCGATGGCGACGGTGGTGCCTTCGGCCAAGCCGAGTACGCCCGGTCCCGCTGCAACGAGGGCCGGGATGCCGCGTGCGCGAGCGAGAATCGCGGCATGTGAGCTTGGGCTGCCGGAGGCGAGGACGATTCCTTGCACCACGTCAAGATCGAGTTGGGCAGCTTGCGCGGGGGTAAGTTCCTTGGCTATCAAGATGCCGGGTCCGGACATGGCCACCGCCGGCGCGCCGGTGAGCGCAGCGAGCATCTGAGTCCCCACTGCCCGTACGTCTTCGGCGCGGGCACGCAGGTACGGGTCTGGCAGTTCAGACCACTGTTTCTCGACAATAGCGAGCGAGTCGACCCAGGCCGTGACCGCATCAGCTCCGGAATTGACTCGGTCCTTGACGTCGGCGAGCACTTCGGCGTCGCCGAGGAGCATGATGTGTGCGTCGAAGATCTCCGCGTTCTGGGGCCCGGCCTCACGAGCGGCAACGGCTCTAACGCTCTCGATCTCCCGACGCACAGCGGCTACCGCCTCGATGACACGACGCCACTCGGCCGTTGGGGTGCCTGTGGGGCCCCGGTTGGCGGGAGCCGCAGGGTGACACAGTAGCCGGACCGGCCCGATACCCACGCCGGGTGAGGCCGGCAACGGTCCGGAGTTCTGCACCTGGACCGGAGCTGGTGCCTCATCCACCGGCTCGTCGAAGTTTCGTGCGGCGAGGGCGAGCAGGTGATCGACTGCCTCGGGCGCTTGTGGACCCGATGCCGAGATCTCGACCTGATGGCCGCACAAAGCAGCGAGCGTTGCGACGCGACTCAAGCTCGCCGCCGGGACTGGGCCGGTCGCAGTGGTGAGATTACGCAACCGTACTGAGGCGTCCAGACCGCGCACCTCACTGACGAGGCGCGCGGCTGGCCGGGCGTGCAGGCCGTGCTGGTTGGGGACTGTGAATACCGCCACTACATCCACCTGTTGACCAGCGACAGGCGTAGGCAGCGATGCGTCCTCCGGCCTGCTGAGCTGAGCGTCTTTACCCATAAGTGCGCTGTGGGCCTCAGCGGCGACTTCCTTGCGGCTAGCTCCACCAGCGGCAGCTACGGCCGCGGCAACCAATCCTTCGACAAGTGGTGCGGGCGACAGAACGACTCGCTCCCGAACGGCTGGGTCATCGATGAGATCGAGGGCAAGTTCAGCACTGAGAACCGCGCTGCCGAGATCCATGAGCACGACGACACCGGCAGGGCTGTCAACCTCCTGAATAGCTTCCTTGATGCGGACGGCGTCCGTGCCGAGGGTTACCTCGTCCAAGCCCGCGGCGACCGCGATAGGAACCGGGCGGCCGTGCAGCATCTCGGCTGCGAGAGTCACGGCGGCCCGGGCCAAAGTGCGGCTGTGCGAGACAACGACGATGCCGACGAGGTATGTGGACGATTCGTGTTCAGGTGTTGCCATTATCATTCCCTCGCAATCCTTCGCTGAACCGTTGCCAGGAGTCGTAAGTCGGGTTAGAGCGATGCTCGTGTCGCGGCAGCCATTAGCAGCGCAACGGTGGTCGCGCCCGGATCCTGGTGCCCGACGCTTCGCTCGCCCAGGTAACTGGCCCGACCCTTCCTTGCGAGCATGGGTGTGGTCGCGTCGCGTCCGCTCTCTGCTGCATCCACGGCCAGCTTTAGCGCGTCGGCCTTGTCCCTACCCTCTGAGATCGCACTGTCTAGTGCGTCCACCGCTGGAGCAAGCGCGTCGTACATCGTCTTGTCACCGGCTTCGGCCTTGCCCCGAGTGACGATCCCTTCAAGGCCGGCGCGCAATGCCGCCGCAAGCTGAGCCAGTGAGATCTCTGTAGTTTCACCGAGGGATGCCCCGGCCCGGAGGAAGAATGTGCCGAATAACGGCCCACTGGCACCGCCAACGGTGGAGACGAGAGTGATGCCGACTTTGTTGAACAACGCCGACGGCACTCCGGGTTGAGTGTCGTCGAGTGCGGCGACAACGGCCCGCATCCCGCGGTCCATGTTCGTGCCGTGGTCGCCATCGCCGATCGCGGCGTCAAGATCGGTCAGCAGATCTTTGTTCTCGGCGACAAGAAGGGCGAAACTTCGGATCCACCGGTCCAGAGCTTCCGTCGCCACCGTTTCGTCCATGTTCAGGCGCCCCATCTCAGTGCCGGAGTCTTCACAGGAGCATCCCAGAGGGAGAGAAGTTCGTCGTCGACCTTGAGCAGGGTTACCGAGGTGCCGGCCATCTCAAGTGAGGTGATGTAAGAGCCGACAAGCGAGCGCGCCACCTGTATGCCGTGATGGTTCAGAATTCGATTCACCTCGTTGTACATGACGTACAGCTCGATCAGCGGTGTGCCGCCGAGGCCGTTGACGAATGCGATGACGTTGTCACTGTGGGTGAATGGCAGGTCGGCAAGCACGGGCTCGACGAGCATTTCAGCGATCTCCCGTGCGGTGGCCAATGGCACGCGCTGACGACCGGGCTCGCCGTGGATGCCGACTCCCAACTCCATCTCGTTGTCTCCGAGGTCGAAGGTGGGCTTGCCGGCTGCCGGAATGGTGCACGAAGAAAGCGCCAGACCCATACTGCGACCGTTCGCGTTGACCTGGCGGGCGACGTCGGCCACCTGCTCCAGGGTCCGGCCCTGTTCGGCCGCCGCACCAGCGATTTTTTCCAGTAGCACGGTGACCCCGACGCCTCGCCGACCAGCGGTCCAGGTGCTGTCCTGGACGGCAACGTCGTCGTCGGTGATCACGGAGAGGACCTGGGCGCCAGTTGCCGCGGCCATCTCGGCCGCCATGTCGAAGTTCAAGACATCGCCGGTGTAGTTCTTGACCACATGCAGGACACCAGCGCCGCCGTCTACCAGCTTCGTCGCAGCGAGCATCTGGTCGGGTACCGGAGACGTGAAGACCTCGCCCGCACAGGCCGCGTCCAGCATGCCCAGCCCCACAAATCCGCCGTGCAGCGGCTCATGACCCGATCCTCCGCCTGAGATGATCCCCACCTTTTGGGGGCGCGGCGCATCCCCACGGTAGATGATCTTGTGCTGGTGGTCGACGCGAAGATCTGGATGGGCCGCCTCGATCCCCTGCAGCGCTTCGGCGACGACGTCTTGCGGGTCGTTGATGAGCTTCTTCATGGTGTTGATCTCCTTAGTCGGGTCGGTGATGGTCTCAGGCCGAGAGGCGCTGCGTGCTAGCGGGTTCAGCGTGCCGGTCGGGCTGGGCTGCTAGTTCGGGGTCGGCGAGGTCAATTCCTTCTGAAGAGGTTGCCCGGTCGGCCGGGGTGCGGGCCAGCACGCCGTACAGCAGCGCGGCGGCGACCCCGGCGAGGAGTTCGGC
>Ga0075432_10000341_pt1 | contig 13366 bp, 3 predicted proteins | sample RhiMethybrSRZTD1_FD_72781 | JGI IMG/M metagenome (GOLD analysis project Ga0075432, IMG submission 72781) | Populus rhizosphere microbial communities from Tennessee, USA - Rhizosphere MetaG P. TD hybrid SRZTD1 | ecosystem: Host-associated > Plants > Roots > Rhizosphere > Soil | place: USA... | reverse complement strand
GCTTTTATAGCCTGGCGGCGGGACTGATGGTGTGCGCCGGGTTCTACGTCATCTCCGCATTGTTTGTGATCTCCATGCCAAGGAATAAAAGAGTGGGCGAGGTGAGTGCGGTGGCTGGCACTTCAGACATTGCCAAAGAGGTAATCGGTTGAGCTGATTTGTTGGTTCTAATGCCTCGTATCTAATGGTATGGGGCATTTTTAAAGGGCCCCAAGCGGTGCCGCGAGCGGACTCTAGACCTGCCCCTCGACCTTTTCCTTCGTCAGGTTGAAACATCTTTGTGCAGGAATACTGCGCCAATCAGCGAGGCGGTGAGGGCAAGCAGAGCACCCGCTAAAAATGCCATTCCATAACCGCCGCTCAACGCTGCAAGTGGTGCTAGGCCGGTATCTACGAGGTAGTCACGGTGATACGAAGCCAGACTGCTGATGATAGCCAGCCCCAACGCACCTCCCATCATGAAGGAGGTGTTGACGATACCTGAGGCGAGGCCGGATTCACTGGGATCCACATCGTTCATAGCGGCCACCAGCACTGGATTGAATGCCATCCCTGCACCCAATCCCAGCAGAAGCATTCCCGGTAGGAGATTAACGAGAAAATCACCGTTTGTGGGGGCTCTGGCCAGCAGCAGAAGGCCTCCAGCGGCCAGCGCGAGGCCTAGGACCAGCGGGGGTTTGATGCCATAACGAATGATGAGCCTTGAGGACAGGCTCAATGAACACACAGCCATCACCAGGTTGGCGGGCAGAAATGCAAGTCCTACCTCAAGGGGGGAGTAGCCCAGAACCTGCTGAAGGTAGAGGGCGCAAAGAAAAAACCAGGCGAACATCGACGTTGCCCAGAGGATACCAATCAGGTTGGCCGTACTCAGGTTTCGCAACAGGAACAGGCGCAGCGGGACCAAAGGTTCCTTTACGCGAACCTCTATCGCTAAAAACAGCATGAAAAACGAGGCTGCCAGCACCAGAAAACCGAGTGTTTCCATGGACACCCAGCCGTCGTGATTGCCATTCATGATTGCGTATACCGCCAGCACCAGTGCTGCCGTGATCGTGATGGCACCGGCCACATCTAGCGTGCCTCTTTTGGTTTTTTCGGCTGGCGGAAGTAATCGGCAGGTCAGGCAGAGAACGATGATCCCCAGAGGAAGGTTGACCAGGAAAATCGAATGCCAGTCATAGGCGGTGGTCAGAACGCCGCCCAACAGTACACCGATGCTGCCGCCGCCAGCGCACACGAAGCTGTAGGCGCTGATGGCTTTCGCGCGCTCGATCGGGTCAGTGAACAAGTGAATGATCAGCGACAGCGCTGTGGCGGTGACCAGTGCGCCGCCGAGGCCTTGAAATCCCCGTGCTGCGACGAGGGTCCATTGAGTCGATGCCAGACCGCAGGCCAATGACGCCAGCGTAAAGAGGCTGAGCCCGCAAATAAAAAGATTACGCTGCCCGTACAAGTCGCCCAAACGACCGCCTAGCAACAAGAAGCCACCAAACGTCAGTAAATACGCATTAATGATCCAGGCCAACGAGGCATCGCTGAAGCCCAGTGCCATCTTTATCGAAGGTAAAGCGACGTTCACGATCGTTGTGTCCAGCACAATCATCAATGTTGCTAAGCAGACAATTATTAACGCTCGCCAGCGTTTTTCACGGTAAGCGTATCGATCTAAGAATAGATTGCTTGAGTTTAGGTTTAAATCATCCATAAGAGATATCCGTTTGGAAAGTGGTTTTATTGACGGGAGGGCAGTGCCTTCGGTTGATTTATAGGTCGAATGGCTGACTGCTTGGTCATGTATTTGTAATTGATTTGTAGGATGCGTATTACAGATATGTCGGAAAGTTAATGGTTTGTCGCGGTTGTCTCGCCAGAATAGTTGATTGTTTTTTATTTGCAAGCTAGGTTGTTTTTTCTGATTTTGGCATTTTAGGTTCAAATTTTGTTAGTGATAACGCGGTGCTGAAGTTTTTGGTTGCTGAGTTGATTGCGATTAATTTATTGAATTTTATGTTGATTCAGAATCTAAAGCTGCCAGGAAGGTAAATGCAATGTTTAGGCGTGCTAATTACCATGAAGAGCTTGTATTTGAGCGAATCGAGAGAAATATGAGTGATCCTGGTTGCAGGCTCTCATATGCTTTTCTGATTTATGGCGAGTTAGTGGTGGATGAACTGAGAGATGCTTTGCATGCTCTGATTTTTAATCACTATCAAGTGGCCTTGGGTGCGTTCGTTAGAAAGGAGTCCGGTCTGTATGTTTACTCTACAGGGATGCCGGAGAATGTTCTCGATTATAATGAAAGTTCCCAGCATCTCCACTCTCACACTTTAGATGGTGCGACAGCGTCACTCCCTGGAAACCGTCTTTTTTGCTTTACCCTGACGAGGCTCTCAGAGCGCGTTCACCATCTTCGGTTAACGTTCAGCCATCTGATTTTCGACGGGCAGTGTTATCGGGTTTTTTGTAAATTGCTGAACCGGCTTTACGGGAAAGAGCGTGTCCGACTCGACCCGCCCAGTGAGTCTCAACGTACTCGGCGTCTTCCACCCGGCGCACCGGCCATTCCATCGGCCGACACAGTTGCCTTCTGGAAGGAGCGACTGAGCCGATATCCGCTCGGCCAGACGTTGTCCTTTCTCAAGGCGAAAAATCGAGGCGCATCCCCCTTCGTGACGGTCAGACGATCGTTGACCGGGTCGTCCTATGCTGCCCTCCAGGCTTTTGTCGAAGCATCAAACAGTACGTTGTTCAGGTTGATTGTGGCAGCGACGGCCGTCACGATCGCCCGCTACAGCAATGATGAGGACCTTGAAGGGGTCAGCATTGCCCACACGCTCGACGCACGGCAGCAGCCCAATGCGTTGGGGTGCTTCACCAGCCTGGTTCCCTTGTGGGTTCCTCATCATCCGGATTGGTCGCCTCGCCAATACCTCAGCCATGTGGATCAGGAGCGCAGAACGCTCAGGCCGCATCAGCAGCTGGCAACCAAGGTGTTGCTGGGACTGGCGGATGAGCGCCTGAATCGTAATCGTCCGGTCCTGAACGTGGTGGTCAATCAGTCCGAGGGACTGTTCCCACGCGTCGGCCCTGAGCTGGAAGGGCTCAAGGTCGAATTGATTGAAACGCCATCGACCGGGGGGCCATACGACCTGGGGGTGAATTTCCATCACGATGCCGAGGGTCTGTCTCTGAATGTCGACATCCCCCGCAGCCTTGCTACCGATGCCCTGGTCAACCAGTGGGCCGATAACCTCATGCAGGTATTAAATCGCTTCGTGAGTGACGGGGATACCGCCATCGGCGCCATCGAGTTTGCTCAACCCTTGCGCCCAGTGGCATGCGGCGATGCAATGGCGTTGACCGAGGCAGACCGTGTGGTTGCACGCTTCCATGAACAGGTGCAACTGCGCCCGAAGAAAATCGCTGTGCAGACACCGCAACAAACGCTGACTTATGCTCAGTTGTCGGATCAGGCCCTGGTTCTGGCCCAGCGGATTCAAGCGGCTGTCGATGGCGCCGCGCTGCAGCACGGTATCGGCCTGATGCTGGGGCGCTCCTCCTGGCTACCGGTATCGATGCTCGCGGCATTGAAGCTTCAGGTTCCGTTCATCCCCCTGGATACCGCTCTGCCGGAACAGCGGCTGGAGGCGATCCTTGTCACGACGCAATTGGCGGTAGTGCTCAGCGACGTACACGCGGATGTCGACGGTTTGCGGGCGCGCCATCCCGACGTAGTGGTGATCGAGTTGCCTCATGCCGCCACGCTACTGTCGAGTGTCAGTGAGGAACCGCTTCGGCAGCAGGGCTGCGAACAGGCCTACATTCTCTTTACGTCAGGCTCGACCGGAGTGCCCAAGGGTGTCGCACCGACCCGGGATAATCTGTCGAATTTTCTGATGGCCATGACGCTTGAACCGGGGTTCTGTGAGGAAGACCATTTCCTTGCGTTGACTCCCATCAGCTTCGATATCTCGATTCTCGAGCTGCTTCTGCCACTCGTAATCGGCGGCACGTTGGAAATTGTCGGTGATGAGACTCGGCGTTCGGGGACGGCACTCGCCCGGCACATCAATGACTCCGCGGCCACAGTTGTCCAGGCCACTCCAGCCTCCTGGCGATTGCTCAAAAATGTCCGATGGTCCTGTCCCCGCAGGCTGACGATCATTTGCGGTGGAGAGGCGTTGACTGCCGATGTCGCGCAATGCCTGCTCCGGGACCGACACCTGCTGTACAACCTGTATGGCCCTACGGAAGCAACGATCTGGGCTTCCTGTGCGCGCATTGAAGATCCCGATGTCATTTATCTCGGCCGTCCGGTTCTCAACAGCCGCTTTTATGTCGTCGATGAGCAACTGCAAACCGTCGCCAACGGTCAGGCAGGAGAGCTGCTGATCAGTGGCGCCTGTGTGGCTCCGGGTTACTTGAATGTCGACAGCCACAAAGCGTTCATCGATGTGCCGGGCATAAAGGGCAAGGTCTATCGTACGGGCGACCTCGTGAGGAGTTTCGGCGAGGGGCAACTGGCGTATCTGGGACGGGTCGATAGCCAGCTCAAACTCAACGGGCATCGGGTCGAGCTGGACGAAATCAATGTGCGTCTCGCGGCGTTGCTGGGCCAGGTGGATGTGTTCACGGTGTTACGTGCTGGCACGGTCCCTCACTTGTGCAGTTTTTACTGGGCCGGGCAGGGCGATGCAGTGGATGAGCAGCGCGCCTTGGCTGAACTGAAGAAAGTATTGCCGCTTTATATGGTACCGGCCACTCTCTTGCGTCTGGACGCTATTCCTCTCACGGCGAGTGGCAAGGTCGACCTGCGGCGGTTGGCCAGCGAGCCGCTGGCGCTACTGAGCGTTGCGTCCTCGGGCGGACTCGCGCCTGTTTCATCGGCAATTCCATCAACTCACGATCCCGAGGGGAGCGAGGCCAGAGTACGGGCCATTATCCTTTCCTGTCTGGGGGTGGCCGTCCACGACCGACAACTGCCTCTGGGATGGCTGGGGCTGAACTCGATTTCCTACAACCTGTTGTCTCAGGCACTGTCCGATGAGCTCGGGGTGAGTATCGCCCCCCATCGTTTCTATGCCCTCAATACGCTAGCCGCCATCAGCGAAGAATTGTCGAATCGCCAACCGCGAAACAGTGATGACGACAGCCAGCAGGCGACCGAAAAACCGCAGCAAGCCGTCCGAACTGAACAGGACGATCAGATCGCGATCATCGGTTATTCCGTGTTGATGCCTGAAGACCTTGAGGCCCCGGCGTTCTGGCAAGCATTGCTGGACAATCGCGACCTGATTTCCAGCGCCTCGCGTCCCGGTTTTACGGCGCCGCTTCAGGCCGGCTTTCTGAAAAACATAAAGGCGTTCGATGCCCGGCTGTTTTCTATTTCGCCGCTTGAAGCCAACTACATGGACCCGCGTCAGCGTCTGCTCTTGCAGACGACCTGGCGCGCACTCGAAGACGCCGGCTATGCGCCGCAAGCCCTGGCCGGCAGTCGAACCGGTTGCTATATCGCAGGCACAGGCGCCGACTACGCCACTCTTCAGGCCAGGTTCTCCACTCAGCCCAACCCATACACGTTGCCCGGCAACTCGCTGAGTATCCTGGCCAATCGTCTGTCGAGTTTTTTCGACTGGAGCGGCCCGTCCTTCACATTGGACACCGCCTGCTCAGGTTCTTTGAGTGCACTGGTCAAGGCTTGTCAGGATCTGGCGTCGGGTGTTTGTGAAGTCGCACTGGCGGGCGGTATCAACCTGATTGCCGATGATCAGATTTCTCAGGGGCTGCAAGCCGGCAACTTCATGTCGCCGCGCTTTCGTTGTGCCAGTTTCGATGAGTCCGCCGACGGTTATGTACGCGCAGAGGGCGTGGGATGCTTCTTGCTTAAACCATTGCGTCGGGCCAAGCAGGATGGGGACGCCATTCATGGTGTGATCCTAGCGCATGGCGAAAATCATGGCGGGCGGGCCAACTCGCTGACCGCACCTAACCCGGCAGCTCAGGCGGCGCTGTTGACCCGTGTCTACAGTCCGGGGCTCGCCGCACAAGTCAATTACATCGAGACCCATGGCACCGGCACCTTGTTGGGCGATCCGATCGAAATCGATGCACTCAAGGCTGCCTGGCGCGAACTGTGTCCAGACCAGCCTGAGCAGTCGGTCTGGCTGGGGGCGGTAAAGTCCAATATTGGTCATCTGGAGCCGGCCGCCGGGGTTGCCTCGCTGGCCAAGGTACTGCTGGCCATGCAGCACAGCACCCTGACGGCCAACCACCACTTCAGTCGACTGAATCCACTGATCGACCTTGAGGGGTCCCCGTTCTCGATCCTCACACAGACACGGCCGTGGCCTTCGCCGCAGGTGGCGGGTATCAGTTCGTTCGGTTTCGGTGGCGCCAATGCTCATCTGGTCGTTGGCCAGGCGCCGCACCGTGAGCGATGTGCCAATCTTCACACCTGTTATCTGGTGACGTTGTCCGCTGCCAGCGACAAAGCCTTGCAGGCCATGCGTGAACAGCTCAAGGACTTTGTGACCGTCACATTGCGGACCGATCCGTCGCGTCTCGACCTGGAGCAGGTTGCCTACACGTGCAACAGCGGTCGTGCTCAGGCGGAATTCAGATTGGCCTGGGTGGCCAGCAGTCTCGCCGATCTGGTGCAGCAACTGGCACTGCCGTCGGCCTCATGGCGTGCCGTCGCTCAAGCCAATGGCGACGCTGCTGCATCGCTGCTCGCAGACTTGCCCCGGCACGAGGCGTTGTCAGCCCTCAGAGAATGCTTCTTGCAGGGCGAGACACTGGATTGGGCGAGCGTACATCGGGGTGAAAGCGGCCAACGAGTACATCTGCCGACTTATCGCTTCGACGAGCGCGACTACTGGTTTGACCAGGTACGCCCAAATCGTGCCGCGCAGGAATCGGATAGATGATCGGGGAGGGTATTTTTGCCCCTTTCATTCAGGCCTGTGGCCACGCCGCGACGCTCTGCGTGCCGCCCCATCATCCATGCTTTTCCGATCATCAGGTGCGCTCGATGCCGGTCTTGCCCGGCGTGAGTTATCTGGAGCTGGTCTTGAATGCCGCGAAGTTGCTCTTTCCGCACTTCACGACAAGCACGCTGGAAGACTGCCTGTGGCTGCGGCCATTTCTTGGCAACGTCCCGTCCCCGCGATTGAACATCAAGTTCAAGCCAGTCGGTGATGAGCGTCTGGCGTTTACCGTCGGTAACCAGGAACATACCTATGCTCTGGGCTGCCTCTGCGCCGAGCCCGCAAAAACGGGCGTTCCTGCGCAGGGGCAACGTATTCGCGAGCAACTGGGGCTGCACTTCAGTCGGTATTTCAACCATCAGCAGGTGTACGCCGAGTTCGCCGGCATGGGGATCGACTACGGCCCGTTCTTCAAAAAGATCAGTGAAGTGCGCATCCATGAGCAACAGTCCCTGGCGTTGCTCTCAAGAAAGGCCGGTGCCGGATTTTGCTTCAGTAATCTACTGGACTGCGCGTTTCAATCGGGCATGGCCATTTCCATTGGCACCGAGCGCGGCAGCCTGATGCCGTTCTCGCTGGGCACGCTGGTGCTGCATGCACCCATCGACTTCAGCCACACGAATGAATACTGGGTCTCGACCCAGAAAAACACTGAGTTTCGAACCGACATTTGCGTGCTTAGCCATGACGGCAGACCGCTGATATCGGTTCGCGACCTGGGCGTCAAACCGTCTCTTCTGTAAAGCGCAGATCATATTCATATGGAGGTGAAACATGAGCCAGCCCGTTCTTCCGTTCTCCCAGGTTGCATCATTGGTATATGCACCTCGGTGGCAGTGTTCGAAGCTTCAACCCGACACTCGCGCCTGCATCGAGCGTGACATTCTGGTCGTGGTTCCGGCCAGGCAGATCGCTACTTTCGAAGCGCTCAAACAGTGGTTGCCCGATGCACAGTCGCTGCTGCTCAATGCCGAAAACGTCGAGCGGATAGGGCACTTGGTCGAGAGCGGTGCGGTTTCGCGCATTGTTTTCATGTCGGTCACGCCTTGGCGCGATGGCATCGATGATCAGGCGATAAAAGTCTTTCTGCAGATGAACAAACGGCTGGCCAAACTGGCGCATCTGCGGCTGGATATCGTGACGGTCAAGTCGATCGTTTCACCGGCTGCCGAGGCGCCGACCCATCCAGTCGACAGTGTCTACATCGGTCTGGGGCAGACGGCGACCAAGGAGTTCAGCGGCTGGGACGTGCGCTGTTTCTCGTTGGCGGCGTTCACCCAGAAGCATCTCCGGGCGGCCGTGCAGGGGGAGTTCCCGGTCGAGAGCGGCCAACCGATCACCCTTGATGACCAACAGTGGTGGACACCGACCCTGGCCGCGCAATCGCTGGTGTCGGTCGATACAGCTAAGGGCTTTAAACTAGGTGGCACCTACCTGATATTCGGCGCTACCGGTGGTCTGGGGAGCATGCTGGCTCATTACCTGGCCAGTCGTTATCAGGCCCGTCTGATTCTCGTCGGCCGTCGCGCCAGCGCCGATGAACTGCTCGCTGATCTGCGGCCCTTGGCCGCCAATGTGGTGTATGAACAGGCTGACCTGGCCGATGGGGCCGCGGTCGCGGCACTGTTGGCGCGTTATCCTGAAATAGACGGGATCATTCATTCAGCGCTGGTGCTCGATGATGCGGTGCTGAGCAACATGACCGAGCAGGCGTTGATGCGTGTGCTGGAGCCGAAGTTACACGGTATGGTCAATCTGTTGAATGCAGTCCGTGGTCGGGACTTCGATTTCGTCCTGCTGTTTTCCTCGATCCAGTCCTACATTGCCAATGCCGGTCAGGCCAATTACACGGCGGCCTGTGTCAGCAAGGACGCGCTGGGTGGATTGCTGCGTGACGTATTGATGGTCAACACCAAAGTCATCAACTGGGGGTATTGGGGGAATATCGGCATTGTCGCCTCGCCCCTCTACCGTGAGCGGATGCAAAAGCTGCAGATCGGTTCGATCGAAGCGCCGGAAGGGCTGGCGATCATCGAAGCGTTGTTGCACAGCGCCGTCCCCCAGATCAGTGTGGTCAAGGCGTCGCCGCAAGCGTTGGCACGGCTGCGTATCAGTCCTCATCTCGAGGCCGGGATAGAGACCCCGCTGAGCGCTGCGCAATCGCTGCTGGATGCAATCGTTCCGGCCTTTGACCCCGAAAGTGAGAGCGTGCGCCGCAATATTGGCTTGTCCCAGGGACTGCAAAATTACGCACGTGCCCGCCTGACGCAGACCACGATTCCAGCGGTGACGGTGCCCCGACACGCTAAACTGGTGGCCGCCATCAAGGCCATTGCACAGAGCCACGGCCCCAGTCGTGAGCAACTGTTGAGCGAGTTTCCGGAAAGCGCCGGACATGTCGCGTTGCTCGACGCTTGCCTGGCCCGCTACCCGCAAATACTCAGCGGTGAAATCGACCCGCTGACGGTGTTGTTTCCCGAAGGCAGTTTCGCGCTGGTCGAGCCGGTGTACCGGGACAATCCCCTGGCGGATTATTTCAACAACATCGTGGCACAGGTCGTCGACCGGTTTGCCCGTCAACAAGCACGACCCTTGCAGTTGCTCGAAGTGGGCGCCGGCACCGGCAGTACCTGTCAATTCGTGCTCCCGGTATTGCAAGGACGGGAGGCTACTTACACCTTCACTGACCTGTCCCATGCCTTTTTGAACAAGGCGCGCAGCCGTTTTTCCGAGTACGGATTCGTGCGTTACGAGCTCTGCGATATAGCGCAGCCGACCACAAGCGATCAGCGTTACGACGTCATCATTGCGACGAACGTCATCCATGCGACCGCCGATCTCCCGGCAACCCTGGCCAATGTGCGTGATCGGCTGGCGCCCGGAGGCATTTTCATCCTCAATGAAATAACGTCCTGTCAGGACTACGCCACGCTGACCTTTGGCCTGACCGAAGGCTGGTGGTTGAGCGTTGATCCTTACCGGATCCCCAACAGCCCGCTGGTGGCTGCCGCGACCTGGCGCTCGTTGCTCAGCGAGGCCGGATTCAGCGCAACGATCGGCCACGGTTCCGAGGATCAGCAGGTGATCGTTGCCAGGCTTGAGCCCGCTGCCATCGCGTCTGCGGCAGAGGCCGGCGTCACCCCGAACGCGGGCGTCGCAGGTGATTCCCACGCCTCGGTAGAGCACTGGGTACGCCGGGTGATCGCCGATGTGCTGCACGCCTATGAAGACGAAATCGATGTCGATCAGCCCTTCAACGAGTACGGCGTCGATTCGTTGATTACGATGGAGTTGCTCAAACCCTTCAAGGAAAGCCTTGGGTATCTGCCGGCCACCGTGTTGTTCGAACACCCCACCATCGCGCGTCTGGCACGGCACTTCCTGACAGAGTTCGGCGAGGTGGTGCAGCGTGCAGCCGGCGCTATGCCGCCACTCGCCGCTGGCACACAGCAACTGCCAACCGCAGTAACGCCGACAGCGCAGCCTTCGCTCGCGCCAGCCATCACTGCCGTCGCAGCAGCGCCAACCTCGCAGCGGCCGGCCTGCGCGCTCCTGCGTCAGGTGATTGCCGAGACCATGTTGATGGAACCTGATGAGCTGGAGGACACGGTGCCGTTTAAGGAATACGGTATTGATTCGATCATTTCTCTGGAGTTGCTCAAACCGTTGCGTGAGCGTTTTGGCTACTTGCCGGCGACGTTGCTGTTCGAATACCCCACCGTCGACCGGTTGGCTACTTACCTGGAGCAGCATTACCCCGATGCCGTCGGGCCACAGGCTTCAGAGCCTGCGCCGGTGACCAACGAATCACTGCGTGAGCCCACTCAACCGTTTTCCGCCGGCGCCGGCATGGACACTGCGTCGCCGGCGCGTGCCGATGATCTGGCGGTCGTCGGTGTGGCGGGGCAGTTTCCCGATGCCGATGATGTGCAGGGGTTCTGGGCCAGTTTGCAGGCCGGGCGTCAGTGCACCGCTTCTATTCCAGGCCAGCGCTGGCCGCTGGAAGGCTTTGAGAACCCGCGCAGTCCGCTAGAAGGGGGGAGCTACACCTCGATCGGTGGATTTGTGCGGGATGTCGATGCGTTCGATCACCAGTTTTTCAATATCACGCCGCTTGAAGCGCAGCGGATGGACCCCCAGGAGCGCCTGTTCCTGCAGAACGCCTATCAGACGTTCGCCGATGCCGGTTACCGGCGCGGTGATCTGAAGGGCAGTGAAACCGGGGTCTTTGTCGGGGTGATGAATGGCGGTTATGCCTGGCATCGGCCCGAAGAGCCGACGGATCCGACGCCGACGTCGCTGTTCTGGTCCATCGCCAATCGTGTCTCCTACCTGTTCGATCTCAAGGGGCCGAGCATGGCCATCGACACCGCCTGTTCGGCGTCGTTGACCGCGCTGCACCTGGCGTGTCAGGCGGTACGCAGCGGCGACTGCACCCAGGCGCTGGTCGGTGGCGTCAACTTGATCGTCAACCCGCGCCATTACGAGCAGCTCTGCAGCCTGCACATGCTGTCGCGTTCGGGCACCTGCAGCCCGTTTGGCTCGGCGGCGGACGGTTTCGTTGACGGCGAAGGTATCTGCGCGATCCTGATCAAACCCTATGCCGAGGCGATCCGCACCAATGATCGTATCTATGGTGTGATTCGCGGCACGGCCATTAATGCCGGTGGTCAATCCAATGGTTACTCGGCCCCTAATCCGCAAGCGCAGTCGCAGGTCGTCGGCAAAGCCCTCGAACGTGCCGGGTTGACGCCCGCCGACATCCATTTTGTCGAAGCTCACGGCACCGGCACCGAATTGGGTGATCCAATCGAGATCCGTGGCCTGAGCAGCGTGTTCAAAGGAGTGGCAGCCGGCTCAGTCGCTATCGGTTCGGTCAAAGGTAACGTCGGGCACCTGGAGTCGGCGGCGGGGATGACCGGCGTCATCAAGGTCCTCAAACAGTTGCAGGCTCGTACGTTGGCCCCCTCGATCAATGTGCAGCAGATCAACCCATTGCTGAATCTTGCCGACACGCCGTTTTACCTGGTTCAGCAACCCCAGGCCTTGCCGGCCAACGGAACCTTGTACGGCTCTGTCAGTTCTTTTGGTGCGGGTGGGGCCAATGCTCACGCGGTGTTGCAGTCGGTGCCGGCACCAGTGACACAGCCGACGACCGAGGTGAACATCGCGCTTTTGTCGGCGCGTACCGAGGCGGGTCTACAACGTCAAATCGACGCGCTGCACGACTGGCTGGAGCAGCACGATCCGTCGCTCACCGCGATCAGCTACACGCTGTGTTGTGCGCGGGAACACTTCGCCTATCGCGAAGGTTACGTGTTTTCAAGCAAGACGCAGTTGTTGAGCCTGCTGCGTGAAGATATGCAGCAGCGTGCGCCTGCGGTGGCCGATCCGGTCAATGCACCATCAATGGCTCAAGCGGTGGCCGGCAGCGGTCGGCTGCAGGAGGCTCAGGCTGCTGAACTGGTCTTGGCGTTCAGGGCGGGGCAGGACATTGCATGGTCTGCATTCTTTCCCCGGCGCGAGGTCGTCTCACTGCCCGGTTATCCGTTCGAGAAAACCCGGTCGTGGGTCAAGTCGACACAAAGTGCGTTCCATCACGGCAATGATCTGGTACGCCAACACTCGATTCTCGGCACTGAGATCGCACCCGCTGCGTGGGCTCTTGCGCATTGCCTGGAAAACCGCCGCGACGTGACCCTGAAGGCCGTGACATGGCGCAGTGTCATCCGTGATCTGGATGACGTGCTGCTGGACATCAACGGTGAGCGATTCGAATTGCGCTCCCTGGATCACGCGCAGATTTACTGTGAAGGGCTGTTGCAACCCGATGCCGAAAACACGCTGGTGAACTGGCCGGCTCCCGAACACTCGCCGACCTTTCTGGGGCATCAGGAGATTTACCGGCAGTTCACTCGGCTGGGTTACAAGTACGGCGAGGATCTGCGGCCTCTGCGTTGGGCAAAGGTGGGGCAGACCAGCGTCAGGACATTGCTCGATGCAGGGCGCGACTGGGGGTACCGGATATCGCCGGCACTGCTCGACGGTGGCCTGCAAACCGCCATTTTGATCCCGCAGTTGCAAGGTCTTGGCGCGGACGAACTGCTGGTGCCTTACCACTTGGGTGAGTGTCGGGTGTTGCGCATTCCGGAGCATGAAGCGGTGTTCTGCCACTGCGTCATGCGCCCGGCGCAGCCCAGTGATCGATCGGTGACCTTTGATTTGCTCTTCAGTGACGGCCGGGGCCGACCCCTGATTGTCATGCGTGAGCTGACGTCGGTGGTGGTGCATAAAAGTGCATTGAAAACTGAGCGGCCCACGGGCATCGACCGTGACTTTTCGGCGGTTCACAGACCGTCGCGGATCGTGGCCTTCGA
>Ga0075432_10000339_pt1 | contig 13374 bp, 12 predicted proteins | sample RhiMethybrSRZTD1_FD_72781 | JGI IMG/M metagenome (GOLD analysis project Ga0075432, IMG submission 72781) | Populus rhizosphere microbial communities from Tennessee, USA - Rhizosphere MetaG P. TD hybrid SRZTD1 | ecosystem: Host-associated > Plants > Roots > Rhizosphere > Soil | place: USA... | reverse complement strand
AGCGCGGCGGCCAGCAAAATCAGCTCGGCATCGACCTCGGGGCCGGCAAAGCCCAGCGCCTCGGCACCGATCTGGTGAAACTGGCGGTAGCGGCCACGCTGCGGCCGCTCACGGCGAAACATGGGCCCCATGTAATAAAGGCGCTTGCCGCCCTCGTAAAGCAGGTTGTGCTCGGTGACCGCGCGCACCACGCTGGCCGTGTTTTCCGGCCGCATGGTCAGGTGGTCGTAGTCGCCGTATTTGTCGGACCGGTCTTCGAAGGAATACATTTCCTTTTCGACAATGTCGGTGACCTCGCCGATACCTCGCACAAACAGCTGCGTGTGCTCAAGAATCGGGGTGCGGATGTTGCGGTAGGCATAGCGCTCCATCAGCAAACGAACCTTGTCTTCCAGCCATTCCCAGCGCGCCGAATCCGGCGGCAGGATGTCGTTCATGCCCTTGACGGCCGAGAGTTTGTCTATTTTGGCCAAGGGCGATTTTTCCGCCCGGCCGGCATTCATTTTTTCAAGCATGGAGTTCAGGCGGCTTCAGCGACGGTTTGCGTGCCAAAGCGTTTTTCAATGTAGTTCTCAACGATGACCTGGAACTCCTGCGCAATGTTGTCGCCGCGCAGGGTCAGTCTTTTCTCGCCATCAATAAATACCGGTGCGGCCGGCGCTTCACCCGAACCCGGCAGGCTGATGCCGATATCGGCATGCTTGCTTTCGCCCGGGCCATTGACGATGCAGCCCATCACGGCAACCTTGAGGCCCTCAACGCCGGGATATTGCTCACGCCAGACCGGCATCTGGGCCCGCAGGAAATCGTCAATCTGCTTGGCCAGTTCCTGGAAAGTGGTGCTGGTGGTGCGGCCGCAGCCGGGGCAAGCCGTCACACTGGGCACAAAGCTGCGCAAGCCCAGCGCCTGCAAAATCTCGGAAGCAATCACCACTTCCTGGGTACGGGCCTCGCCCGGCTGGGGCGTCAGGGAGACGCGAATCGTGTCGCCAATGCCTTCCTGCAGCAGGATGGACAGCGCCGCTGCCGAAGCCACCGTGCCCTTGGTGCCCATGCCGGCTTCCGTGAGCCCCAGGTGGAGCGCGTAATCGCTGCGTTGGGCCAACTCACGGTAGACCGAAATCAGGTCCTGAACGCCGCTGACCTTGCAGGACAGGATGATCTGGTTGCGCCGCATGCCCATTTCCTCGGCACGCCGGGCGGATTCCAGGGCCGAGGTAATCAACGCCTCGTACATGACCTGTTTGGCATCCCAGGGCATGGCGCGCGCGCTGTTGTCGTCCATCAGGCTGGCCAGCAACTCCTGGTCAAGGCTGCCCCAGTTCACGCCAATGCGCACGGTTTTATTCCAGCGCATCGCGGCTTCAATCATTTGACCGAACTGCCTGTCGCGCTTGTCGCCCTTGCCGACGTTGCCCGGGTTGATGCGGTACTTGGACAGCGCCTCGGCGCAGGCCGGGTAGTCGGTCAACAGGCGGTGGCCGTTGTAGTGAAAATCACCGATCAGCGGCACGTCGATGCCCATGCGGTCCAGCTGTTCCCGCACATGCGGTACGGCCGCAGCCGCTTCGGGGGTATTGACCGTGATGCGGACCATTTCGGAACCCGCCAGCGCCAGTTCCTTGACCTGAATGGCGGTGCCAATGGCATCGACGGTGTCCGTGTTGGTCATGGACTGGACACGCACCGGTGCGTCGCCGCCCACGGTCACCATGCGGGAACCCCAAACAACCTGCGCCTGGGTGGAACGCCGCGCTTTCGGAAAAGCCGACTCAATCGGTAGACAGGGTTGCACTATTTCACCTCGAATCGGGCTACGTTATCGCGGGTCAGCGCGCGCAGATCCAGGGCTTGGCCACGCACCTGAACCTGCGTTGTGTCGGCCCGGCCCACCACGGCTCTCAACGGCAGCACGCCGGACGCGCCAGCGACCTCGCCAGCAGCCAGCGTGCGGCGCAACACCACCGTTCCTTTGGCATCGGTGACTTCAACCCAGGACTCGCTCTTGGCACTGAAACTCACAATGCTGGAAGGCGTCGCTTGCACGGCCGGATTTGCCTCCGTAACGCTCAATGCCGCCGCAGGTGTGGCCGGCGTTGCGACAGGGGCTGGCGTTGCAACCGCAGTTTGGGGGGAAACCGGCGCCATGGGGGCCGCAGCGCCGGAAAAAGAAGGCAAGCCCTCCGCAACGGCAGTACTGGCGGTGGCGGTCGCTGCAGCTTCGCCCGCCTGGCCCGGCAATACCGCAGAACTGGCGCGCTCTGCCGGGCTCGAGTCCACCGTGACCACGGACTCGGAAGACGGCTTGGTGACGGGCAAGAAAATCAACACCAGCGCGCCCACCAGCAAAACCAGGCCGGCAATTACGGCTGGCCGCGAAACCTGTGGCCAGATGGACCATCCCGAACCTCGGCCAGGCGTGCGAAAAGGCGTGTTGATGCTCGCACCCTTGGCTGTCAGCATGGGGGCAGCGGTTTGCGGCAGGCGCTCAAGCACCAGGGCCGGATCCAGCTTCAGGGTGCGAAAAACGCTGGAGGCCAGTGCCCGCGCAAAAACCAGATCAGGCAACAGGTCATATCGGTCCTGCTCCAGCGCTTCCAGTTTTTTGACCGGCACCTTGAGCGACACCGCCAGGGTGGCAATATGCAGGCCAGCCGCCTCCCTTGCCTCGCGCAGCAGGGTACCAGCCGAAGGCTGCTGAGGGCTTGTCCCCCTGCTGTCGCCAAAGCCGGAAACGGCCGTACCGGCACCAGGGTGCCCGGCCAGAACCGCGTCAGAATTACTCATTGAACGCACCTTTTTCATAGGATGCGGCCTGGGAAGACTGCACAAAACGTTTTTTCAATTGATCACCCAGCTGCAGAACAGCTTCCCGATTGTTCAGTTTTCGTTCAGTCTTGATGCCCAACCAGAGCGTTTCAGCATTGGCCAGATCGCTGTTGTTCAGGCGACGGATATAAAACTGTGCCCGCGTCAAGTCACCGCGCTCGTAAAGAAGGCTGGCCAGGTTGTACCCAGTCACCGGGTTGGCCGCATCAAGCTCATAAGACTGCATCAGGCTTTGTTCCGCCTCGGCACGCAGACCGGCACGCACCTGGCACACGCCCTGGGTCATCAGGGTCTTGGCTTTACCGCTGTAAGTCGGATTGGCCGCGGCCTGGGCAAAAAACCGGAAGGACTCAGGGTAACGGGCCTGCTGGCAAAGAAGCCAGCCATAGTTGTGCGCCACACCGGCGTCACGCGGATCCAGGGCGAGGGCCCTGCGAAAACTGTCTTCGGCCAGCGCAACGTCGTTGAGTCGCAGATAAACCAGCCCGCGCAGGTTGTACGCATCCACAAAAGTCGGGTCAGTGGCCAGCGACTGCTTGATCTCATCGAGCGCGACATTGGTCTGCCCCTGCTCGAAATAGCCGCTGGCCAGCTCAAACCGCAGCCGAGCGCGCCTGCGCTGATCGGGCTCGTCCGACTCGGTGATGATGTCATTGCGAGCGCCGGATGCCGATGGCGCACCCTGCTGGCTGGCACAGCCCGCGAGCAACACAGCGACCCAACAGGCCGACATGCCAATCATATTGACGGCAAGCCTCATATCTCAGTCTCCTTGGTCACGACCACCTTGATTCCCGCCAGCATGCCTTGCCGTTGCGCCGCCATGCGCTGCTCCACACCGGTCCGGTCCTGCACGTCGCCAGCCAGTTGGCCGCAGGCTGCATCAATGTCATCGCCGCGGGTTTTCCGCACCGTGGTCACAATGCCAGCATCAAGCAAAATTTTCGCAAAGGCCATGACTTGCGGCATAGCCGAGCGCTTCAAACCCGAGGCCGGAAATGGATTAAATGGAATCAGGTTGAATTTGCACGACAACCCGCCTGGGGCGTGCGCCTGCATCAGGCTCACCAACTGGCGCGCATGCTCAGGCTGGTCGTTGACCCCGTCAAGCATGCAGTATTCAAACGTGATGAAGTCGCGCGGTGCCGCCACCTGGTAGCGGCTGCAGGCCTCCAGCAACTCAGCGATCGGGTATTTTTTATTCAGTGGCACCAGGTTGTCGCGCAGCGCGTCCTGAGGTGCGTGCAGCGACACGGCCAGGGCTACCGGGCAGTCCTTGGCCAAACGGTCAATCATGGGCACAACGCCGGAGGTCGAAACCGTCACCCGGCGGCGCGACAAGCCATAACCATGGTCATCCAGCATGACCTTCAGCGCCGGCAGCAATTGTGAATAGTTCTGCAAGGGCTCGCCCATGCCCATCATGACCACATTGGAAATGACGCGTTCGTCCTTGCCCAGATGCTGGCGCAGGAAATGCTCGGCGAACCAAAGCTGGGAAATAATTTCGCCGGTGGTGAGATTGCGGCTAAAACCCTGATGCCCGGTCGAGCAAAAGCGGCAGCCCACAGCGCAGCCGGCCTGCGATGAAATGCACAGGGTTCCGCGGTCGGCTTCGGGAATAAAGACCGTCTCGATGACATCGCCTGCACCGACATCAAACAGCCATTTGATGGTTCCGTCAGCCGAGTCGTGGCGGGACACCACTTTGAGCCCCTGAATGTGGGCCGCACCAGCAAGTTTTTCGCGCAAAGACTTTGCCAGATCCGTCATCTGCTCAAAATCTGACGCACCTTTTTGATGAATCCAGCGAAACAGCTGGGTGGCGCGAAAGCGCTTTTGGCCGAGCCGCTCACAAAAGGCGGCCAAGCCCTCCAGATCGTAGTCAAGAAGGTTGGCTGTCATCGCAGTGAGCGACACGCCGGGCCGCCCCAAGCAAGCGACGACCCGGGCTGGGGGTAGCAAGACATGGGGGCCAGCATGGTTAGCGCGAGTAAACGTTCATGCCGGGGAAGAAGAAGGCGATTTCCGCCTGGGCCGTTTCGGCGGCATCAGAGCCGTGAACGGCATTGGCATCAATGCTGTCAGCGAAATCAGCACGAATGGTGCCGGCAGCAGCCTTCTTCGGATCGGTAGCGCCCATCAGGTCGCGGTTCTTCAGGATGGCGCCCTCGCCTTCCAGCGCCTGAATCATGACAGGACCGGAAATCATGAAGGAAACCAGGTCCTTGAAGAAAGGACGCTCTTTGTGCACGGCGTAAAACGCTTCGGCTTCACCCTGCGACAAATGAGCCATTTTGGCAGCGACCACTTTCAGGCCAGCGGCTTCAAAGCGCGCATAGATTTGACCGATGACATTTTTTGCCACTGCGTCGGGTTTGATGATGGAGAGAGTGCGTTCGATGGCCATGAATTTTCCTTAACCTTGAATCTTTGACTTGGGGATTTTTAAATTATTCAAAAAACTGAATAAAGCCTATGATTTTAGCCTGCAAGGCGATGCGTTCTGCGCAAGCCTGCAAAATCAAATACTTGCGGTAGGCTTAACGATTTCCGCCACGGCTTCCACCGCCACGATTGCCGCCACCGCGGTTTCCGCCGCCCCCGGCATTGCCACCGCCACGGCGCTGACCGCCGCCACCCATACCCGAACCGCCACCGCCTGTGCGACGTTGGCCCTGGCCTTGCCCCTGACGCTGCCGGGTAAAGGTGTCGGCTCCGATGTAGCCAAAGGAGGTTTTCATGGGGTCGGGCTGGCCGCCGCCGGCATTTTTGTCGCCGCGGTCATCGCGCCGTCGCTGCCCTTGCGGGCCATTGTTGCCAGACGCCGAGCCAGTCCGCGGGCCGGCGGCAAAATTACCGCCCTGGCCGCGGCCACTGCCGCCGCGACGCCTGTTACCTCTGGGCGCGGAATCCATTCGGTTCAGCGGCGGCTGCAAATCATGCGGTTCCTGCTCACCATCCATCTGGGGCAAGCTATCACTCGGCCTGGCGATATTGGCGGGCGGCCGAGCGCGGCTTCCCCGTGAACGCTCGTTCCGGCGGGGGCCCTGACGCTGTTCGCCACTGTTTTCAACGGCCGGGCTTGCCGGCGCAGCACGCGGGTAGTCGCGGGATTCGGAGCGGGTCACGGCATTGGTCAGCGCCCAAATATCCTGCTCGTCCAGCTCGACAAACGCGCCGCGCTTGAGGCCGCGCGGCAACACCATGGCGCCATAGCGGATCCGTATCAGACGGCTCACGGCATGACCAACCGCTTCGAACATGCGCCTGACCTCGCGGTTGCGCCCTTCGGAAATCGTTACCCGGTACCAGCAATTGGCGCCTTCACCGCCGCCGGCCTCGATAGAGCTGAACTGCGCCACGCCATCGTCAAGGTTCACACCCTCAAGCAGGCGCTTTTTCTCTTCGTTATTCAGCGCCCCCAGTACCCGCACGGCGTATTCACGCTCCAGCCCAAAGCGCGGATGCATCAGCTTGTTGGCCAGCTCGCCGGAGCTGGTCAACAGCAGCAGGCCTTCGGTATTCAGGTCAAGCCGCCCCACGGACTGCCATTTGCCCTGAAACAATTTGGGCAAGCGCCGAAAAACAGTGGGCCGGTTCTGCGGGTCGTCATGCGTGACCACCTCACCAACAGGCTTGTGGTAGGCAATCACGCGCGGTGGCGGCGGATCAATGCGCACCCGGATCGGCTTGCCATTGACCTTGACGGTATCGCCAAACTGGATGCGCTGCCCGATATGGGCAGGCTCGGCATTAACCGAAATGCGCCCTTCCAGAATCAGCTGCTCCATCTCCAGCCGCGAACCCAGGCCGGCTTGCGCCAGCACCTTGTGCAGCTTGGGTGTTTCGGGCTGCGGTGACAACACCCGCTTCGAGACCTCCAGCCCGGCATCGTCTTCGTCGGCGTCAAACTGCCCGGTCACCACATCTTCAAAGCGGATGGCGGTCGCCGGAACGGCTCGCGTTTTGCGCCCAACCCCGGCCGGGGACGAAGAAGCCGCCCCCTGATCAGGTTTCGCTACCGAATCGGGAGCATCTTGCGCCTGCTGGTCCTGGGCTGCAGCCTTGTTTGACTCCTCGTCGGGCGTCGTCGCAGTTTCGGGGGCCGGGTGATCGTGTTGATTCATATTTTTACATTCAGGTGTTCGGGCCGCTGGCATCGAGCGCAGGGGTATCGGGGACAGAAACTTCACTGTTGTCAGGCGCATCGCCATGCCTGACTTCAGGCTGATCCGGGTTCAGCAGCCGTTCCAGGGTCTCGACATGGGCAAACTCCGGCGAGGCGGCCAACTCGGTCTCTGGCAGCAGCGCAAGATCGGAATTGCCCAACTCGAATTGTTCGAGCATGGCCACCTCAGCGGGTGGGCTCTCCATGGCCGGCAGCTGATCCAGCGACTCCACCCCCAGATCCTCGAGAAACTGCCTGGTCGTCGCGTAAAGCGCGGGGCGGCCCACGGTTTCCTTGTGGCCGATCACCTCGACCCAACCGCGATCTTCCAGTTGCTTGAGGATCATGCTGTTGATCGTGACGCCGCGGATGTCTTCCATGTCGCCACGTGTCACGGGCTGGCGGTAAGCGATGATGGCAAGCGTCTCCAGGGTGGCCCGGCTGTAGCGGGGCGGTTTTTCGGGGTGCAGCCGGTCCAGGTACTCGCGCATTTGCGGCCTGCTCTGAAAGCGCCAGCCAGTAGCCACATGAACCAGCTCCACGCCACGACCCGACCAGTCGTTTTGCAGATCTTCCAGCACCAGCTTAAGGCTGTCGGCGGTCAGTGCCCCGTTAAACAAGACGCCCATCTCACGCAATGGCAAGGGTTGCTGCGCGCAAATGAGTGCTGTTTCGAGGACGCGCTTCGCATCCGTCGTATTCATGGTTGGTCTTTTCGAAAAAAGGCGGGAAAAGGCAAAAGGCGGGAAAGCTCTTGTACGCGGCTTGTACGCGCCGTGCATCCATGCGCGGTCGCCTTGTCAAGGTGCGCCATGTTGCGGGTAGCCGGAAAACTACTAACTTTGATTGTATATCAGGCCCAAAGCCCCTAATGCGGCCTGCAGATCCGCAGGCGGCTGCGCCTTGAATTCCATCGCAGCGCCCGTGGCGGGATGTTCAAACGCCAGTCTGCAGGCGTGCAAGGCCTGGCGCTGCAGGCCAGCCGCAACCGCCCCGCCATACAACTCATCAGACACCAGGGGATGGCCCAGGAAGGCCATGTGAACCCGGATTTGATGCGTGCGCCCCGTATGCAGCTTGCACCTCACCAGGCAATGCCGCGCTCCGCCTTGAAGCAGCGAGACCACCGTCAAGGCCAGCTTGCCGGCATTTTTCTCCAGGTCAACAACGGCCATGCGCAGGCGGTTGCGGGGATCGCGGCCAATGGCGGCATCCACCTCGCGGGTTCTCGGCCCCTGCCAGGCGCCATGGGCCAGCGCGATGTATTCCCGGCTGACGTTGCGCGCGGCAATCATGGCGACCAGCTGGTCCATGGTCTGCCGCTGGCGGGCCACCACCATCAGCCCGCTGGTGTCTTTGTCCAGTCGGTGCACGATGCCCGCACGCGGCAACATGGCGGCCTGAGGGTCATAGGCCAACAGCCCATTGAGCAAGGTGCCGCTCCAGTTACCGGGCGCAGGATGCACGACCAGCCCGGCAGGCTTGTTGATGACCAGCAAATACGGGTCTTCAAACACAATGTCCAGCACCATGGCCTCGGGCTTGAAGGCCTGGCTTTGCGGCGTGGGCCGCAACTCAATGACAAGCTCGTCCCCCGCTTTGACCTTGGTGGAGGTTTTGGTCACGGCGCGGCCATTGAGCTGCACCATCCCGGCCTCGATCAATTGCTGCAGATAGCTGCGCGAGAACTCGGGCACAATGCCCGCCAAAGCGCGGTCAAGACGGCTTGCGTGACTCTCCACGGGCACGATGACCCGCCGCAACTCCAGCTCGGCGCCGCCGTCCGCCTCGTCCTGCGCCTCATCCAGAGGGGCATTGGCGGCAACAGCGCCCGATATAATCAGTTTGCTTTGTTCAGAATCAGTCATCAAGAAGGTCTAGTGCAATGTTTTCCACCAAATTATCGGTTGTTCCCAATGCATTGCCGCTTGTTGCAGCCATTTGCGCATTGTCTTTTGTAGTCGCAGGCTGCTCCAGCACCCCTCCGGTGGATAAAACCGCTTCCTGGAGCCCCAACAAGATTTACGCAGAAGCCAAGGACGAGGCGGGTGCTGGCGCCTACGACAAGGCCATCCCGCTGTTCGAAAAGCTCGAAGGCCGCGCAGCCGGAACGCCGCTCGCGCAACAAGCCCAGATCGAGAAGGCTTATGCCCAGTACAAGGGCGGCGAGCAAGCCCAGGCCATCGCCACGCTGGACCGGTTTATGAAGCTGCACCCGGCCAGCCCCGCCATGGACTACGCGCTCTACCTGAAAGGCCTGGTGAACTTTAACGACAACCTGGGCATTTTCAGCTTCATCTCACGCCAGGACCTGGCTGAGCGGGACCAGAAGGCCGCCAAAGAGTCATTTGAATCGTTCAAGGATCTGGTAACCCGCTTTCCGGATTCAAAATACGCCCCGGACGCGACCTTGCGGATGAGCTACATCGTCAACTCACTGGCCCAATCGGAAGTCCATGTAGCGCGTTACTACTACTCCCGCGGCGCCTACATCGCCGCCATCAATCGCGCCCAGGCGGCAATTGCCGACTACCGCGACGTTCCCGCACTTGAAGAAGCCACCTACATTCTTTACAAATCCTACGATGCACTGGGCATGGCCGAGTTGCGCGATGACACACGCCGCATCCTGGAAAAGACTTATCCGCAAAGCCACTACATGAGCAAAGGCTTCAAGTCTGCAGACAATCCTTGGTACAAGTTCTGGTAAGACTCGCGAGCCGGTCCATCAATTCCTGCTCCGATGCCAGGCGCTGCATGGGAGGCAGCGCCCTCAGCAAACGCCGTCCATAGCCCATGGACACCAGCCGGCTGTCGCACACCACCAGCACACCCTGGTCAGTCTCGCGGCGTATCAGGCGGCCCGCGCCCTGCTTGAGTGCGACCGCGGCCTCGGGCAGGAAATAGTCATTGAAGGCACTGCGACCCTGCGATTCCAGCATTTTCGAGCGGGCTTCGGCCAGGGGGTCATTCGGCGGGGGAAAGGGCAGTTTGTCGATGATGACCAGCTGAAGTGCATCACCGGGCACATCAATGCCTTCCCAGAACGATGCCGAGGCCACCAGCACGCAGCCCCTGCCGCCATGGCCACTGCCCTCCCTGAAGCGCTCGATCAGCACCCGTTTGGGCATGGCTCCCTGCACCAGTACCTCGATCTCGGCCGAGTGTTCGAAAGCTGTCTGGAGCGCTTCACCAATCTGGCGCAAGGCGCGCAGGGTGGTGGTCAGCACCATGGTGCGGCCACCCAATTGCCGCGTCCATGCCGCCGCGGATTCAGCCACTTTCAGCGTGTGTGATGGATCGCCGGGTTTGGGGAAATCTTGCGGAATGTACACGGCCGCCTGCTGCGCATAGTTGAAAGGACTGCCAATCCGCAGCACCTCGGCATCTTCCAGCCCGCATGGCTGGGTAAACCAGCTCAGCCTGTCATCGTCCCCCAGCGTCGCGGAGGTAAACACCCAGGACTTCGCGGATTTCCCGGTTTCCCCAGCAACGCCCAGCATCTTGCTCTTCACCGCCTTGGCGATATCCAGCGGCGACTCGACCAGCCGCAACTGCGTGCCCACATCGACCCAGCGCACACGGCCCGGTTCGCAAGCATGACAAAAGCTCTCAACCCGTTGGGCCAGTAAGCTGGCCCGCTCATGCAGCCGGACAAAGTCTGGCGCGATCTCGCTGACCGTATCGAGTGCTGCGCAGGCCTGCAGGCACGAAATGTGAACCTCTTGCAGCGCCTGCGCCCAATCGCTGGCAACCAGGCCTTCTGGCGCCTCTTCGGTCCAGCGCAGCTTGGTGCCGGGGTATTGCCTGCCTGCAGACAAGCGCAGCTCACGGGCCGCCCGCTCCGTTGCGCCTACCACCTCTTGCCAGTCGACCAGGCCGCGCGCGAACTGCAGCCCGGCAGCCAGCATGTCACGGCAAAAGTCCAGCAGTTGGCCGGTGGTCAGGTTGTTTCCCAGAAACTGCACGCCCGTTTCATTCAGCTGGTGCGCTTCATCAAAAATTGCTATGCGCGCCGACGGCAGCAACTCGGCCACGCCCGACTCGCGAACGGCCAGGTCGGCAAAAAAGAGATGGTGATTGATGACCACCACATCCGCCGCCATCGCCTCCCTGCGGGCCAGGTTCACATGACAGGCACGAAAACGCGGGCATTGCGCACCCAGGCAGTTCTCGCGGGTCGAGGTCACCAGGGGTATCAACGGTGAACGCTCATCCAGCCCCGGGAGTTCCGCCAGGTCGCCGCTTCGCGTTGCCTGGGACCACTCTTCAATTCTGGCCAGCGCACGCACTGAAACGCCATCGGGCAGATGCGTCGCCTGACGCGCCATTTCCATGCGGTGCAGGCACAAATAACTGGCACGTCCTTTGAGCAACGCCGTGCGCACCGGCAACCCGAGCGCCTCCACCAGTTTGGGCAAATCACGGCCGAACAGCTGATCCTGCAAGGCCTTGGTCGCCGTCGACAGCAAGATCCGCTCGCCACTGAGCAATGCGGGGACGAGGTAAGAAAATGTTTTTCCCACGCCTGTGCTGGCTTCCACCACGAGGGGATAGGCCCCTTTGATGGCACGCGCCACGGCCAACGCCATCTCGGTTTGACCGCTGCGCGGTACAAAATGCTCTGCCGCACGCGACAAAACGCCGCCCGGGGCAAACGCCTCTTCCACTTCGAACACGAGATTCATCAGGCGGGCTCGGGAGGGTCCAGGGCGACTGTGAGCAGAGAAATTTGATCGCGGAGCTGCAAGCGGCGCTTTTTAAGCCGCCTGAGCCGCAACTCGTCAAGGGGCAAGGCTTGCGCCGCCATGTCGACCAGCGCATTCAGGTCCGCATGTTCGATTTTGAGTTCGATCAGCTGCCGCTCCGGAGAATGTAAATTGATGTCCAAGGTTTTTGTCCGTACGTGCTGCTTCGTCTGATAATACGTCGATTGCGACCACAAATCGAGTCCTCGCGGCTTGAACGACCAGACGATGTCCAAAGGTTATCGAATTACAGCGTCCACGGGCCTCCACAAAGGTGACCGGGACTACCAACAAGATCAGGTCAGCCTGTTCACGCACTCCCGTAGTCCTGGCTGCATGCTGGGCATCGTGGCCGATGGCATGGGGGGGCGCAGTGGCGGTCGCAAAGCCTCGGACCAAGTCATGCTGACGGCCAAGCAGCTGTTTGAACGCTATGCCCCCCAATCCGATGACGCACCGTCAATGCTCAAGCAGATCATTGAAGAGGCCCATATCGTCATCAAGCTGACCGCGATCTCGGCGGAACAGGAGCCTCACAGCACGCTGGCCGCCTTTCTCATCAACCCGGGGGGAGAATGCCACTGGGCGCATACCGGCGACTCGCGGATTTACCACTACCAGGGCAGCAAGCTGATCCACAGAACGCAGGATCATTCGTATGTGCAAACGCTGGTCGACAAAGGCGAGATCACCGAAGACGAGGCCAATGTCCACCCCCAGTCCAACATTCTGATGGGCTGCCTGGGAACCGAGGAAACGCCGCCCATCACACAGCATTTCATTCCCCAATTACGGCCCGATGATGTGCTGCTGGCCTGCAGCGACGGCGTCTGGCACTACTTCAGCGCCAGCGAAATGGGGTCTGCACTGACCATGCTGTCACCGCGCGAGGCGACCGAGTTCCTGATTCAAAAAGCCAGATCGCGCGCGCGTGGCGGCGGCGACAACCTGTCGCTGGTGATCGTCAAGCTTGAGCCTTTGAGCTAATTCCAATTCACATTAAAAACGATAACTGCGTTGCGTAGCCTTGCCGTGCCATAGCGCTGTCTGCGGCGTCGCGCCTTGTTCTCGCTTCCAATACGAATGGAATAACAACCCTTATTCCGGCAAAGGCAGTGACCTGGCGGGTGGCTTGGTCCGCTTGAGCCGTTCACTTTCATGCTGGGCGCGCCGCGCCTGGGCTTCTTTCTGGCGCTCATCGAATTTGCGGGCAGCTTCGGCGGCAGCACCCTGCTGCTCGCTTCGCGCCCTGGCTTTTTCCCGGTTGCTCCCGAGTCTGTCGGCGCTGCCCTCACGCTTGGCCTCTTCATTCGACTGCGCTGTGGCCCGGTTTTGCTGTTTTTCCTTGTCCCTGTCCAGTCGCTGCTGATGCTCTTTCAGGGCCTGCGCGCGGCGATCGGCCGCTTCCTGCAGCTTTTCAGGCGATGATTTTTCTTCGGTTTTCCGGATTTGTTCTGCGCCCTTGATTTTTCGCTCCTCATCATTGAGCAAAATCTCCTGCCGCCTGAGGCCTGCCATCGCTTCACGCCGCCTGGCATTGACTTCGCCAAGGCAGTTATTCACGAAAAACCTCTTGTAGCAAGCGGCGTCTTCGGCCAAAAAGCCCGCCTCCAGCCTGGCCCGATC
>Ga0075432_10000337_pt1 | contig 13379 bp, 14 predicted proteins | sample RhiMethybrSRZTD1_FD_72781 | JGI IMG/M metagenome (GOLD analysis project Ga0075432, IMG submission 72781) | Populus rhizosphere microbial communities from Tennessee, USA - Rhizosphere MetaG P. TD hybrid SRZTD1 | ecosystem: Host-associated > Plants > Roots > Rhizosphere > Soil | place: USA... | reverse complement strand
CGATTAGCGCGCGCCCCCTTGCCTCTCCGTGTCAAAGCGTGCGGCGGCCCTCGGATCGGGGCAATCCAGGGTCGGTCTCGTCCGGATCGCGAAGGTAGGTGAAGTCGCCGAAATCATCGTCGGCATGACGGCGAGACCGGCGGCGTTTGCTCTGGCTCTCGGGTCGTGCGATCGGCTCTGCCGCAGTTGATACGGCCGGCTGTGGCGGGCGACTCGCCCGCGAAACCTCGACGGTCGCTGGCTTGGGAGCGGGAATTGGCTTCCCCTCAGGTCTTGTCTGCTCCTGGGGTGGCATTGGTTCTTCGATTGGCGCCGGCTCTTTGACTGGGGCCGGCTCTTTGACTCGCGGCGGTCGGCGGATAACGCCGGTGGCATCTCGCCCAGCCGTGGCGGTTGGACGAATCGGACGAACCGCCCCACTAGCGCGTACCACTGCCACACCGATCGCGGTCGTCAACGGCACCGCCAATACGAGCCCGATCGAGCCCACAAGTATGCCCAATACCTCAGTCGCAAACCGCTCTGTAACCAGTACATCGAGCAGCGGCCGGTTACTGATCTTGATCAAGAGGAACACGCCGAGCGACGTACCAGCCGTCGCAAAGGCGATCGTGTACACCGTGGAGGCAATGTGATCACGACCGATGCGCATAGCGCGAGAGAACAGATGCTTGCGGCTAGCGCCTTGGTCGGCCAGCTCCCAGACTGCCGATGCCTGCGTAATCGTCACGTCATTGAGTACGCCGAGGCCGGCGACGATGATCCCGCAGATCACCACCGAGGTCAGCCGAAGATCCGGCGCCGCAGCAGCCAGTACATAGTCGTCCTCAGCGGCTACGCCAGTTACGTGCGCCCACTTGCTCGCGAGATAACCGAGTAGTGCGATCAAGATCAACCCGAAGAGTGTTCCAACCAGTGCAGTGGTTGTTCGAGCGCTAAAACCATGCGCGGCGTACAGCGCCACGAACATGATCGCCGAGGAGCCGATCAGTCCAACCATGATCGGGTTGGTTCCGGCAATCAGCGCCGGAAACATGAACATGAACAAGATGAAGCCGGCGAACCCGAGTCCCATGAGCGCGGCAAAGCCGCGCCAGCGGGCGACCACCACAACGACGACGGCGAAGAGCAAGCCCACTACCAGCAGCGGAACATGCCGCTCGAAATCAGAGAACTGGTACTGGGCTGGCTGGTCCGCCGATGGCGGTATGCGGACAAGCTTGATGTCCTGGCCAACCTTGATCCCTGACGTGTAGATGGCGGCAGTCACGGGCACTGTGACGGTTTTGCCCTTCTCGTCGCCCTTACGCAACTGCGATGTCACCTCAGCGCAATGGGCACTGCTCACCCCGGGTGTCGACCCGGACAATCCCTCACAGGAAATCTCCCTGACGTCGGTGACCCGGGCGGTCGGATAGGTGACTCCCGGAACGCTGTAGCCAGCCACATCAGCATTCACGTGCCGCGAAATATCGTCGGGCCAGAAGGTGACCAAGCCCACCACGGTCCAGATCGCCAGTGGGATCAAGACGACGATCAGGATCCGCAAGGCGCGCTGGTGGCGACGTAGTTCCTCCGAATTCACCAACGGCTGTGGGCCAGTATCTGAAAGAGGTTCTCTGGTGGAGTGCGAGTGAGCCACGTTGCCGCCTAGTCTTAGTCCCCGTGAGTCAGCTTCCTGGGACGAGTCGCGACGGCATCATGCCGTATCGCGCAATGGCTCGCCAGGCATCCAGGAGCGAACTGAGCACTCAATCTAACTCACGTCACCCTCGGCGTGTTCGGCCAGACCCCTTCAGTTCCACAGACCGGGCATCGCAGCAGCGCCCCCGCACCAGGTCACAGCGCGGCGCGATCGGACTGATTGCCGGCATCATCGGCCTCGGTTTGTTGGGTCTTTGTTTGCGGACTGTGCCGACAGTTCTGACCGAGACCAATCTCATCGCGGGTGTTGCCGGCCCATTGACCGGCATCCGTGTCAGTGCCCCGCCGACAGCGGCACCGCCGGCAACTGCACCGGCTGCCCCGGTACCGTCGATGAGCGTCGACCCCACGACCGAGACAAGTCCGAGCGCTAGGCCGGCGAAACTGCAGGCGAAGCGCAAGGCAAAAAGCCTGCAGACGGTTGAGGTGCCGGCAAGTGGGCCCGGGACCTACCGGGCGGCCAATAAGTCAATCCGCCCCACGACGTCGGCCGGCGCCTTGATCCGTTACGACGTACGAATCGAGAAGGGATTGTCCATCGATCCCGACAAGGCCGCAAGCATCATTCAGGGAATCCTCGATGATGAGCGCAGCTGGCGCGGTACCGGTCGATGGCGCTTCGAGCTCACGCCGGTCGGACAGTCCGCTTCACTGCACGCGTACATCGTGACGCCGGACACCACCGACCGACTGTGCGCGCCGTACCTGACCCGCGGCGAGGTTTCCTGCCAGAACGGCAACCGCGTCGTATTGAATGCCAAACGCTGGCTGCTGAGTGTCGACTCGTACGGATCTGACCTGACCAACTACCGGCGCTATTTGGTCAACCATGAGTTCGGGCACGCGCTTGGAAAGCATCACGTGGACTGCCCCGGTCCAGGGAGGCTTGCGCCGGTCATGATGCAGCAAACCAAGGGCCTCGGGTCCTGCCGGAAGAACCCATGGCCGCAAGCCAGCGAAAACTGAGCTCGGCTCGGTTGCCGGCTCAGGCGCCTTACGACCTAATACTCGTGCCGTTGCCGCTTGACGTGGCGCGACGGATGCTCGTCAGTGGCTTGCGGCCCGCGCGAGAGGCACGCCGCCCCGAGCCTGAGCCCGTCGAAGGGCCATTTTCCTGGCATGCGGAATATCCCATGCCCGACAGCCTTGATGCGATTGCGCTGGCGCTTGCTTCGCACCACGCGATGACGGGCAAAATCGGTGATCCGCCCGCATGGTGGGTACATCACATCGTCGTCGATGGTGTCGTTGTGGGCGATATCGGATTCCATGGGCCACCAGGCCCGGAGAGAACGGTGGAGATCGGGTACAGCGTCGTGCCGGCTTGGCGCGGGCATGGGGTCGCGAGTCGCGCCTGCGATCTGATCTTGCAGCGAGCCTGGCAGGACGGTGCTGAGGTCGTTATTGCCGAAACTGATCATCACAATGTGGCGTCGCAGGCGGTGCTGCTGCGCAATGGCTTCCGTCGCGGACCCGACGGCATCTTCACGATCAAGTGCCCGGGAGCACCATGACAAAAGGGCGGGAGCGAAGCGACCACCAGCCCCAGCGGCGAGCTGTGTGATGACCGGGCTGACACGCCACATTCGCCTGGAGCAGCCGGTCATGATGGGGCCGATCTTCTGGCAGTTGCGGCGCGGCCCCGGCGATCCGACCCATCGTCAGGTTGGTGACATCTACCTTCGGGCGACCCGTACGCCCCAGGGCCCAGCGTTGATCAAGATCATCCCGAACGGTATCGAGGTAGCGGCTCGTGCATGGGGTGCCGGCGCCGAGTGGAGTCTTGATCAAATGCCGCGGCTGCTGGGGGCAACCGATGATCCACGAGGTTTTCAACCGAGACCCGAGCACGGCCCGCTGGGAGAGGCTTGGCTGCGGTATGGCCATTACCGAGTCGGTCGAACCGACGCGGTCTTCGAGGCGTTGGCGCCTGCCTGCATCGAACAAGTGGTAACTGGCAAGGAAGCCTTTCGGGCGTGGCGACTGCTGGTTCGGGAGTTCGGTGAACCGGCGCCTGGCCCGGCGCGTGATGCTGGCTCGGCGGCGTACGGGATGTACCTGCCGCCAACACCCGATGCGTGGTCGCGGGTTCCTAGCTGGCGGTTCCTCGCCGCCGGAGTTGAGCAGCGGCGTAGCCGCACCCTGGTCCGGACCGCCGCCCGTGCGGCAGCGCTCGAGCGCACCTTGGCGTGGCCGTGCGACCAAGTCGATCGGGTCTTGCGCAGCTTTCCCGGTGTTGGGCCCTGGACGTCAGCAGAGGTACGCCAACGCGCGCATGGCGACCCGGATGCCTGGAGCATCGGTGACTATCACGTGGGCCGGGACATCACCTACGCGCTGACCGGCAAGCAACTCGATGACGACGCTTGCTTGGAGATCCTTGAGCCGTATCGCGGGCACCGCTTTCGAGTACAGATGCTGCTATCCATGGTCGGCCGGCGCGGACCCCGACGGGGGCCTCGGATGGCACTGCCCACTCACACGCCGTACGCGACACACGGCAGGTCCTAGCGATGAACCGGCCGGCCATGAGGTGGAGACCGAAGGCTTGGCCGGAGGGGTTACGCGCCTCGCTCCCCCTTGCTTTACCCGTCGCGGCGGTGGGAGCCAGCTTCGGTATCCTCGCCGCTCCGCTACTGGGTGCGATTCCTTCGATCTTGATGTCAGCTGTTGTCTGGTCGGGCACTGCTCAGTTCGCGGCTCTCAGCATTTTGACGTCGGGAGGCAGCACCGCCTTGGCGGCTGGCGCTGGCCTACTGGCCAACACCCGCTTCTTGCCCATGGGATTCGCGATCGCTCCCTCCATGAGGGACGGACCGGTGCGACGACTGCTCAGGGGAGCTGTGCTTGCCGACGCGTCGTTCGTGATCGGCAATCGCGGAGGTGGCCGATTCGATATCAGCGCTATCGTCTGGGCCGCGCCTGTGCAATATGTAACGTGGGTCGGCGGCACAGTCGTCGGCGTCGCCGGTGCCGGAGCGATCGGCGATCCCGCGCGCTGGGGCCTCGACGTTTTGTTTCCGGTGTTTTATCTGAGCCTGTTGCTGCCTGAACTGTTTCCTGAGCGCACGAGTAGCAGTCATGGGCGATCGGCGTCGCGGAATAACCGTCCAATTGTCGCTGCGATCTTGGCCGCAGTCATCACCCTCGCACTGACACCCATTGCCCCGCCAGGAGTCCCGGTACTGGTCGCAGCGGCGGCGGCACTGATTGGTCTGGCCGCACCACGGGAGCAAGCGGCTACTGGAGGCGATCGATGAAAACGTGGCTCCTCATCGCTGTTCTGGCCGTCGGCACCGTACTGATGAAGACCATCGGCCCGGTGCTTGCCGGCGGTCGGCGGCCACCTGCACCGCTCACCAGGGTCATCGCACTAGTGGCTCCCGCACTGATTAGTGCCCTCATTGTTACCGGCACTTTCACAACCGGCGCCCGACATCTGGTCATCGACGCCCGCGCTGCCGGGCTTGCCGTGGGCGCGATCGCCTTATGGTTCCGCGTACCAGCCGTTCTCGCGATGCTCATCGCCGCAGTCGTCTGCGCACTCTTGCGCTTTATGGCTTGAACGCAGGCGAACCATGATCAAACTTTGTCAACGCCCTCGTAGGCGCACGACACTTCCCATGAGCCATGAGTAAGTTCGCCACGCCTGGGTGGCCTCATCGAGATAGGCCATCTCTTCTGCTGTCAACGTGAACGACAAGGCGCCGGCATTGTGGATGACCTGATCGGCGTTCCGCGCTCCGGGGATGGGCACGACACTTTCTTGTTGGAGGAGCCATCGCAGCGCTACTTGCCCAGGGGTCTTGCCGTAATGATCACCGATCGACCTCAGTAACGTCACCACCGGCCGCAATGCCTGGAACTGTGCGCCCCGGAATGGTTCCCGAAAGCGACGAATCCCGACCGGCTGACTGTCGAGATACTTCCCAGTCAATGCGCCGCTGGCGAGCGGCTGATATGCGATCAAGGTGATGCCCAGTTCACGGCAGGTGTCCAGCACCCCGTTGGTCTCGGGTTGCCGGTGCAGTAAGGAATATTGCACTTGATTTGACGCGAGTGGAATGCCGCGTCGAGCCAGCGCCTGGTACGCGGTCCGCATCTGCCCAGCGGAGTAATTGCTCACACCAACCGCTTTGATCTTGCCCGCCTCAACCGCGTCGGCCATCCGGCCCATGAGCTCATCGATGTCAACACGACGACTCGGAAAATGATGTTGATAGAGATCGACGGAACTGCTTTGCAGGTTTCTCAAACTGGCGTCGAGTGCGTCCGGCAGATCATCGGCACGCCTAAGGGGGGTCGGCGGAAACTTCGTGGCAATCACAACGTCCTTGCCGTCGGCGAGCTCGCCGAGTCGCCGCTCTGAGGCACCAGCGCTATACATGGCCGCCGTGTCAAAGAAGTTGATCTCTGCGGCGAGGCTCGCATCAAAGGCCGCCTGTTCGTCGGCAGGATTCGTTCCTCCGTACGCGCTCTTGGCCGGCATGAAGCGCTGGGCACCACTCGCCTCGCCCCAGATCATGACGCCCAGACCGAGTCGCGATACGCGAAGCTCGGTGCGGCCCAGCTGTACGGTCTCTGCCATCTTGACACTCTAAAGGTGAGGAATAGCTGGACCCGGGTTCCGGTTCTTCTCAACAAGCCAAATGAGGAAGGATCAATGGGTATCACTCGCCTGAACCACGCAGTGCTCTTCGTTCGGGATCTTCAGCGCAGCGTGGCCTTCTATACCGACGTCCTTGGTTTCCGACGGATCGACATGACCCCTGAGGGATTTGCTGGTGCTGCGTTCCTACAGGCGCGAGGGTCGACCAATGACCACGACCTGGGCCTGTTCGAGATCGGAGCCAATGCGGGGCCATCGGGCGCAGGACGCACAACCGTCGGGCTCTACCACCTTGCTTGGGAGATCGACACCCTCGCAGAGATGAAGCAGCTCGCGAAGTCCCTCGCTGAGAACGGTGCCCTCGCCGGTTCCTCCGACCATGGCACGACGAAGAGCCTCTACGGCAAGGACCCCGATGGTCTGGAGTTCGAGATCGCCTGGATTGTGCCAGCTGATCGGCTTGATGAGGCGGCCCGGGAAGCTCGAAAGCGCATCGGTCGACTCGACCTCGAACGAGAAATCGCCCGCTATGGCGCCGATACGCGTGGCGGAATCGGCATCTCCGTTTCGATTGGCTGAAAGGATTGCCTGCGAGAGAGGCGCCGACGTAGGTCGGCCCACCTACCTATCAGCGGCCGTCAGGCGGCCCCCGGAACCATCTCGCCGAAGCCAACCAGCGACCGGATCGGCGTAGTGCGTGCCGATGATCAACGTGTCGGAGTCTGCGAATTGCTCGAGAAGGCTGCGCCTTGAGGCTTGAGCTTGATCGGGATCGAAGTCCGATCCCGATCCCCATTCCGGATACGCGATTTGGCACGGATGGTGAGCCACATCGCCGGTGATCAAGGCCGACTGCCCGCGCGACTCGATCATCACGCTGACGTGATGCGGCGTGTGGCCCGGCGACGGCAGCAGCCGTACGCCGTCGGTAACCACATGATCATCGGCCACGAGATCGACCAGACCCGCCTGATACACCGGCAGTACGGAGTCGGAGAACCCTGCATGCTGGTCGGCGATCTCACTCTCCGGCCTGGACTGCCAATAGTGAAACTCCTCCCCGGACATCACGTAGCGGGCCGCGGGGAATGTCGGCTGCCATTCCTCACCGACCAGTTGAGTGTGCCAGCCGACATGATCAAAATGCAGATGCGTGTTGACGACGTAGTTGATTCGACTGGGATTCCCGCCTGCATCGTGGAGTCGATCGAGGAACGTGGTCTGCAGGTTGTCCCACCCGGGAACTGCGGAGCGCCTCTTGTCGTTTCCGACACCGGGATCCACGATGATCATCTGACCGTTGATGAAGATCAGAAACACCTGCACCCATCCGTGTAGGCGGCCAGCCTGATCGACGAAATCGGGCATCAGCCAGCCTGCGCGCGACACACTAGCAAGATCAAATTTCGGAATCAGGCCCTGCAGCGCGGCAGTGGCATCCAACTCCGGGATTCGGCACACCGTGGCATCGCCGACCTGCCAACGGAGAAGCTTCATGTCGTCACTGTCGCACGGCTTGCTAGAACCGGGCGAGATCCGCTGTCGCTGGTAAAGCCTGAGGCCGCATTCGAAGCCTTGGTTGAGCTGATAACGGGCCTGTAGCGTGATTGGGTGGCTGAGCCTGGCCCGCAATGGCATCCATCGCTTTATGCAGGGAGTGCCCCGGCTGACATTTGGCGGTCGCTCGGATGACCTTCGTGGTGCCGCTTGCTGATTTTGGCCAAGCTGACCTAACCCAGGCCGGAGGCAAGGGAGCGAACCTCGGCGAGCTGGTGCGCGCTGGATTGCCTGTGCCGGATGGCTTTGTTGTCACCACTGATGCGTACTCGAGCGTGATCAGCCCGCCCGATCTCAAGATCTCCGAGCTGGCGGCTGCCGGCCAAGGCGCAGCGATCCGCACAGCCGTTGAAGCGATCACCATGCCAACTGATATCCGGACGGCAATCGCCGATGCGTACGCCCGCCTCGGAGCTGGTCCCGTCGCGGTGCGCTCGAGTGCAACCGCCGAAGATTTGCCAGAGGCCGCCTTCGCCGGGCAGCAGGACACCTATCTCAACGTCGTCGGTGAGGCGGCGGTGATCGACGCGGTACGGAGGTGTTGGGCATCGTTGTGGACCGACCGAGCTATCGCATACCGCAGCCGGATGAAGATCGATCCCGACGATGTCACGATCGCCGTTGTCGTGCAGCGCATGATCAACGCTGACTTCGCGGGCGTGATGTTCACCGCCGATCCCGTGAGCGGCGACCGGGAGACGATCATGATTGACGCCTCCACCGGTCTGGGTGAGGCAGTTGTCTCAGGCCTCGTTAGCCCAGACCACTACCTGCTCGATGATCAAGGTCAGATCCGCAGTTTCCAGCCCGGCGACCTCGACCGTACCCAGCGACTGCGGGATGCGGCGCTTGCTGAGCTGACGCGGCTAGGCGTCCTGGTAGCCAAACACTTCGGACGGCCGCAGGACATTGAGTGGGCGTACGCCGATGATCAGATATGGCTGCTGCAGGCCCGTCCCATGACCGCACTCCCGCCGCCACCGCTCAAGCTGAACGCAGCGCAGCGCCGACTTGGCTCCATTCTTCTCGACTACCTTCCGGTGCGGCCGTACCCGATCGATATGAGCACCTGGATTCCGTACGGTCCGGCGGGCCTGATGGCAAGAGTTGTCGGCAGATTCGGGTTTCGGGATGTGTTCGAGGACTTTCTTCCAGAGGATGAGAACGGCATAGTTGATCGGCTGGTGCCACGTGCTCCACGTCCCACATTTGGAGTAGTGCTGGCGCCATGGCGCGCTGCGACGTTGGCCCATCGCTACGATCCGCGTCACTGGACCGATGATGCGCGTTTCTCCGATTTCCGGGCCCGAGTCCACCATCTCGCGGCCCAGGATCTGAAGACCATGCCGTGGCCCTGGCTCAAGACCATGCCCCGACAGGCTCTCGATTCGGTCAGTCCGATTGGCGATCTGCGGATCGACTATCTCCCGCGCACGGGCCTCGCGCTGCTTCGACTCTCGCTAGCACTCCGGCTGCTCGGACGCTCCGCATCGCTCGCGGATCTGATCGTCGCCCGCACCCGCACCACTGAGGCCAACCGCGCTCTTGAAGCCCTCGCCGCTCAGGCCCATGAAGACCCAGGGCTCGGCGACGCCGTCAACAACCTGGACCCGAGGTCACTCAGTGCCTTTCCGAAGTTCGAGGCCGAATTCAACGCCTACCTCGCCGAGTTCGGCCACCGCGAGACCGTGACGCCAGTTCTGGTCACCCCGCCAACTCAGAGTGAGGCGCCGGAGACAGTGCTGGCGTTGATCAAGGTTCTGGCTGCGGAGCCGCCACGCCCGCCCGAAGATACCGATCGCGCACTGCAAGAGCTGCTCAAGCATCCGCTGCTCCGTGGACGGCGGCAGCGAGCGATGATCAAGCGTTGGGTGAAGGCTGGGCGCGCCGGAATGGCTTTTCGGGAGGACAGCCATTTCTACTTCCTCTTGCCGCTGCCCATTTTGCGCAGGTCGTTGCTGGAGATGGGTCGCAGGTTGCTTGGGGTTAGCGTGCTCGACAAGCCAGAGGATGTGTTTCACCTGCGGTTGGAGGAGCTGGAAGCAATCGATGATCCGGCCACACTCGCTGATCCTGAGGGGTTGCGTGCGACCGTACAGCGGCGGTCGCACCGGCGTGAGGAGCTGGCCGGAGTTCGCCTTATCGATCCAACGGCTATCTTTCCGCGAGGCGACAACGGCGGCGCGCTCGTCACCGGGACACCTAGTAGTAGCGGATCGGCGACTGGACCGGTGACCGTCATCCGTGAACCGGCCGAGTTCAGCCGGCTCGCCGCCGGCGATGTACTGGTCTGCCCTTACACCAATCCAGCCTGGACAACGCTGTTCCAACGCGCGGCCGCCGTCGTCGTCGACGCCGGAGGGCCGGCCTCGCACGCAGCAATCGTTGCCCGCGAGTATGGCATCCCTGCTGTTATGGGCACTGCGATCGGCACCAGCGTTCTCACCGATGGCCAACTGGTCACCGTCGACGGCACGACGGGCCGAGTTACCGCCGCGGATAAAGTCGAGGCATGACCGCCACGCCGGTTGATAAGACCTATGTCATGTTGATGGTTGCTGACATGGCCCGCGCCATGCGGTTCTATACCGAGGCGTTCGCTGTCAGTGTTGTGATCAGCTCACCTTATTGGAGCGAGTTCACAGTGGCCGGCACGACTGTCGCTCTGCATCCTGGTGGCACTGGTCAGACCAACACCGGGCTTGGCTTTGAAGTAAAAGATCTTGACGCAGCACTGCAGCGAACTACCGACGTAGGCGGCAAGATCACCAGCCCCCCGCGTGACAGACCCGAGGAGCGGATCAGGATCGCTCAAATTGCTGACACTGAGGGCAATTTGATCACTGTCGCCGAGCTGACGGCTAGCCGGCCAGAGTAGAGATATCGACTGGTGACGGCGGCACCTGGACAAATTGTGACGGCGGGAACCACTTTGACACCGCCCGTCGCAATCGCTCCCAGCCCTGCAGCTGGACTGATCCGGACCTGATTGCGGCCGGCCAGCCAAAATCACCACGCCAGATCTAGCGTTGCCATACCCGGACAACGAATTCGACGTGGTGCTGTCGGCCCTTGGTGTGATGTTCGCACCGCATCACCAAGTTGCCGGACGAACTGATCCGCGTTTGCCGCCCTGCGGCACGATCGGACTGGCCTCGTGGACTCCAAGCGGGTTCGTCGGGCAGCTGTTCGGCACCATGATGCCATACGCGCCACCACCGCCGCCTGGAGCCCAACCGCCGCCGCTGTGGGGATCCGAAGATCACGTACGGGAGCTCTTCAGCGACCGCCTCGAAGACGTGCACACTGAACACGGAACCTGCGGCTGACATACTTTGCTACTCCAGAAGCATTCCGCGACTACTTCAAGATCAACTACGGGCCCACCATGCCGACCGACAAGTTCATTGCTGATGATCCTGATCGGGTTGCTGCACTTGATCATGACCTTGCGGAACTCGGCCGCCGCTTTGATGTAGGTACCGATTCGACCATGGTGGATTGGGAATATCTGATCTTTACGGCACGCAAGTCCGACTAACGGTTGCCGGCCTGCCCTTCGACAACCTCAGGGCGCATCTGCATGCGGGCTGAGCCTGTCGAAGTCCGCGATTTCACGAACCGACTCGCGGCGGAAGCGGGCGAGTCTGAGTCACAGGCCGCTCGCGCCATTCGTCGACACTGCTCAAGAGTCAGCGTTCCCACGGCGGAACCGAGATCCATGATCACGACCACACCATCGCCGTCATCGGCTGCGGTTATGGCCTCCGCGACCCGTGCGCGTCCGTACCCAGGGCGATCATCAGACGTGCCGGCAGCGACCTCAATGGGCGGAGCCGGACCCTGCACCATCTGTAGCGCGAGTCGCACCGCCGCACCAGCCAGGTCAGAGCTGTGGGAGACGACCACGATCCCGACCATCGGCGTCAGCTTGCCAGTTCGGCGGCGAGGGCTTCGAACAGTAAAGTCATCGAGGCTGCACCGGGATCCATATGTCCGGCGCTCCGCTCCCCCAAGTAGCTCGCCCGGCCCTTTCGTGCCACCATCGGCACCGTCGCGTGTAGTCCAGCAGTCGCCGCATCCCGCGCGGCTTTAACTGCTGCTTCAAGATCACCGCCGTTTTTGATCACAGCCTCCATGGCATCGAGGGCTGGCGAAAGCACATCGACCATGGTCTTGTCGCCGGGCCGAGCCTTGCCGCGTTCGACGACGCCGGTGAGCCCGGCCCGCAATGCCATATGTACAGATTCGGCGTCAAGCTCGATTGCCGGTCCGGCCGCACTGGCGAAGCGTAGGAAGAAGGTTCCGTACAGGGGACCGCTAGCGCCGCCGACCGAGGTCACAAGCGTCATGGCGACGGTCTTGAACAAGTCATTCGCATGTGTCGACTGTCCGCCATTGACGTTGTTGATCACCGCAGTCATGCCCCGGGCCATGTTGATGCCATGATCAGCATCGCCGATCGCAGAATCCAACCGAGTAAGCTCGGTTTGGTTCTTGACGACCAGTTCCTGGAAACGCCGCATCCACCCTGCCAGCTGCTCGATGGTGATCACCGTACGCGACACAATCCCTAGATCCCCCACCTAAGCCCGGCGGTATTCACTGGAGCATCCCATAGTCTGATCAATTCCTGGTCGGCGCGCAGCAGCGTGACCGAGCAGCCTGCCATCTCGAGAGAAGTGATGTAATTCCCCACCAGATTTCGAGCTACGATGATCCCGGCCTTCTGGATGATCTTGGAGACTTCGCCGTACATCACATAGAGCTCGATCAGCGGCGTACCGCCCATCCCGTTCAGCATGACTATTACCGGCGTCGAACCAAAATCAAGATCAGCAAGGATAGGATCCATCAACTGCTCGGCGATCTCCCGCGCGCTTGCCAATGCAACCCGGTGTCGACCAGGCTCTCCGTGGATGCCGATGCCTAACTCCATCTCGCCCTCGGCTAGCTCGAAGGTCGGGTGGCCCGCAGCTGGCACCGTGCAGCTGGTGAGAGCCATACCCATCGAACGACCAGAGTCGTTGATCGCTTGCGCCAAAGTCACAAGATCGGAGAGCGGGCGCCCTTCCTCAGCGGCCGCGCCAACGAGCTTCTCGAGCAACACGGTGACTCCGACACCACGACGCCCGGCCGTATAGAGCGAGTCCTCGACGGCAACATCGTCATTGACAATGACATTGTCGACTGTGATTCCGGTTTCGGCGGCTGCGAGTTCGGCCGCCATCTCAAAGTTCATGACGTCGCCGGTGTAGTTCTTCACGATGAGCAGCACGCCGGCACCCGAGTCGACGCATCTTGTCGCCTCAAGCATCTGATCAGGCGTCGGCGAGGTAAAGACCTCTCCTCCGCAAGCCGCATCCAGCATTCCAAGTCCAACGAAACCTTCGTGCAACGGCTCGTGGCCAGAACCGCCGCCAGAGACCAGACCCACCTTGCCCACCTTCGGCGCATCGTGCCGATAGATGATGCGGTTCGCGTGGTCGACACGGACCTCGGGGCGGGC
>Ga0075432_10000334_pt1 | contig 13403 bp, 11 predicted proteins | sample RhiMethybrSRZTD1_FD_72781 | JGI IMG/M metagenome (GOLD analysis project Ga0075432, IMG submission 72781) | Populus rhizosphere microbial communities from Tennessee, USA - Rhizosphere MetaG P. TD hybrid SRZTD1 | ecosystem: Host-associated > Plants > Roots > Rhizosphere > Soil | place: USA... | reverse complement strand
ATGATCCGTTTCGCCGGCCTGCTCAAGCAGCACGCCGAAGAGCTGGCCCTGCTTGAAACCCTGGACATGGGCAAGCCGATCAGCGATTCCCTGTACATCGACGTTCCTGGTGCGGCGCAAGCCCTGAGCTGGAGTGGCGAAGCCATCGACAAGATCTACGATGAAGTGGCGGCTACTCCGCACGATCAGCTGGGTCTGGTGACTCGCGAGCCGGTCGGCGTTGTCGGTGCCATTGTGCCGTGGAACTTCCCGCTGATGATGGCCTGCTGGAAGCTCGGCCCGGCGTTGTCCACCGGTAACTCGGTAATCCTCAAGCCATCCGAAAAATCCCCGCTGACCGCCATCCGCATCGCTGCCCTGGCCGTCGAAGCCGGCATCCCGAAAGGCGTGCTCAACGTGCTGCCAGGTTACGGTCACACCGTCGGCAAGGCCCTGGCCCTGCATAACGACGTAGACACCCTGGTGTTCACCGGTTCGACCAAGATCGCCAAGCAACTGCTGATCTACTCCGGCGAGTCGAACATGAAGCGCGTCTGGCTCGAAGCCGGTGGCAAGAGCCCGAACATCGTTTTCGCCGATGCGCCGAATCTGCAAGAGGCCGCTGAAGCCGCTGCCGGCGCCATTGCGTTCAACCAGGGCGAAGTCTGCACCGCCGGTTCGCGCCTGCTGGTGGAGCGCTCGATCAAGGACCAATTCCTGCCGCTGGTGATCGAAGCCCTGAAAACCTGGAAGCCGGGCAACCCGCTGGACCCGGCGACCAACGTCGGCGCGCTGGTGGATACCCAGCAGATGAACACCGTGCTGTCGTACATCGAGTCCGGTCACAGCGACGGCGCCAAGCTCGTCGCGGGTGGCAAGCGTACGCTGCAGGAAACGGGCGGTACCTACGTTGAACCAACGATTTTCGATGGCGTGAGCAACGCGATGAAAATCGCCCAGGAAGAGATCTTCGGTCCTGTGCTGTCGGTCATCGCTTTCGATACCGCCGAAGAAGCCATCGCGATCGCCAACGACACGCCATACGGCCTCGCCGCTGCAGTGTGGACCAAGGACATCTCCAAGGCGCACCTGACCGCTCGCGCACTGCGTGCTGGTAGCGTATGGGTCAACCAGTACGATGGCGGCGACATGACAGCGCCGTTCGGTGGCTTCAAGCAGTCCGGCAACGGTCGCGACAAGTCGCTGCATGCGTTCGACAAGTACACCGAGCTGAAGGCGACCTGGATCAAGCTGTAAGTCGGTTTTCTTAACGACGTAGATCCCCTGTGGGAGCGGGCTTGCTCGCGAAGGCGGTGTGACAGTCAACATTGATGTTGAATGTGATGGCCTCTTCGCGAGCAAGCCCGCTCCCACATTGTTTTGCGCAGACCATAAAAATATCCACAGGAGCGTGGAACATGCGTTGGGCGACGTATTTCGCCGTGTTGGCGTCTGTCTTGAGTGTCGGCCTGGCCCTGGGTGTCAGCATGCCGCTGGTGTCGTTCCGCCTGGAAAGTTGGGGCTACGGCTCGTTTGCTATCGGCGTGATGGCGGCCATGCCGGCCTTTGGTGTGCTGCTGGGCGCGAAGATTTCCAGTCATCTGGCGGCGCGCCTGGGCACTGCCAATCTGATGCGCCTGAGCCTGTGGGCCGGGGCGGTGTCCATCGGTGTGCTGGCGCTGATGCCGAGTTATCCGATCTGGCTGGTGCTGCGCCTGATGATCGGCGTTATCCTCACCCTGGTCTTCATCCTCGGTGAAAGCTGGATCAATCAACTGGTGGTCGAAGAGTGGCGCGGACGGCTGGTGGCGTTGTACGGCAGCAGTTACGCTTTGAGCCAGTTGGCCGGACCGATCCTGCTGGGCGTGCTGGGTACCGAGCACGATTACGGTTTCTGGGTCGGCGTGGGGCTGCTGGTGGCGGCACCGTTCCTGCTGCTGGGGCGTGGCGGCGCGCCTGGCAGCGAGGCCTGTAGCGTAACCTTCGGTGATTTGTTGACCTTCTGCCGGGGTCTGCCGGCCATTGCCTGGGCGGTGTCGCTGTTCGCGGCGTTCGAAGCGATGATCCTGACGCTGTTGCCCGTCTATTGCCTGCGCCAGGGCTTCACCACGGAAATCGCCTTGGCTATGGTCAGCACGGTCGTGGTGGGCGATGCCTTGCTGCAACTGCCCATCGGTGCGCTGGCCGATCGCGTGTCGCGGCGTACGTTGTTTATCGGTTGCGCGGTGGTACTGCTGGTCTCGAGCCTGGCGATCCCGTTGCTGATCGAGACCTTGCTGATCTGGCCGCTGTGGGTGCTGTTCGGCGCCAGTGCCGGCGGGCTGTTTACTTTATCGCTGATCCTGATTGGCGAGCGGTATCGCGACGATGCGCTGGTGCGGGCCAATGCGCACATCGCACAACTGTGGGGGATCGGTTGCCTTCTCGGGCCCTTGATTGCCGGTGCCGGCAGCCAGTGGATCAGCGGGCATGCGTTACCGTTGCTGATGGCGGCGGGGGCGTTTGGGTTGGTGATCCTGGTGTCGCGGCAGGGGGCGTTTGGCGCGGTGCAGCCAGCTTGAGAAGCTTCAAAGCAGGCGCTCCAGCCCGACGACGTTGCTCAGCCAGGCATTGAAGCGTCGCCACCAACTGCCAGGTTCACGGGTCAAGGTGTGCATTTTGCCGTCATCTTCGGTAACCCATACGAGTTGGTTTTTATCCAGCTCCACCTTGTAGGCCAATGGCGGCGCCATGCCCTGCAAGGCTAGCTCGCGAACGTGGGCCGCCAGTTCCGGGCTGTCCACCAGCACCCCGACTTCGGTGTTCCACAGTACCGAGCGGGGGTCGAAGTTGAACGAGCCGATGAATGCCTTTTGCTGGTCGAAGATGATTGCCTTGCTGTGCAGGCTTGAATCGGAGTCCCCATAAGACTTGCTGGAAAACAGGCGAGGTCCGCTACCGCTGTTGTCGCCGGGCTGGCGGCGCAGTTCGAAGAGCTGCACGCCGTGCTCCATCAGCGCCTTGCGATACGGTGCATAGCCGCCATGCACCGCCGGCACGTCCGTGGCTTCCAATGAGTTGGTCAGCAATAGCACCGACACGCCGGCGTCAGCACGTCCGGTCAGGTAAACCAGCCCCGGTGGGCCGGGTACAAAATAGGCCGAGATCATGATCAGCTCTTTGCTGACGCCATCGAGTGCGGGGGCCAACTGAGTCGTCAGCAGCAACTGTGGATCGGGCTCGCCGTCGGCCAGCACTTTGCTCGGTGCATCCCATAGCGCCTGATTCCAGGCCCATATCAACTCTTCGCGCCAGATATCCAGGCGCGGCTGCGTGGCGAAAGTCATCAACTGTTGATAGAGCGCGTGGTTCTGTTTGCGCGATTCTTCCAGGGATTCTTCCAGCCGGGTGCGGGTGTTTTGCAGATCCTCGGCGGTCGGCTTGCTTGATACAAACTCATCGATGGGCTTGCTCAGGGCGCTATTCCAATACTGGTCGAAACTGTGCCCCAACTGCTCGGCGACCGGGCCGACGCCGAGCATGTCGATGTCGGTGAAGTTCAGGTTGGGCTTGGCATCGAAATACTCGTCCCCCAGGTTGCGCCCACCGACGATCGCCATGCTGTTGTCGGCCAGCCACAGCTTGTTGTGCATGCGTCGATGTTGCCGAGATACATTCAGCAACCGGCCCACGGTGCGCGTCACGCCGGTGCTGCGACCCAGATGCAACGGGTTGAACACGCGAATCTGGATCTGTGGATGCGCCGCCAGCGTGGCGATGGTCTTGTCCAGGCCATCGCTGGTGGTGTCATCGAGCAGAATGCGTACGCGCACGCCGCGGTCCGCAGCCTTGAGCAATTCAGCCACCAGCATCCGCGTGCTGATGCCGTCATGGACGATGTAGTACTGCAGGTCGAGGCTGCTTTGCGCGTTGCGAATCAGCTCGGCGCGGGCGGTGAACGCCTCGGTGCTGTCGGACAGCAGGCGAAATCCCGATTTCCCTTCATGGGTAGCGGCCTGGGCCTGGACCGAGCGACCGAATGTCGAGGCGCTCGCCGGTAGTGCCTGGCTCGGTTCGACCTGCAGGTCGAAGTTGGCGCAACCGCTCATTGACACACCAAGCAGCAGCAACAGGGCGATGGTTTGTCTTGAGCTCAAGTCGAGTATCTCGAATGGCGGCAAAGCCGGAGTATGGCATGGCCTGGGAGGTTGATGGTTCTCAGTGCGCTCCAATGGTTGGATTTGTTTTGAAAGAAAGTTCAATGCGTGTTCGTGAACCGCAAAGGGGCCGGGGGGCGAAACAATAATCTGGAGCGCCACCGTTATAAGTGTGGTTGGGAGACATTGGGTGGTGGGAAGTTACAAGTCTTTTCATTTTAAAAATTTCATTGGAGTCTTCTGAAAGCCACGCCAAGCATAGCCTTATCCTCTTGCGTATAACGAAATGTCCTACAGAAAAATTTCAAAAAAACGGCAATCATCGCTTTACAAGTCTGTGGGGGTAAATCAACCGTTTTTGCTTCCCGGAAGTTGTGTAGCTTCAATTGTTGTATATCGATATCTAACAAGGAAGTTAATAATGAGAAATCTATTTTTGATAGTCGCCGCCGCGATTGCTGTTTCCCCGATGATGGCGTCGGCAGCAAGTACCAGTTTGACTGTGACCGGTGCTATTACACCAACTTCGTGTGTCCCAACGTTTGCCGGTGGTACAACTGTGCAACTGGGTAACTTATCTGCAAACGATCTGAATATTGCCGCTCAAACCAATTTTCCCGAGAAGGACATCACGCTAAGTATCGCTTGCACAGCCCCCGCGGCTGTTGAGTTCGCCGTGACGGATGGTCGTGGCGATACCAAGGCACCCGGTTTGATTTTCAGCCCAACCGGTTTTACTGGTGAAAATCTGTATTACGGTCTGGGCACCGTGGATGGCGTTGCAATTGGTGGTTTTGGCTTGCGAGTCGGTATCCCCAGTGCAGATGAGCGGGCACAGCAGTTTTTGGTTCGCACTCCCAATAACCTTAACTGGCGCATCCCGCAAAGCCTGATGGTGTCGAATGCACCCGTCAGCTACTCCTGGGGTGAAGACGAGGTTAAAGGGCCGATTGCCGCCAGGTTCCACGCCTTTCCCATGAAGGTAGCAGCGGCAGTACGCCCGGCCAGGGATCTGCCAGTTACCACCGATGAGTACAAAGTCGATGGGTTTGTGACCTTCGACGTTTACTACCTGTAACACAGGTTCCCGGGACGGCTACGGCCAAGCTCCCGGGCACTCCTGGAAATCATTATGTTTTCATTCAAAAAACAGGTCGCGCCTGGCGCGTTCTTCGCTATCTGTATGGCCGTTTCCAGCGCGAGAGCATTTGCCGTCGGCATGGTGCCCGAGGTTCCGGTTTTGCTGGTAGATGAAGCTATCGGCGAAGCAACAATCAACGTTCAGAACACGGATGACCAACCAGCGCTGTTGTACACCGTGATCGAGAACATTCCTCAGGACAGTGAGCATCTGCTGGTCGTCACCCAGCCAGTGGCGCGTGTCGAGGCGGGTGCAACCCAGCAGCTCAGGTTCATTCTGCAAAGCGCCAAACCCCTCGAAACCGAACGCCTGAAGCGCGTCATCTTCGAGGGCATCTTGCCTGCCGAAACGGGTGGGCAGGCTCAAGTGAAACTGGGGGTACGCCAGAATATTCCAGTCATCCTGCGTCCGGCGAGCCTGCCGGTCGAGCGTGAACCCTGGAAAGGACTGAGCTGGTCGTTACGGGACGGTAAGGTTCAGGTCAGAAACGCCAGTCCTTATGTGGTCCGACTGGCCAAGTCGGTCAGCATCATGCCGCTTGGCATACCGCTGGATTTACCGCGTACCTATGTACTGCCTGGCGAAGAGCTGGTTCTGACGGGAGCTGAGGTGGTGGGGGCGACTGTGCGCTTGTCGCCTGCGAGCACTTACGGATTCGCAATGGGCACTTACGATGCGCCTTTGGTCGCCAGGTAATGCCGGGCTCGTGCGCATGGCGAGCCGCGGGAATAAGGGTTGTGAGTGCCGTCAGTCTCGTGGTGGCTGCGCTGGGCAAGGTTGTGGCTGATGAGGGCGTCGTTTTTGATGCCCAGGTTCTCAAGGCGCGGGGGATCGATCCACAACTCGCGCAGTACTTCCGGCTGGCGCCTCGTTTCGAACAAGGAGAGCGGCAGGTGACCCTCGAGGTCAATGGCACAGCCAAGGGGCGCACCCACGCAAGGTTCAACGAAAACGGTGAGCTGTGCGCCGACTCCTCGCTGCTGGCCAGTGCGGGCATACACGCGCCTGAGCGTACCCTGCAAGCTCCGGACACTGGCGCATGCCTGCTCTTTACCCAGGCCATTCCCGAGGCCGTGGTGCGTCTTCTTCCTGGTAAGGAAGAAGTGGCCTTGCGGGTTCCGACCCACACCCTGCTATCGCGGGGGCCGATACAGCGCAGCTTCTCCAACGGCGGAAGCGCCGGGTTGTTGAACTACGACGCATTGCTGGTCAACCGACAATCCAATGGACAGTCCAGTCAGTACCGCAACTTCAGCTCCTTGATCGGTCTGAATGCCGGAGACTGGATTGTGCGCAGTCGACAATCCTATAGCGCGTTCGAGGGCACTGGGCGCGCCGAACATCTCTATGCGTACGCCGAACACACGTGGGAAAAGCACCAGACCCGGATGCAGCTCGGGCACCTTACGTTGGCTGCGCCGCTACTGGCGGGTGGCGCGTTTACCGGCGTTCAGTTACAGCCGGAAACCGCGCTCAGCGCCATGGCCAACGAAGGGATTGGCAGCAACACGATTGTCGACGGAGTGGCGTTTTCGCCTGCCCGTGTCGAGGTGCGGCAAAGTGGTGTGGTGATTTACACGACCCTGGTGCCGAGTGGTCCTTTTACCCTCAGTGGCTTGCCGCTACTGAGTCTCAACCTCGATCTGGAAGTGACGGTGCAGGAGGACAGTGGCTCACAACATCAATTCACGGTGCCTTCGGCAACCTTGCGCCGTGGCAACAACGCAGGTCCCTCCGGATACACCCTGGCGTTAGGCCAGGTTCGCCGGTTCGGCAGCGATGATCGCGAAACACCCTTGTTTGCAGCCGCGACCAACAGCTGGCGGTGGCGTGCAAACACGCATCTGAGTGCCGGACTCATGGGGGCCGACCAGTATCAAGCATTCGGCTGGGGCCTACAGCAGGCGCTGTCCGAGCACACCACGATCAGTGCTCAACATGTGTTTTCCAGTACTCCTGCCGTGCAATTGCGAGGTTCTCAACTGCAGGCATCATTGAGCACAGCCCTCGGCCGTAGCGTGTCCGCAGGCCTTACTGCTTCGCAGCAGACCGAGGGTTTCCGTACGCTGACCGATACAGCCTGGAACGAGAAGCGCAGAGCGCCCGAGTCACGTGCCAGCCAGCAGTTGAGCGCGTCAGTGAGCGGTACGCTGGAAAACCTTGGGACGTTGGGTGCCGTGGTTTCGCGCAACGCCACCACCAACGGTCAGGCGCAATCTCGTTTGGGGCTTTCCTGGTCGTCCAGCGTGTTCAAGAACACTCACCTTTCGCTGAGGCTGGAAAGAAATTTTGGTGCGTCGGTGCAAAACAGTCCTGGAACCGCGGCGTTCTTTTCTCTGAGTCTTGCCTTGGGCCAGCGACGCAGCCTCAGTCATTACGCCCGCCACGACGGTGCGAATGGGCTGCGTACGGGGGCACAGTTGAGCGAACAGGTCGATGACACGTTGAGCTATACCGTCGGTGTCGATCGAGCGGCAGCAGGACAAGTCGACATGAATGGACGCCTCAGTCTGTTGCCACGCTATACCAGTGTCGACCTCGGCTATACCCGTAGCGGTGCCGGAGCGACGGGCTATGACGCGGCCATGAGCGGTGGTCTGGCCATCCACGCCGAGGGCATCACGCCGTCGCCCTATTGGTTGCGCGACACCTTTGGCCTGGTGAAGGTCGGTGACGAAGCCGGCGTCAAGCTGCGCACGCCGCAGGGGCCGGTATGGACCGACGGTGCCGGGCGCGCCATCGTGGCCAGTCTGCCAGCCTATCGCACAGGCCGGATCGAGATCGAAACCGCCAGCCTGCCGCGCAACTTCGATGTGCTCAATGGCTATCAGGAAGTCGAGGCCGGGCGTGGCTCGGTTCAGGCATTCGACTTTTCGGTCATCAGTGCACGCCGAGTATTGTTGATGGCGCGCCGGGCGGATGGTCGGCCAGTGACACAGGGCGTGGGCGTTTACGACCACAACCAGCGCTACCTGACGACGGTCGTCGACGCGGGGAAAATCTTTCTTGTCGACGCCCGTCCCGACATGCAGTTGCAGTTGACGCTGCCCGACGGGGCGTCGTGCAGGCTCAATGTCAGTCTCGCGCAAAAGTCTGAGGCGTCGGCGTTGTTCGAAACCGCCGAAAGCGTCTGCGAGGAGGCTTGATATGTATATTTTGACCAAGGACTGCCAATGAACAATCCAGCTGATATTCCATCTGCTTGTCTTGCGCGGCGAGCAATGTTCGTCCGCTTGCTTTTCAGTGTTTTGCTGTCTGTTTGCACTATTCCTGCGATGGCTGCGCAGCGCTGCACGTTAACCCTGGCGCCCTCCTTGATTGATTTTGGTTCGACCACCCGGGGGGAGCTGCTCGGGCGCTCGCCAGCCGGCGGGCCGTTGATCCTGGGCAAGCGGCAAACCCGGTTGCAGGTGCAATGCGCGGCACCGCAGCCGATGAGGCTCTGGCTGGACGGCGCAACGGTGGATATGCGGCACTTCCCGTTTGGCGATGGAGTGTTGCAGGTCAGCATTCTGTCCGCCCGGCTGGATGGTGTTGCCATGGCATGGCGCCGAGAAGGCGAGGAGAGCCCGGTTGATACGGGCCTGTTGCGTCCAGGTGAGCGGATCATGCCGTGGCGTAACGGCGCAGCTGCACTCGGCACACATTGGGATCTGGAACTGGAACTCGATGCCCGGATCAATCCGGAGGCAACCCGGGTGCGTGATGTTAAAACCCTGGAAAACAAAATTCGAATTGAGCTGGAGTGATTGCGCACAGGTATAGCCTGTCAGCCATCAACCTCTGCCAAGAGTCTGATGGCGGCGGCACCGACCTTGCGCACCGCCTCTTCGATCTGTGCCGTTGGTTTGGCAGCGTAGTTCATGCGCAGGCAATTACGGTATTTGCCCGATGCGGAAAAGATGCTGCCAACGGCAATCTGTACGCCTTGATCGTGTAGTTCGCGATTGAGTTTGAGCGTATCGAAACCTTCCGGCAGCTCGACCCACAGCATGAAGCTGCCCTGTGGGCGGCTGGCGCGCGTGCCCGGCGGGAAGTAGCGAGCCACCCAGTCGATCATCATGTCGCGATTACGCTGGTATTGCGTGCGCATCCGCCGCAAGTGCGGTTCGAAGTGGCCGCCTTTGAGAAATTCGGCGATGGCTATCTGGGGTTGCGGCGCGGTCGAACCGGTGCTGATGTATTTCATGTGCAGCACCCGTTCCAGATAGCGCCCGGGCGCGACCCAGCCGATGCGCAGGCCTGGCGCCAGGGTCTTGGAAAATGAACTGCACAGCAGCACGCGGCCGTCCTCGTCGAAGGATTTGATCGTGCGAGGGCGCGGGTAGGAGTAGGCCAGTTCGCCATACACATCGTCTTCGATGATGGCCACGTCGAAACGCTGTGCAAGCGTCAACAATGAGCGTTTGCGCGACTCCGGCATGATGTAGCCCAACGGGTTGTTGCAGTTGGGGGTTAACTGTATGGCCTTGATCGGCCACTGCTCCAATGCCAGTTCCAGGGCATCCAGGCTGATCCCGGTCAGCGGATCGGTGGGGATCTCCAGGGCTTTCATGCCCAGCCCCTTGAGAGTCTGCATGGCGCCGTGAAAGCTCGGCGAGTCCACCGCCACGATGTCCCCGGGTGCACAGATCGCCCGGATACTGGTGGACAGCGCTTCGTGGCAGCCGGTGGTCACCACCAGGTCACCAGGCCCCAGCTGGCAGCCCGAGTCGAGCATCAGGCGGGCGATCTGTTCACGCAGTTCGAGGTTGCCGTGGATGTTGTCGTAATACAGGCCGGGCATGTCTTGCCGCCGGCTGATGCGCGCCAGGTCGCGCAGCAGGGGTTTCATGGTCGGACTGTTGATGTCCGGCATGCCGCGACCCAGTTGCACCACATCCTTTCGCGGCACGGCGCGGATCAGTTCCAACACTTGATCCCATTGTGAAATATCCACCGGACGTTGAGCTGGACGGCCAACAGCCGGCAGGTCCGGCAGTTCGCGACTGACGGGTACAAAGTAACCGGATTTTGGCCGTGGCATGGCCAGGCCGTTGTCTTCCAGTACCCGATAGGCCTGTTGCACCGTGCTCAGGCTGACCCCGTGTTCGACGCTCAGTGCTCGCACGGAGGGCAAGCGGTCACCGGGGCGATAGAAGCCCTGTTCGATACGCGTGCCGAGCAGTTCGGCGAGGTTGACGTAAAGGGTCATGATGCAGTCTCGGCATGGGAGAGGGGGGCGACCGGTACAGATCAGGCAAAAAATCACGATTCAGCGGCATAAACGATAAATCTGTATGGTTCTAATACATGTGCTTTGAATCTGTAATGCTTTTGCTCGCACCCGCATCATGAAAGCTCTGGCTACCCAAGTAAACAGGAGCATTCAAAATGAACGGCTTGAGCGATGTGCGGCTGACGTTACACAGTCAGGAGCTGACGGCAGGGCAAAGGGACAGTGTGCGGCATGTGCCTGTGCGCAATGCGCCATCCCACTTGAGCCGCTGGGACCTGTTCTGGCAGCGACTGCACACTCGCAAGGCGTTGCTGGCGCTGACACCGGAACAGCTCAAGGATATCGGGCTGACGCGTGAGCAGGCGCGGGAGGAGGGGCTGAAGCCGTTCTGGCGGTTCTGATTCCAGTGGTGTTCTTTAAATCGATTCGCGAGCAAGCCCGCTCCCACATTGGATCTTGGTGAACACGGATTTTGTGTTCGATCACTATCAAATGTGAGAGCGGGCTTGCTCGCGAAAGCGTCGGCACAGACGCCGCGAATCGTTCAGACCAACTCTTTCATCCGATGCCACAACATCCCCAACGCCAGCAACGGCGAGCGCAAATGCTTGCCGCCGGGGAAGGTGATGTGCGGCACTTTGGCAAACAGGTCGAAGCCACCGCTGTGCTGACCGCTGATGGCCTCGGCTAGCAGCTTGCCTGCCAGGTGCGTGGCGTTAACCCCATGACCGGAATAAGCCTGGGCGTAATACACGTTCGGTTGCTCCTTGAGCCGGCCGATCTGCGGTAGGCGGTTGGCGCCGATGCCGATCATCCCGCCCCATTGATAATCGATCCTCACGCTGTTCAGTTGCGGGAAGACCTCCAGCATTTTCGGGCGCATATAGGCGGCGATGTCTTTCGGATCGCGCCCCGAATAATGGCAGGCACCGCCGAACAGCAAGCGATGGTCCGCCGAGAGTCGGTAGTAATCCAGGGCCACCCGTTGATCGCACACCGCCATGTTCTGCGGCAGCAGGGCATGGGCTTGTTTTTCACTCAAGGGCTCGGTAGCGATGATGTAGCTGCCGGCGGGCAGCACTTTGCCGCTGAGTTCGGGATTGAGTTCATTGAGGTAGGCGTTGCAGCCCAGTACCAGGGTCTTTGCCCGGACCGAGCCTTGGGCGGTATGCACCTTGACCTCAGGACCGTAATCGATGCGCGTGACAGCTGACCGTTCAAACAGCCGCGCCCCCAGTTGCTGGGCGGCCGCAGCTTCGCCCAAGGCCAGGTTCAACGGATGCAGATGTCCGGAGCCCATGTCGATCAGCCCGCCAACGTAGCGTTTGGAGCCCACCACAGTGTGCATTTCATGGGCTTGCAACAGTCGGGTTTCATGGCGGTAGCCGAGACTGCGCAGCTCTTCGGCGTCTTCGGCGAAGCCTTCGAGCTCGCGAGGCTTGTTGGCAAGGTCGCAATAGCCCCAGGTCAGATCGCAGGGAATCCGAAATCGCTCGATCCTCTGTCGGACGATTTCCACCGCTTCCAGGCCCATGAGTTTCATCTGGCGCACACCGTCGGTGCCGATCACGTTGGCAAACTGATCCAGGCCATGACCGACGCCGCGAATCAACTGTCCGCCATTGCGGCCGCTGGCGCCCCAGCCGATTTTATGGGCTTCAAGCAGCACCACGTTCAGGCCTCGCTCCGCCAGTTCAAGCGCGGTGTTCAGCCCTGAGAATCCGCCACCGACCACGCAAACGTCAGCCACCACTTCGCCGGTCAGCACCGGATGGTCGGGCTGCGGCAAGCTGCTGGCGGCATAATAAGAGCCGGTGTGCTGGTGATTCGGGACAGGCTGCTGAGCACGGCCATTCATGTGCGTGATCCTGATTCGTGTGTCTAGAAAATTTGACGGAGCATAAGCCGGGACCTCGAAGGCGGGCAACACTGGTCGGCCGGTGCTGTCTGGATCGGGGCTTTTACGTCAGAATCCGGCTCTGTTCCGAGATCGGTAGTGGTTTAGATGAGTTGCAACAGTCAGAAAATTCGCACGCTGCGCCAGCAGATTCCCTCGTTCGAGTGTGTGCCCGGTTGCCACGACTGCTGCGGCCCGGTAACGACTTCGCCGGAGGAAATGTCCCGTCTGCCACGCAAGAGTCGCGCCGAACAGGACGCGGCGATGGATGAACTCAACTGCGTTCATCTGGGGCCGAACGGCTGCACGGTATATGACGAGCGGCCGCTGATCTGCCGGCTGTTTGGCACCACCAAGACCCTGCCGTGCCCTAATGGGCGAGGGCCTGTGGAGTTGATTCATCCGCGGGTGGAGAAGCAGGTGTTCGAATACATGGCCAGTACCCGGCAAGTCCTGGTGTGATGATCATTCCCACGCCCTGCGTGGGAATGATCTGTGCAGATTCAATCCGGAATCGGCAAACACAAACTTTCCTTTACCTCTTCCATCACGATATAGCTCTTGGATTCGCGCACATGCGGCAGCTTGAGCAGGATGTCACCCAGCAGTTTGCGATACGAGGCCATCTCGGATATCCGCGCCTTCACCAGATAGTCGAAATCCCCTGACACCAGGTGGCACTCCAGGACGTGAGGCAGTTTCAGCACCGCGCGCCGAAATTCCTCAAACGTATCGCCGGACTTGTAATCGAGGCTGATCTCGACGAACACCAGCAGGCTGCCCTTGAGGTGCTGCGGATTGAGCCGGGCGTTGTAGCCCATGATGATCCCCTCGCGCTCCAGGCGTCGCACCCGCTCGGTACAGGGCGTGGTCGAGAGCCCGACCTTTTCCCCAAGCTCAGTGAAGGATATGCGCCCGTCCGCTTGCAGGATCCGCAGGATGTTGCGGTCGATCTTGTCCAGCTCACGTTTGGTCTGAGTGTTGGTACGCATAGGGGATGCGCCTCCGTGAAAAGGGTTTTTGCCGAGAATT
>Ga0075432_10000333_pt1 | contig 13438 bp, 7 predicted proteins | sample RhiMethybrSRZTD1_FD_72781 | JGI IMG/M metagenome (GOLD analysis project Ga0075432, IMG submission 72781) | Populus rhizosphere microbial communities from Tennessee, USA - Rhizosphere MetaG P. TD hybrid SRZTD1 | ecosystem: Host-associated > Plants > Roots > Rhizosphere > Soil | place: USA... | reverse complement strand
GCCACCGAGCGTTTCGCCGGCAAGAAAATCTACCGCTGCGGCACAGGCATCGCCCTGAAACAGGCCGAAGCGACGCTGAACAAAGCCCTGGCCGAAGGCAAGCAGGAAAGCGCTGCGACCGGCGCCAAAGGCCCGGCCAAGCAAGAGAAGACCGGTATCTACAAACACCTGCTGACCGGTGTCTCGTACATGTTGCCGATGGTGGTGGCGGGCGGTCTGATGATTGCCTTGTCCTTCGTGTTCGGCATCACCGCGTTCAAGGAGCAAGGCACGCTCGCAGCGGCGCTGATGCAGATCGGCGGCGAGAGCGCGTTCAAACTGATGGTGCCGCTGCTGGCGGGTTACATCGCCTACTCGATCGCTGACCGTCCGGGCCTGGCGCCGGGGATGATCGGCGGTTTGCTGGCGAGCACGCTCGGTGCCGGTTTCATCGGCGGGATCATTGCCGGTTTCATCGCCGGCTATGCGGCTCAGGCGATCAACCGTTATGCGCGCTTGCCGCAAAGTCTTGAGGCGCTGAAGCCGATCCTGATCATTCCGTTGCTGGCGAGCCTGTTCACCGGTCTGGTGATGATCTACGTGGTTGGCAAACCGGTGGCCGGGATGCTCGCGGGGCTCACCCACTTCCTCGACAGCATGGGCACCACCAACGCGATTCTGCTCGGTGTGCTGCTGGGCGGGATGATGTGCGTCGACCTCGGTGGGCCAATCAACAAGGCGGCTTACGCGTTTTCGGTGGGGCTGCTGGCATCGCAGAGTTATGCACCGATGGCCGCGACCATGGCCGCCGGCATGGTGCCGCCGATTGGCCTGGGCATCGCCACGTTGATTGCCCGGCGCAAGTTCGCCCAGACGGAACGCGAGGCCGGTAAAGCGGCGCTGGTGCTGGGGCTGTGCTTTATCTCCGAAGGGGCGATTCCGTTCGCGGCCAAAGACCCGCTGCGGGTGATTCCGGCGAGCATCGCCGGCGGCGCGCTGACCGGCGCGTTGTCGATGTACTTCGGCTGCAAACTCATGGCGCCGCACGGTGGATTGTTCGTGATGCTGATTCCGAATGCGATCAACCATGCGCTGTTGTATCTGCTGGCGATTGTGGCCGGGAGTCTGCTGACGGCGGTGGTGTATTCGGTGCTCAAGCGACCGGAAACAGTGGAACTGGCGCTGGAGCCGGCTAACGCTTAACAGCCAAAGATCGCAGCCTTTGGCAGCTCCGCTCAGAACAGTGTTCGACCGCGATATGGCGGCGTACATCGAGCCTGGAGCTGCTGGAGGCTCGGGCCGCGTTCGGACGATCTTTTTTGTGTCATACCTGATTCATGCGGCCATGCTTTAGTTTTCCTTTTTCAGGGAGAGCACCATGAGCGAATTCGACCTCGGCCGCCGTCGTGTCATACAAGCTGTCGGAGCCGGGCTGTTGCTGCCCGGTCTGGCGCCGGCGGTGATTGCATCGGTCAAGGATCGGCCGCAACTCACCGATGGTGTGCAGTCCGGCGACCTGTTGGGCGACCGGGCGATGATCTGGAGTCGTAGCGACCGCGCGGCGCGGATGGTGGTGGAATGGGACACGCGCAGCCTGTTCAGCAACCCTCGTCGATTCGTCTCGCCATTGGCCGATGCCGGCACCGATTTCACCGCTCGGGTCGAACTCACCGGCCTGCCCGCCGATCAGGCAATTTTCTACCGCGTGACGTTCGAAGACGCCCAGAGCGGTGTCGCCAGCGAACCCTGGTTCGGCCATCTGCGCAGTGTGCCCAGCGCTCGGCGGAATATTCGCTTCGTCTGGAGCGGCGACACGGTTGGCCAAGGCTTCGGCATCAACCCGGACATCGGCGGCATGCGCATCTACGAAGCCATGCGTTTGCGCCTGCCGGACTTTTTTATCCACAGCGGCGACACCATCTACGCCGACGGCCCGGTGCCGGCGCAACTGACCACCGAAAGCGGCCGGGTGTGGCGCAACATCACCAGCGAAGCCAAGAGCAAAGTCGCCGAAACCCTCGACGAGTATCGCGGCAACTACCGCTACAACCTGATGGACGAAAACGTCCGTCGCTTCAACGCCGAAGTGCCGCAGATCTGGCAGTGGGACGACCACGAAGTGGTGAACAACTGGTCGCCGGGCAAGCAACTGGATGATCGCTACAAGAGCAAAGATATCCACAGCCTGGTGGGCCGCGCACGGCAGGCCTGGCTGGAATATGCGCCGATGCGTTTGCAGAGCGCCGACGGTGGCGGGCGGATTTATCGCAAGCTGAGTTATGGGCCGATGCTCGATGTGTTCGTGCTCGACATGCGCAGCTACCGAGGTGCCAATGACGACAACCTTGGTGCCGCCAAACCGTTCCTCGGTCGAGAGCAATTGGATTGGCTCAAACGTGAATTGAAAGGCTCCCAGGCTCAATGGAAAGTCATCGCCGCCGACATGCCCATCGGCCTCGGCGTCCCGGACGGCGAAGTCAGCCCCGGTGTGGCGCGTTGGGAAGCGGTGGCCAACGGTGATCCGGGCCCGGCTCAAGGCCGTGAACTGGAGATCGCTGAATTGCTCGGTTTTCTGCGGGCGCAGCAGGTGCGCAATTTCGTTTGGCTGACGGCGGATGTGCATTACTGTGCGGCGCACCATTACCATCCTGATCGCGCGGCGTTCCAGGACTTCGAACCGTTCTGGGAATTTGTCGCGGGGCCGCTGAATGCGGGGAGCTTCGGGCCGAATGCGCTGGATAAAACCTTCGGCCCCGAGGTGGTGTTCCAGAAGGCTCCAGCGGCGCAGAACACCTCGCCGTTTGCCGGGTTTCAGTTTTTTGGCGAGGTGAATATCGATGGGCAGTCGGGTGAGTTGAGTGTCGTGCTGCGGGATCTGGATGGGGTGGGGGTGTTCGAGCGTAAGTTGCAGCCGGTTTGAGGGCCGCGTGATTGTTCCCACGCTTTGCGTGGGAACAATCATCAACGGTGTCAGTAAATGTCGCGGCGGTAGCGGGCTTGTTCGATCAGGCGCTCGACTTCATCCGCGCCGAGGACTTCATTGAGCACTTGGTCCACTCCAGAAGCCATCCCCTGCAAACTGCCGCAGATGTAAATCACGGCGCCATCGGCCAACCATTTCTTCAGCTCGCCGGCAGACTCGCGCAGGCGATCCTGCACATAGATTTTCTCGGCCTGATCTCGGGAAAACGCCAGGTCCAGACGCGCCAGATCACCATTGATCAACCACTCTTCCAACTCAGCACGGCACAGAAAATCGTGCTCGCGATTACGCTCGCCAAACAGCAACCAGTGACGCTGCTGTCCGTCGGCAATCCGTGCCTTGAGCAAGCTGCGCAACCCGGCCAACCCGGTGCCGTTGCCCAGCAAGATCATCGGTACCGCCTCGTTCGGCAGATGGAAACCACTGTTGCGCCGCACCCGCAGGCTGATGTGGCCACCCACAGGGACGTGTTCGGTCAACCAGCCGGAACCGATGCCCAGGCTGCCGTTTGGGTGCAGCTCCTGACGCACGATCAATTCCAGCACGCCGTCGGCGGCGATCGAGGCGATGGAGTATTCGCGCAGGGCCAACGGCACTAACGCGTTCACCAGCGCTTGCGCGTGCAGGCCGACCAGATGAGCGCGGTTCTCGGGCAGTTGACGGCTGGCCAGGGCTTGCTCCAGAGACTGCGCCAGGCCATCGAGTTCAACCGTGGCCCGACCGTCAATTCCCAGGCCATCGAGGAAATGCTCGATCGCCCACGCACCATTGCGCGGCAGCACTTCCACCAGATCACCGGCCAGCCAACTGCTGGTGCTGGGAGCGGTGAGGCCGAGCAAGTACACGGGAGCACCGCTGCTGTCCGGGTTCATCAGCTCACGACGGGTCAGGGTCCAGTTGTCGTAGTTGGGCGCTTGCCAGGTGTCGACCGGTGCCTGACCCGTCAGCAGGCCAAGTTGCTGTTGCCAGTGACGCAGGGCGTAAGGGTCGCCACCGTCGACTTCAACCGGGGCGAACAAGGTCTTGCCGCCGTGCTCGCCCAGCCAGGTGTGCAAGCGACGGGCGAAGCCGCAGAAGTGTTGATACTGGCGGTCACCGAGGCCGAGCACGGCATAGTTCAGGCTTTCGAGGCTCGGTGCACGCCCCAGTACTTTGCGTTCGAAACCGCGGGCGCTGTCCGGCGCTTCGCCGTCGCCGAAGGTGCTGACCACAAACAGTGCGTTGCTGGAATCTCGCAGGTCCTGTTCGCTGACATCGGCCAGCGGTTGAACCTTCACCGGTAATCCGGCGGCCTGCAATTGCCCGGCAGTCTGCCAGGCGAGCTGCTCGGCAAACCCGCTCTGGCTGGCGAAGCCGATCAGCCATGCTGGTGCGTCGCTACCCGGTTGCTCAAGGCCTTTACGGGCATCCTTGATCTGACGTTTCTTGCGTCGACGGTCCAGGTACAGCAACCAGCCCGTGACGAAAAACAGCGGCATGCTCAGCGCGGCGATGGTCAGGATGATCCGCCCGAGCAACCCGAAATAACTGCCGACGTGCAGTGCATAAATACTGGTCAGCAACTGCGCCTTGAGGCTCTTGTCGCTGTAACGGTCATGACGGCTGACGGCGCCGGTCACCGGATCGAGGGTGATCTGGTTCCGTGCCTGGTCGTGGGGTGAATCCTTCAGCAGGTAGAACACGGTTGCCGGTTGCCCGGCCACGGGCGGCATTCGAACGTTATAGGACGAAAGACCAGGACCGGCGGCGCTGTAGATGCTGCTCCACATCGCGGCGTAATCGGCGGTGGGGGCCGGGCCGCTTGGCGCAGGGCCGCGACCACTGCGAACCCGCTCGTTTTGCGGCGAGTCAGACAGCAGCCTGGTCAGCCCTTTGTTGTACCACTCGTACGACCAGGACAAACCGGTCAGTGCCGCCAAAAGGTAGAACACCAGGCACCAGGTGCCGGCCACCGAGTGCAGGTCCCAGTTGAAGCTGCGACCTTTTTTCTTCCAGTCCAGCGTCAGCCAGGCGCGCCAGCTTTTCCACTGGCGCGGCCAGCGCAGGTACAGGCCGGACAGGCAGAAGAACACCAGAATCAGCGTGCAGGCGCCGGTGATCTGCCGGCCGGTATCACCCATGGCGAGGAAGCGGTGCAGTTGCAGCATCAGACCGAAGAAGTCCTGGCCGGTGACGTCGCCCATGAACTCGGCGGTGTACGGGTCGAAATAACGCATCTGCCCGCGACGTTCGCCGGGCGGCGCCGTGAAGATCACCCGCGCAGCATTGCCGCTGTCGGTCTCGACCCAGAGCATCGAGACGATCTTGCCCGAAGCGCTTTCGATTTTCTCCACCAGTTCGGCCGGTGGCAGCACGCCGGCGATCTGCTTCTCGACGTGCAGCACGGAGGGGTTCAGCGTTCGCAGGATTTCATCCTGAAACGAGACTGCCGCCCCGGTAATGCCCATCAGGGCCAGGACCAGTCCGGCGCTGATGCCGAAAAACCAGTGCAACTGGAACAGGGATTTCTTCAACACGTCGCTCGCCTTGTTCGTTCAAAAGTCATCATCACGGCGCGCATTATGCCGTGAGTTGTCGAGAAGCATTCTTTTTTACACGCAAAAGCCCCGTTCACTTTGATGAACGGGGCTTTTACCTGAGCGCTTTGGTCTTCACGCTTCTGTTATCAGAAGTGGAAGTTGGCGCTCAGCAGGGCAGTGCGGCCCGGCGCCACGTGGGCGTAGTGCGTCTGGAATACCTGGTCGAAGTAACGCTTGTCGGCCAGGTTTTGTACGTTGAGTTGCAGGTCGACGTTCTTGGTCAGGCGGTAGCTGGCCATCGCGTCGTAACGCCAATAGGACGGAATCTCCACCGAGTTGGCGACGTTGCCGAACTGGGAATCGACGAAGGTCGCACCGGCACCGACGGTCAACTTGTCCGGCACCAGGTCGTAGGTCGACCAGAACGTGAAGTTGTTCCGTGGGGTGCTTGGCATGCGGTTGCCTTCATCGGCGGCGAGGGTGGTTTTGACCACTTCGCTGTCCATGTAGGTGTAGCCGCCGAAGACTCGCCAGTTACGGGTCAGCTTGCCGGTGTAGGTCAGTTCCAGGCCATTGACCTGCTGTTCGCCGTCCAGCACTTGGGTGGTGCCGCCGTCCGGATCGTTGATACGCGCGTTGGTTTTCTCGGTGCGGAACAGTGCAGCGGTCAGCGACAGGTCGTCACCGAAGAAGTCCCACTTGGTGCCGATCTCGTAGTTGCGGTTCTTTTCCGGGTCCAGACTGCTGTTGTTCGCCGCCAGTTCCAGGCCACCGTTGCCGCTGGTTTCGCCGGCCGGGTTGCTGGACGTCGAGTAGGCGGCATAGAGGCTGCCGTTTGGCAGCGGGTTGTAGACCACGCCGATCTGGTAGTTCACCAGGTCGCTGGTGTTCTGACGGGAGAAACTGCCCGCTGGAGCCGTGCTGCTGGCGTTGGCGAAGCCGCTGGATTCGACCTGGTAGTTGTCATAACGCAGGCCCAGGTTCAGGGACCATTGCTCGTTGAACTTCAGGGTGTCGAACACATAGGCCGCGGCGGTCTTGGTGTCGGTGTCGGTGAAGGCTTTGCTGTCGGTGATCGTGCCGTTCCAGTTATCCCCAGGCGTCGGGTTATACAGGCTGGTGCAGTCGCCGGAGTTGAACAGGGCACGGTTGCACCGGGTGCCGCTGGCGCTGGAGGTCAGGAGGTACGGGCGGTTGTGGGTGTCCTGATAGGAAAACTCCAGACCGGTTACCAGGCTGTGCTCGATGGCGCCGGTGTTGAATTTGGCACTCAGGTCGGTCTGGTTGATCCAGCCGCTGGACGTCGAGTTACGGCTCTTCGCGCCACGGTAGACACTGCCGTTGGCCACGTTGCCCTTGCTGTCGTCAGGGTTGGTGACGATGTAGTCCAGGGTCGAACGGGACATGCGAAAGCTGTTCGACACGGTCAGGCTATCGTTCAGATCGTGTTCGAGCTTGATCGTGCCGCTGTCGTTGCTGGTCTGGCGATAGTCGCGACCGGTGAGGCCGTAGAAGTTGTCCCGGTTGACGTTGGCCGGCTTGTCGACGTTGTACTTGCTGCGGTTGGGGCTCAAGGTCAGCGGGATACCGTAGTCGGGCATGTCGTCGGTTTCGACGTGGTAGTAGCCGACGGTCAAGCGGGTGTCGGTGCCCAGGCCGAAGGCGAAGGACGGTGCCACGCCCCAGCGACTGACGTCCACGGCATCACGCCCGGCGACGTTGGCTTCGTGCTTCATCAGGTTCAGCCGGAACGCCGAGGTGTCGGTCATTTGCTGGTTCAGGTCGAGGGTGGTGCGCTTGGTCTGGTCCGAGCCCCAAGTGAAGCCGCCGTTGTAGGCATTGCCCAGCTTGGCGGTCTTGCTCACCAGGTTCAGGCTGCCACCGGTGGAACCGGCGCCGGTGAAGGCTGACCCCGGGCCTTTACTGACCTCGATCGACTCAACGTTGAAGATCTCGCGGCTCTGGGACGCCACGTCGCGCATGCCGTCGATGAACACATCGCTTTCGGCGTTGAAGCCGCGAATGATCGGACGATCGCCCGCCGGATTGCCGCCCTCACCAGCACCGAAGGTGATGCCCGGGGTGGTGCGCAGGGCGTCGACCAGGCTGGTGGCACCGGTGTCGCGAATCACTTGTTGCGGGATCACGGTGATGCTTTTCGGCGTCTCGCGCAGTGGCGCGGTGTACTTCTTGGAGGCCGAGGTATCGGTCTTGTAGGAGGTGTCATCCTGCTCGCCTACAACGCTGGTGGCGTCCAGGGATATCGCATTGCCGGGTGCTTTTTCGTCGGTCTTCTCGGCCGCGAAAACCATGTGGCCCGCAGAACCGGCGGTGATCGCCACGCCAATTGCAGACGCGAGCAAACGCGGTGAACTGACCGTTGATTGTGGTTGTTGGCGTGACATGTGAATTCCCCTCCCCAAGGATTTGAGGTCGCGGAATGTAGAGTAAATACGTATCTGTATCAATTGCGAAACATTGCCATTTGAGATGAATTTACATTCTTTACAATTTGCCTTTACGGTTTTTGCGGTTTCATTCGTCTCTTGGGTTTTACATGTGTAATAAGAATCAATACTATTAACGCCCCTTTGCTTTCAGGTGTCTTTCCATGTTGTTGCACATTCCCGGCGTGTTCGCGAAAGAAGAAGTGCAGCGCATTCGCGAGGCCCTGGCGCAGGCGGATTGGGCCGATGGCAAAATTACCGCCGGTTATCAGTCGGCGAAGGCCAAGCACAATCTGCAACTGCCTGAAGGACATCCGTTGACCAAGGAAGTCGGTGCGGCGATGCTCGAACGGTTGTGGAAAAATCCGCAGTTCATGTCAGCGGCATTACCGCACAAGGTCTTCCCTCCGTTACTGAACTGTTACACGGCCGGTGGCAGTTTCGACTTCCACATCGACAACGCCGTGCGTCAGCCCAAGGGCAGCATCGAGCGGGTGCGCACCGACCTGTCGGCGACGCTGTTCTTCAGTGAGCCGGAGGATTACGACGGTGGCGAACTGGAAATCCAGGACACCTTCGGCACTCAGCGCGTGAAATTGCCGGCCGGCGATATGGTCCTGTATCCCGGCACCAGCCTGCACAAGGTCAACACCGTCACGCGTGGAACCCGCTACGCATCGTTTTTCTGGACGCAAAGCCTGGTGCGTGAAGACAGCCAGCGCGCTTTGCTGTTCGAGATGGACGGGGCAATTCAGCAGCTGACCCAGGACTTGCCCGACCATCCTTCATTGATCCGCCTGACCGGTACTTACCACAACCTGTTGCGTCGCTGGGTCGAGGTATGAGTTATCAATTGCGCCGCGAGGAAGTCCTCGACGGTGATCGCCTCAAGGCCATGCTGGAGGAAAGCCCGGCGCGCGCAGCCCAGGCGATTCTGATCGCCGCCCGTGAAGGTGTGCTGGATGCCCAGGCCTTGCTGGGACAGATTTTGCTGGACGGGCGGGGTATCGAGCGGGATCAGCCGCTGGCGCGGCGCTGGTTCGAGATTGCGGCTCAGCGCGGGCACTTGATGGCGCGCAATATGCTCGGTCGTTGTCATGAGCATGGTTGGGGGTGTGTTGCCGATGCCTCGATAGCCGCGCGACATTATTGGATCGCAGCAGAAGCCGGGCTGGATTGGGCGATGTATAACTACGCCAACCTGCTGGCGACGGGGCGTGGGGTGATGGAAGATCAGTTGCAAGCGCTGAGGCTGTATCGGCAGGCGGCCGAACTGGGGCACGCGAAGTCTATGAATTTACTCGGCCGTTATTTGGAAGAAGGGCAGTTTTGTGAGGCCAGCCTTGTCGATGCTTTCGATTGGTATCGTCGTTCCGCAGAAGGTGGCGACTTCCGTGGACAATTCAGCTATGGCACTTGTTTGGTCGAAAGGGGGCAAATCGACCAAGCCTTGGTCTGGTTATATAAGGCGATATTGGCGGGTAATCCGAACTTTCTACGAGGCGCAGCACAAACGTTGCGACAGTTCGGATTAACTGAACTGGCTGCAGCTTATCTGGACAAGTCCGAGAGTTTGAGCGACGGCTGTTGATCCAGAGTCTTTAAATCAAGGCAGTGTTTTCCGAGTTTGGTTCAACCCTCACGGCGCTTCGGCGTGTGAGGCTTTTGTCGTTTTTCTAATAAGCTGTTATTGGGTTGTGCTGGATTTGTAAACTCTGATTGGTATTGTTTTTAATTGGTTTGCTGATGTGAATATTTTGACAGTCGTTCGGTAGTTGAATTAGTCTTTTTTCAGGCCATTGGAAGGCCTGATGTCAGGTGCATGTCACGTATAAGTGAGTGCGTAGCCAGTAATCAAAGGAATGAATTCATGAGTTATGAGAAGTTACGAGATGAAGCGTTAAAAAATGCCGACTATGAAAAAGTTTCCGAGTTGGCTGTAGCGTTACCGAAAGCGTTCGCACTTGCCTCGATAGGGGGAGTGGATAATATGACTCGCACTACCGGTTTGATATTAACCAAAGAGCAAATTATCAGCCTTAAAGAATACGTAGCCATCGGGTTGGCGTTTCCGGAAACCCTGGATGCTGTTATCGATTATCTGAATTATGGGCCTAACGATGATGGGGGGCGTGGGCTGAAGGCACAGGATTTTCTGTTGACGTTCCAGAATATTCGCAGGCATGCCAGTTCATGGACACCACTGCGGCATCGAATCATGCTAACAGGCGAAGACCTGAAGAAGTTTGGCTCCAATATGCAGAGCTGGCGCAGCGGCATGGAGGCCGAGTGCAATAATGAGGCCGCCGTAAAATTGATTAAGGAGAAAAATGTTAAAACGCTGGAGGATTTTAATAAGTTGAAACTTGGTTGGGAGGGTGTCTTTCCTGGTATTGAATTGGACCCGGGTACTGTCTCGGAGCTGGGTGAGTACCTGAAAGACATTCGTGACAGGATTGACGCTTATAAGAAGACAGCCAATGATATTAAGGCTGATTTGGATACCTTTGGCGATCAGCTTGAAAGTGTAGTGATTCCTGAAGTCAAGCGGAAACTGGTGTTGATCGGAAACAATCAGTACACCGGTGAGGTTGAAGCGCTTAATAAAAAAATTACCGAACGAGCACTGCGCATCGACGAGTTGGACTCCCAATATAAGGCGTTGGTGGTCAAATCCCTGGAGGCTGCGGCCGGCTTGAACATTTTTGGTCTGGGTATGGCCATCTATCACGGTGTGGAAGCTGAGAACATAAGGGCTACAAGACGTGCGGAAAATGAAGCACAAGATGCTGACCTTTTCAGTCTCAATAGCAAGGACAGAACGCTGGCTTCGTTGAAAGAGGTCGAGAAGGATTTACAGAATACCAAGCTGGTTGCTATTGATGCCGAAGTAGCAACAAATAATCTGAGATATGTGTGGAACGTCATCGATTCGTACGTCAATGATTCCGAAGAAACCATGTCTGGAATAAAGGATGCCTTACGACTTGCGAGATTTATGACGAAGTTTGGACAGGTAGCCGATTCCTGGAAAGAAGTGGAGAGTGTGGCGGGCCAGCTGATTGATGTATTCGATCAAGCGGACAAGGAGTATCAGGCGAAATATGGAGTAAAAGTTATGGCTCGAAGGGTTGAGAGTTTTGCAGGTGTGTTTGAGCGTTATCCGCTCATCGATCTTAAGTTGTTGTCGCAGACCAAGAGCCAAATGCGTGACGATCGTGCGATTGCTGATGCCTTGTTTATTGTTTGGCAGTACCTTCCTAATGTGCACAAAAGTTTTGCGAGTTTGGTCGATAACGTGTTTATCAGTGCGCGTACGTTACAATCATCGGCGTTCAATAGTAAGAATGAACTTGAGAAAGCCCGTAAGACGCTGAGCGAGCTAAAATCCGAGTTAGAAGGCGAAGTCAGTGATGGGGTGGATCAAGAGACGATTAATTCCATCATGGAAGAGATTGACGGAACGATGAAAGAGGCGTCTGAGTCAGTCAAGAAAAACGCCAATAAGAGCAAAGACAGTCTCCGTAATATCTCGATTGTTTTTGATAGGCGCGTGATGCTCGATTTTGTTTCTGGTCTAAATAAGGACATTCAAACTGCCGAGCAGCGCCAGACAGATCTGCAGGTGGAACTGGCCAAGCGACGTGCTGACCTGAAAGTCGTCTCTGACGCTATTAGCACAATCGAAAAAAGCGGACTGGATGATCTGAGTAAAAATATCAATCTGACGATCGATAAACTGAAAGCTCTGGGCATGGCGCCTTCGGAAATTCAATTGGTCATGTTTGCCGTCGAGCAGTTACAAAAGTCTATCGGTGATATTGCTAAAGGCATCAGCTTTTCTTTTATGCTGGCGGAGAGCAAGAAGCTAAGCGCGAAAATTGCGGAGGTACTCGGCAAGATTGCTATTGAAGTTACGCTTATTGAAGCGTCGAAAAAGAATGTTGAATTCATCGAAACTGTCAATTTAATTGATGATCAGAACAAGCTGTACTGTGCTGAATATGAGAAGGCGGTGGTGGCGTTTGATAAGTTCAATGCGGCGGTCGATAACAACTCTATTCCTGCTGATGAGCGCGTGTTGCAGTTTTTAGACGAGGTTAAAGCCTTCACGCTATTTCTTGCTCCGCTTTGCGAACCTAATCCTTGAATCAACCGGCCACAATGATAGCGCCAAGCTATCGTTGATTGAAGTTCGGCTGTGTGATGTTGGCAAGCCGCGGCTTGCTGGCATCTTTATTTAATGTATTAAGGATTTTTTTTCGGTGCGCGATTATCTGTTGGAAGAGAGGAACTTTACCGCTCTCAAAGAGTACATAGATTTTTTAGACAATCTCCCGCCAGTGCTAAGGGAAATTCAAGGCTTTACCGAATCTTACAGTCGGCAGCATGCGATATTGACACCGCCCAATTCCAGGATGTTGATACAAACAGCCAAGGGGAATACGAATGCCTGGCAGGGCATTAGAATCGCGATACCGACGATGGGTGAGGTGAGTGGGAAGGCGGTACTCGATACTCGGACGTTTATTGAGGAGTTTCACAGCTTGAGCAAAACCTTCGTGGATCGTCGACTCAAGATCAATTCACTCGATATCAAAGGGTTCAGTCTGACCCGTTCCTCGGGGTGGGGGAATGCACCTCCCAAGGACGTGATTGACCTGATGCGTGAACTCTGGAATCGGCTGAATCAATGTGAAAGCGCAATCATGAGGTTTAGGAGTGCGGTCACAGCAATTGGTGAAACATTGCACAGCATTTTTGTTCGGTTTATCGAGTCCTTGACGTTGGCCTTGTGCAGTTGTGACGCTCCGATACCGAAAATCGAGGCGTATTACACGATTCGAAAGTTAGGGCTGCCAGGCATGCAATACGATCCTGAACTTGGACATTCTGAACAGGCGCGGCTAGAGCAAGCGCGCGACCACGTTACTCGATTGAAGAACATGCGTATCAGAGCTAACAGTGCCGTGGATAATCTCACTGACTTTTGCTATCGACTTCAATATTTTCTCGCCGACGCGCGATCCGAGTTACAGGCTAACCACCCTGCGCGGTCCCTTTCTCGTTCAGGGACGGGGCTGACAATGACTGACAGGTCGCTTGTGGAGGTCAAGGAGATGTCTGGACAGCTAATGAAGATGTCGCGCAAGCTCAACCAATAAAAAAAAGCCCATGACTCGTCATGGGCTTTTTAGTTGTCACGCTGGCAGGTTAAATCCTGCAAAGGCCTTTAAACGTAAAACGACTTCAGCGGCGGGAAGCCATTGAACTCAACGGCGCTGTAGCTGGTGGTGTACGCGCCGGTCGACAGCCAGTACAAACGATCACCGATCGCCAGGTTCAGCGGCAAACCGTACTTGTAGTTTTCGTACATGATGTCGGCGCTGTCGCAGGTCGGGCCGGCGATGACCACTTCTTCCATCTCGCCTTTCTTCTCGGTCCAGATCGGGAACTTGATGGCTTCGTCCATGGTTTCGATCAGGCCGGAGAACTTGCCCACATCCGTG
>Ga0075432_10000332_pt1 | contig 13442 bp, 10 predicted proteins | sample RhiMethybrSRZTD1_FD_72781 | JGI IMG/M metagenome (GOLD analysis project Ga0075432, IMG submission 72781) | Populus rhizosphere microbial communities from Tennessee, USA - Rhizosphere MetaG P. TD hybrid SRZTD1 | ecosystem: Host-associated > Plants > Roots > Rhizosphere > Soil | place: USA... | reverse complement strand
GCTCCGCTCGCTGACCGAGACGACTGCGGCGATGGCCACTGCCGTCTCCGGGCCCGCGCCTCCGCCCAGACTGCGCGACCGGATCCTCGAGTCCGCGCGCGAGGACCGGCAGACCGTCGTCCCGCTCGAGTCGCGCCGCCGACCTCGACTCGTCCCGCTGCTCGGCGCGGCGGCGGCGGTCGCGGCCGTCGTCGCGGTCGCGCTCGGGGTGTGGGGCCTCTCCGTCTCGTCCGACCTGGACGACTCCCGGGCAGCGCTCGCGCAGGCGCGGGCGGCCGCTGCCGTGCTCGCGAGCCCCGATGCGAGGCAAGTGGCGCTTCAGCAGGGCGACGGCTCGCTGGTCGTCTCCGGGAGCGACGCCGTGCTCGTGCTGAACCAGATGGAGGCGGCCCCTGCGGGCAAGACTTACGAGGTCTGGGTGCTCGACGGCGAGACGCCGGTCCGAGCCGGTCTGTTCCCCGGCGGAGGGTCGCGGGACGTCGTGCCCGTCGACGGCACCGTCGGCCCCGGCGCCCAGGTGCTCGTCACGCTCGAGCGCGCGGGCGGCGTCGACGCGCCGACCGCGAGCCCGATCGTCGCATCGAATCCGGTGTGACACTCCGAGGTGTCCGACTTCGAGTGGACACCGGCACGAAGGCGGCACAGATGCCTTCCGGGCGGCCCCGTACACTTGTTCGCGTGCTCGAGCTCCGCCAACCGCTGAAGGATCTCTTCGGCTTCGAGGACTTCCGGCCCGGCCAGGAGCGCGTCGTTCGCGCGGCGGTCGAGGGGCTGGACACGCTCGCCCTGATGCCGACCGGCGCCGGCAAGTCGCTCACGTACCAGCTCGCCGCGATGCTCCGCCCAACGCCGACCCTCGTCCTCTCGCCGCTGATCGCGCTGATGAAGGACCAGGTCGACAAGCTGCCGCCCCGAGTGGCCGGCGCGGCCACGTTCGTGAACTCGTCGCTCGCGCCGGAGGAGGCGGCGGCGCGCCTGCGCTCGGTCGCGGCAGGTGACACGAGAATCCTCTACGCCGCGCCGGAGCGGCTCCGGCAGCAGGCGTTCGTGGAGACCCTCCGCGAGATCGGCGTCGGCCTCGTGGTGGTGGACGAGGTGCACTGCGTGAGCATGTGGGGGCACGACTTCCGCCCCGACTACCTCTTCATCCGGCGGGCGCTGGAGGCGCTCGGCCGCCCCGCGGTCCTCGGCATGACCGCCACCGCGACGCCGTCGGACGCGGAGGCGATCGGCGCGGCGCTCGGACGTGACCTCGAGCTCGTCCGGACGACCGTGCACCGCCCGAACCTCCGCTACGACGTCGAGCGCGCGGAGAACGCCGAGGAGCGACTGCGCGGCCTCCTCTCCCGGCTCGGCCCGCTCGGCGGCGCGCCTGCAGTCGTCTACGCGCGCTCTCGCCGCTCGTGCGAGGAGATCGCCCGGACGCTACGCGGCCACGGGATCGTCGCCGAGCACTACCACGCGGGCCGCGAGCCCGACGAGCGGACGCGAGTGCAGGAGGCGTTCGTCGCGGGACGCGTGCCGGTTGTCGTGGCGACGACGGCGTTCGGGATGGGGATCGACAAGCCGGACGTGCGGCTCGTCGCGCTCGTCAACTTCCCGGACTCGCTCGAGGGCTACGTCCAGATGGTCGGGCGTGCCGGCCGCGACGGCGCACCCAGCGACACCGTGCTCTTCGCAGGCGAGGCGGATGCGGCGGCGTTGCGCCGATTCTCGCTCGGCAGCGTCCCCACCCCGGATCTGCTCCGCCGGGTCTATCGCCTCGTCCGCGAGGCCGAGGGCGCCGTCGAGGCGGACGAGCTGGCCGCAGCGGTCGACGACGACCACGACCCGCGCGTCCTCGTCGGGATGCTCGAGCAGGCCGGGCTCTGGAGCCGAGGCTTCGACAGGGGACGGACGATGCGGATCGAGCTCCATGCGCCGCCTCCCGACGCGGGCGCAGTCGTCGACCGCCTGCTCGCGCGGTATGCGTCCGAGGCAACCGCGCGGGTCGACCGGATCGTCTCCTTCGCCGACGACGCCCGTTGCCGCCACCTCCAGGTGCTGGAGCACTTCGGCGAGACGCTCGACGGCCCGTGCGGCGCCTGCGACGTCTGCGAGCCGCGCGCCGCACCCACCCTTCCGCGCCCGGAGCCGCGTGCGCTCCCCGACGACCCCGCGCGGGCCATCGTCGAGACCGTCGCCGGGCTCACCTGGCCCCTCGGCCGGCGCAGCCTCGTGGCGCTCCTCCGCGGCTCGGTCAAGGCGCCGCCGACCGCCCGCCGCTCGCGCTCCTTCGGTGCGCTCGCGGCCGCGTCCGAGGCCGAGGTCGGCCGCTGGGTGCGCGCGCTCGAGGCGAGCGGCGCCCTGGTCGAGCGGACGACGACAGACGGTTTCGTCGTGCTTCACGCGAACGTCGACGCGCCGCTGCCGCAACTCGGCTCGCGCCTCGGCGCGCCGGTCGACGCGACGCTTGCCGCGGAGCTTCGCGCGTGGCGCACGAGACGGGCGCGTGAGGACGCGGTGCCCGCATACGTCGTCCTCCACGACACGACGCTCGACGAGCTCGCGGCCCGGAGGCCGCGTTCGGAGGGGGAGCTCGCGGCGGTCAAGGGCCTCGGCCCGACGAAGCTCGAGCGCTACGGCGACGAGCTGCTGGAGCTGCTCGCGACGACCTGACCAACGCCCGGAGCGGGCTACAATCGACGGCGTTTTGCGGCTTCGAAGACGTACCGAGGCTGCGCCGAGGCGTGGCCGGATACGGAAGCTGCGGCTCGCGGTGCTGCTCCTGGTCCTGCTCGCGCTGACAGGGGCCTCGTTCGCGTACGGGCTCGTCGTCGCGATCCGCAGCGAGCTCGCGGCGCTCGACCCGGCGAGCCCGCACGGCGACGTCGACACGGTGATCTACTCGGCCCCGAACGCCTCGGGGCAGAAGCGTGTCCTTGCGATCCTTCGCGGTGACGAGAGCCGCGTCCTGGTCGCCTCCGACGAGATCGCGCCGATCATGAAGCAGGCGGTCGTCGCGGTCGAGGACAAGCGCTTCTACGAGCACAACGGCGTGGACGTGCACGGGATCGTGCGTGCCCTCTGGCAGGACATCCGCAGCCAGAGCGTCGTCGAGGGCGGCTCCACGATCACCCAGCAGTACGTGCAGAACGCCTACAGCCGCAACGAGGACACGATCGCCCGGAAGGTGCGCGAGGCGGCGCTCGCCTGGCAGCTCTCGCAGCGGTGGTCCAAGGACCGGATCCTGACGGCGTACCTCAACACCATCTACTTCGGGAACGGGGCGTACGGGATCCTCCAGGCGGCCCGGACGTACTTCGACAAGAGCGCCGCCGAGCTGACGCTGCCCGAGTCCGCGCTTCTCGCCGGCCTGCCGCGGAGCCCGACGTTCTACGACCCGGTGCAGCATCCCGCCGCCGCGAAAGAGCGGCGGGCGTACGTGCTCCAGCTCCTCTACGACCAGGGCCGCATCACGCGCGGCGAGCAGCGGAAGGCGAACGCTGCGCGGCTTCCCAAGCCCAACGACGTCCACCTGCCGGGGACACACGGGCCGGCGGCGTACTTCGTCAACTACGTGACCGACCAGCTCGTGAGCCACTACGGCTCGCCGGAGCGTGTCTTCGGGGGCGGGCTCGCGGTGACGACGACGATCGATCTCGATCTGCAGACGAAGGCGCGCGAGGCGGTCCAGGAGGTGCTGAAGGACCCGAGCGGGCCGGCGGCGGCGCTCGTCGCGATCGACCCGCGGACCGGAGCGGTCAAGGCGATGTTCGGCGGGACGAACTACCGCCGGAGCCAGTTCAACCTCGCAACGCAGGCCGAGCGACAGCCGGGGTCGTCCTTCAAGCCGATCGTGCTGGCGAGCGCCTTCCGCAGCGGGATCGCTCCCTCGACGGAGTTCGTCTCGAAGCCCGTCGACATCGACGCCGGCGACCGCATCTGGCCCGTGTCGAACTACGAAGGGTCCTACCTCGGCCAGGTCGACCTGTGGCAGGCGATGATCCATTCCGACAACTCGGTCTACGCGCAGCTCACCCAGGTGGTCGGGCCGAAGAAGATCGTCGCGACCGCTCACGCGCTCGGCATCCACTCGAAGCTCCCCGCGTACTTCGCGATCGGCCTCGGCTCGGTCGCGGTCAACCCGCTCGACATGACCCGTGCGTACGCCACGATCGCCAACGACGGCAAGCGGATCGACGGCTCGCTGATGGGTGACCTCCCCCGCGTGGTCGACTCGGTGGTGACGCGCCGGAGCGGGAAGGTGCGGCAGAACGAGCCCGTCGGGCACGAGGTGCTCCCACAGGGCGAGGCGGAGACGCTGACCTCGATCCTCGAGGACGTCGTCCAGCAGGGGACCGGGACGCGGGCGCAGATCCCCGGTCGCGACGTGGCGGGCAAGACGGGCACGACCGACGACTACGGCGACGCGTGGTTCGTCGGCTACACGCCCGAGCTCGCGGTGGCCGTGTGGGTCGGCTACCCCGATGCGCTGCGCCCGATGCAGACGGAGTTCCACGGCGAGCCCGTGGCCGGCGGCACGCTGCCGGCCGAGATCTGGAAGGCGTTCATGACCCGCGCGCTCGACGGGCAGGAGCCCGAGAGCTTCTCGCCCGCTCCCTACCTCCCCGCCTACGACCTCCGCGTCGTCCACCGGGGCGGCCGCTGGCAGCTCGACAACGGCTACTGCCCCGGCACCCGGCTCACGTCGTACTTCGTCGGGCAGGCGCCGAAGTCCACCGCAAAGTGCTACGCGAACGAGGTCACGGTGCCGGTCGTCGTCGGCCGCTCGGCCGAGTCGGCGAAGGTGGAGCTCGAGTCCGTCCCGCTGACCCCCGATCTCGTCTACGTGCCGGCGAAGCCGCGGTCGCGGCCGGGTCAGGTCGTGAAGCAGGATCCTCGCGGCGGCTATCTCTCCGCGAACGGACGCGTGCGACTGTTCGTCTCGCTCGCACAGGACGGGCTCGTCCCGAACCTCGTCGGCTCGAGCCTTCCGGACGCGCGCCAGCGGACGAAGAAGCTCCGTCTCGCGGTGCGGGTGCGCTACACGGCCGGCAGCCCCTCGGGCACCGTCCTGCGGCAGAGCCTCGAGCCCGGAATCGCAGTGCGCCCCGGGCTGCCGATCACGCTGCTCGTCGGCGACGGCTCGACCAGCTAGTCCCTGCCTCGACGTAGCGCCACGGCTGCTCGATCGCGCGACTGATCCCGATCCGCGTGGTCCGCTCGACGACTGCCGGCGTCGGAGCGGGTCGCAGCTCGAACGGCGGGCGCGACAGGTCGGCCCCGTCGTCCTCGCCCGTCAGGCCCAGCGCCTGCGTGAGGCGACCGGGGCCGGCGCAGAGGAGCCGGTCGTCGGCGACGCTGCGTCTGAGCCGCATCCGGTCGAGTCCGTGGGTCGGCTCGAGCGCTCGCAAGAGCACACCTGCCCCGCGACCCGGCCGCTCGCAGACGACGTTTGCGCACCAGTGGATCCCGTACGAGCGGTAGACGTAGAGGTGGCCCGGTGGGCCGAACATGGAGGCGTTCCGCGCCGTGGGGCCGCCGAACGCGTGGCTCGCGGGGTCGTCGTCCGCGTAGGCCTCGACCTCGACGATCCGCCCGCCGACACCGTCGACGAGGAGCGTCCAGCCGATGATCCCCTGTGCGACCTCGTGGACGCCGCGCCGGAGGAGGTGCGCGAGCGTCACTCGCCTTCGAAGAGCTGCGGGTGCCGCGTGAGCGAGCCGCGGCCGCTCCGTCGGCGGCCGCTCGCCGGGACGGTGCTCGCCTCGATCTCCTCGAGGATGGTCTGCTGCGTCCTCGACGCGACGACGGGATCGGGGATTCCTTCTACCCAGACCAGGGTCCGCGAGCCGCTTCCCCGCTCGTCCCCGACAATCGGCTCGAGCGCGTAGATCCGGTCGGCGCGAACGTACTTTCCGAACCCGAGGAACACCATCCCGTGTCCTGTCATGGGCGAAGTATCGCTGCTCGGAACCCTCTGCGGCCGTCGCCGGGCGGCTCGTCTAGGCTCGCCTGCGATGCCGCGCGTGTACCTCTCCCCGCCCCATCTCTCGGGCCGCGAAGCCGAGCTGCTCGCGGACGCGATCGAGTCGAACTGGATCGCGCCGCTGGGCCCCCACGTCGACGCATTCGAGGCGGAGCTCGCCGCCGTCGCCGGGGTCGGGCACGCGGTCGCGCTCTCGAGCGGCACCGCCGCGCTCCACCTCGCGCTCGTGGTGCTCGGGATCGGGGCGGGCGACGAGGTCGCGTGCTCCGGCTTCACGTTCGCGGCGAGCGCCAACGCGGTCACGTATTCCGGCGCGAGCCCGTTCTTCGTGGATGCGACGGAGGAGACCTGGACGATCGACCCCGACCTCCTCGACCGGGCGATCACCTCGCGTCGCGAAGCGGGCGCGACCGTTCGCGCCGTCGTCGCCGTCGACCTCTACGGCCAGTGCTGCGACTACGACGCGCTGCGCGAGGTCTGCGCGCGACACGACGTGGTGCTCGTGCAGGACGCGGCGGAGTCGCTGGGGGCGACGTATCGCGGCGCGCCGGCCGGGGGGCAGGGCGCGCTTGCCGCCTTCTCGTTCAACGGGAACAAGATCATCACCACGAGCGGCGGCGGGATGCTCGTCTCGGACCGCCGCGAGTGGGTCGAGCACGCGCGGAAGCTCTCGACGCAGGCCCGCGAGCCCGTCGCGCACTACGAGCACGTCGAGGTCGGCTTCAACTACCGGATGAGCAATCTGCTCGCGGCGCTCGGCCGGGCGCAGCTCGAGTCCCTGCCGGAGCGGGTCGCGACCCGGCGGCGGATCCGGGACCGCTATGTCGAGACGCTCGGGGACGTCCCCGGCCTCGAGTTCATGCCCGAGACGCCCTACGGGACGACGAACGCCTGGCTCACGTGCGTCGTGATCGACCCCGATGCGTTCGGGGCCGACCGCGAGTCCGTCCGGCTCGCGCTCGAGGCGGAGGACATCGAGGCCCGCCCGCTGTGGAAGCCGATGCACCTCCAGCCCATCTTCGCCTCGCATGCCTCGTTCGGCGGCGACGTGTCGGCGCACCTCTTCGAGCGCGGCCTCTGTCTCCCGAGCGGCTCGTCGCTCACGGACGACGACCAGGACCGCGTGGTCGCGACGCTTCTCGGAACCCGAAGGTCTCCGACTTGAAGTCGGACACCTGATGCGGCACTACGCGGTCGCGCTTTCGCGCACCTCGACCACGTCGAGCCAGTGGCTCCACTGCTCGGCGCGGCCGTAGACCGCGTCGAGATAGGACTTCTGCAGCTCGAGCGTGACCGGGCCGACGCCCAGCTCGACGTCGTCGATCGCCCGGACCGGCGACACCTCGGCGGCGGTGCCCGTCATGAACACCTCGTCCGCGAGGTGGAGGTCGGTGCGGATGATGTCCGTCTCCTCGACGATGTAGCCCTGCTCCTGCGCGATCTGGATGATCGAGTCGCGCGTGACCCCCGGCAGGATCGACGTCGAGAGCGGCGGCGTCGTGATCCGGCCGTTCTTGACGACGAAGATGTTCTCGCCCGGGCCGTCCGCGACGAAGCCGCCGTCGGTGAGGAGGATGGCCTCGTCGTAGCCCGCCCGCTTGGCCTCGGTCGTCGCGAGCATCGAGTTGAGGTAGATGCCCGTCGCCTTCGCGACGTGCGGGATCACGTTCGGGCCGACGCGCTGCCAGCTCGAGACCTTTGCGGTGATGCCCTTCGTGAGCGAATCCTCGCCGAGGTACGCGCCCCAGGGCCAGCTCATGATCACGGTCTCGACGGGGTTCCCGCTCGTGTGGACGCCGAGCGAGCCGTAGCCGTAGAACGCGATCGGGCGCAGGTAGCACGACGGCAGACCGTTCGCTCGCACGAGGTCGTGCGTCGCGGTGCGCAGCTCCTCGACCGTGTACGGGAGCTCCATGTACAGGAGCTTTGCGCTGTCGTGGAGGCGCTGCAGATGATCGGCGAGCCGGAAGACGGCCGGGCCGCGGGAGGTCTCGTAGGCGCGGATCCCCTCGAACACGCCCGAGCCGTAGTGCAGGCCGTGGGCTCCGACGTGGACGGTCGCGTCCGCCCAGTCGACGAGCTCGCCGTTCATCCAGATCTTCGCGGTCTCCTCCATCGATGTGCCTCCGTTCGCGGGCGTGGAGAGACCAATTATGGAGAATCGCGCACGACGTCCTCGACCCGACCCCGTGTCAGCCGCACCAGCTCGCGCGGGGCGAGCGCCACCATGTGCCGGTCGGAGCCCGCTCCCGCCCAGACGACGGGGTGCCGGACGAGCGTTCGCTCGACGAGCACGACCGGCACGCGCTCGAGCGGAAAGGGGGCGACACCGCCCGGCTCGAAGCCGGTCGCGTCCACCACCTCGGCGGGTTTCGCGATCGCCGCGCGCCGGGCGCCGGCGAGGCGTGCGATCTTCGAGCTGTCCGCCCGGCGGTCGCCCGGGACGAGCGCGACGACCGGCGAGCCGTCGCAGACGAACACGAGCGACTTCACGATCTGGCCCAGCGTGCAGCCGACCGCGTCTGCCGCCGCCTCCGCGGTGGGCGTCTCGGTCGCGAACTCCTCGATCCGCGCCTCCGCGCCGGTCGCGCGGAGGAACGCCGCGACGCGCTCGACCGGCTCCGGCCACGTGGTCGGCACGAGCTAGCCGAGCTCCACGAAGCGGACGTCGTCGAACCCCGCCTCGTGGAGTGCGTCGACGAGCTCCGCGGTGGCGGGCGTGTCGATTGAGAAGACCATCAACGCCTCCCCGCCCTCGATCGTCCGTGACACCGCCATGTTCGCGATGTTCACGCCCGCCTCGCCGAACATCGAGCCGACCCGGCCGATCACGCCCGGCTGGTCGGCGTAGCGGATGAACACCATGTGGGGGCCGATCTCCAGGTCGATCCCGAAGCCGAGCGCGCCACCGAGGAACAGGCGCGGCTCGGGGCCGATCGTCGTCCCCGACACCGTCGCCTCCTCGCCCTCCGAGACGATCGTCACCTCGACGGTGTTCGTGTAGTCGCGCGAGGCCCTGTTCCGCTCCTCGACGACCTCGATCCCGCGCTCCGCCGCGATCAGAGGTGCGTTGACGACGTTCACGACCTGGTCGACCCACTCCTGGAAGGCGCCGTTGAGCGCGGCCGCGGTCAGGAGGCGCGTGTCGTACTCGGACAGCGGCCCGTACGCCGCGACGGCGACGCGGTGCGGCCGCGCACCCGCCAGCGCGACCGCGATCCGGCCGAGCAGGGCGGCGAGTGGGATGAACGGCCCCAGCACCTCGAGGTCGGCCTGGTCGACGACGGGGATGTTGACCGCGTTCGAGACGATCCCGCCGTCGAGCGCGGCCACGACCTGCTCGGCCACGATCAGCCCGGCGCGGTCCTGTGCCTCGTCGGTCGAGGCGGCGAGATGCGGGGTGACGACGACCTGGTCGAGCTCGAGCAGCGGTCCCTCGTACGGCTCGGCCGAGAACACGTCGAGCGCCGCGCCGGCGAGCTTGCCGGAGCGCAGAGCCTCGACGAGCGCGTCCTCGTCGACGAGGGCGCCCCGGGCGGCGTTGACGAGCCGCGCGCCGTCGCGCATCCGGGCAATCGTCTCCCGATCGATCAGGCAGTGCGTCTCGTCGTTCAGGGGCGAGTGGAGCGTGACCACGTCGGACGCGGCAAGCAGCGCGTCGAGCGTCTCCGCCCGCTCGACGCCCAGCTCCCTGAACCGATCGCTCCCGACGAAGGGGTCGTAGGCGACGACCGTCATGCCGAGGCCGATCGCGCGCCGGGCGACCTGCTGGCCGATGCGCCCGAAGCCGACCACGCCGAGCGACTTGCCGGCCAGCTCCACGCCGTTCCACCGAGACCGCTCCCAGCGCCCGCCCTTGAGCGCCGCATGCGCCTGCGGGATGTTCCGGGCGAGCGCGACGATCAGCCCGATCGTCTGCTCGGCGGCCGACACGACGGTCGACTCGGGCGCATTCGCGACGACGATCCCCCGGCGGGTGGCCGCGTCGACGTCGACGTTGTCGACCCCGACCCCCGCGCGGCCGATCACCTTGAGGCGTGTCGCCCGGTCGATGAGGTCGCGCGTCAGTTTCGTCGCCGAGCGGATGACGATCCCGTCGTAGCGGTCGATCACGTCCTCGAGCGCGGACTCGGTGTCGACATCGACGTCGAACCGCTCCCGCAGGAGCGCGACACCCGCCTCGGCGATCGGCTCCCGGACGAGGACGCGCATCGACACCTACGCGGTGGCGACGGTGCCGAACGCCTCGTAGGCGGCGGGGGCGGCTCTGCCGGGCTCGACGTCGGCCCCGGCGACGGCGAGCTCCTCCTCGATCGCCACGAGCGCGCCCGCGAGCTCCTCGATCCCGACGTGGCCGATGTGGCCGATTCGAAACAGGCGGGAGACCAGCTCGCCGTGCCCGCCCGCGATCGTGATCCCGTGCCGGTCGCGCAGCGCGAGGCGGAGCGCGACTGCGTCGATCCCCTCCGGTGTGAGCGCGCCGGTCAGCACGGCGGCGCTGTCGTCGTCGGGCGAGTAGAGCTCGAGCCCCATCGCCTTGATCCCGGCGCGGCAGGCACGCCCCATGGCGCGGTGCCGGGAAAACGCCGTCTCGAGCCCGCCGTCGAGCACCAGCCCGAGCGCCTCCACGAGCGCGACGACGATGGACGTGGCCGGGGTCGACGGAGTCGATCCCTTGGCCTGCGCGACCCTCTGCCGAGCCCAGTCCCAGTAGAAGCGAGGGAGTGACGCTTCTCCGGCGCGCTCCCAGGCACGGTCGGAGACCGAGGCGAACGCGAGGCCGGGCGGCGTCATCAGCGCCTTCTGGGAGCCGGTGATCACGACGTCGGCGCCCCAGGCGTCGGTCTCCAGCGGCACCGCGCCGAGGCTCGAGACCGCGTCGACGATCGACAGGGCGCCCTCGTCGCGGCAGACCGCCAGCAGCGGCTCGAGGTCGCAGACGACGCCGGTGGACGTCTCGGAGTGGACGAGGAATACGGTTCCGGCGCGGCTCTCCGCGAGCGCGGCGCGAACGTCGTCGGGGCTCGGGGCCTCGCCCCAGGCATAGGTCAGCGGGACGACGTCGCAGCCGAAAGCCGTCGCGAGCGCCTGCCAGCGCTCGCCGAACTCGCCTTGCGAGACGGCCAGCACCCGGTCGCCGGGCGAGTGGAGGTTGACGACAGCCGACTCGAACGCGCCCGTTCCCGAGGCGGTGAACACGAGCACCTCGTGGTCGGTGCGGAACACCGCCCGGAGACGCTCCTGCGCGACCGCGAAGATCTCCGCGAAGTCCGGCGAGCGGTGGTGGACGACCGGTCGCGCGAGCGCGTGCAGCACCTCGGGCGGCACGGCGGTCGGGCCGGGAGTGAGGAGCTGCTGGGGTCGCGACACCGATCTGAGCGTACAGCGCGTCCCGAGCCGCAGGCGCCTGTGCCCCTTCAGGTGACGCTGCCGCGTCTCTCGCGCGCGAGGAGCAAGCCAGGCCAGGACGCAGGGAGTCCCGATACTCAGCGGTATCGGGGCGACCGAGGACGACGCATTGCGCCGCTCATCGCGCGCGAGAGACCCGGATCGTGTCGCCTGAAGGGGCACTAGATTGCCGCGGCATGGACGTCGTGCTCGCCTTCGCCGCTGCGCTGGTCTCGCTCCGGCTCGCAGCCGACCTGATCCGGCGCTGGCGCGATCGCCGCACCCCGGAGCTGCTCGCCTGGGGCGCGTCGCTGGCCGCGTTCGCGGCCGCGTCGGGCGCGCTCGCCTGGGGCGCTGCGGCAGGGTGGGACGACCGGGCATTCCGCGCCTACTACCTGTTCGGCGGGCTGCTCACCGCGCCGCTTCTCGGCGCGGGGTCCCTGCTCCGCGCGCGCGTATCGCTGGCAGCGCCGGTGGCGCTCCTCTTCGCGGGACTGGCCGTCGGCGTCGCGGTCGCTGTGCCGATCGACCCTGCGGTCACCGGGACCGACATCCCCGACGCGGCCTCACACCTCGCCTTCTTCCCGGCGCGGGCCCTGGCTGTCGTCGGGAACGTCACCGGGACGGTCGCCGCCGTCGCGGTCGCCCTCACGGGGCTTCGGCGACGCCCGCTCGGGAACTGCCTGATCATCGGTGGGGTCGTCGCGGCAGCGGTGGGGAGCGCCGTGGCGGGCCTCGGCGCCGGCGGCGGGGCGATCTTCACGATCATCGCCGCGAGCCTGCTCTACGCCGGCTTCGTCTCCCGCCGCTGAGAGCACGCACGGGGCGAGAGAACGCGTCAGTCGCGGAGCTGCGGGACGCGGCGCGAGCGATCGACCCTGCGTCGCCGCTCGCGCAGCCAGATCGAGCCGAAGCCCACCACGAGCACGAGGAGGATCACCCCCTCGACCACGAGCGTCGCCGGGTCGAGGTGGTGGCCGATCAGCCGCGGGACAGCACCCACAGCCCACCGACGGTGTAGAGGACCATCAAGCCGAGCATCGCGTACTGGGAGCGAAGCGCGTCGCGGCGGTCGGGGAACAGCGTCACCGCCCGGTCGTGCGCGATCGCGAGCCCCGCGACGTGCCCGGTCACGAGCGCGATCACCTGCACGTACCACGTCGTGTTCGGCGAGATCACCGTGAGGTCCGGCGTGACGTGCGCGGTGCCGAAGAGGTTCCAGCCCCGCCCGAGGGGGTCGGAGAGCAGCGGCACCGCGTACTGGCCCTGGATGAGGAAGAGCGTCGCGTAGTGGGCGACCACGTAGACGAACGCGATGGGAACGAGCGAGAGCACGAAGTCCGGCACGAGCGAGCGGGGCGCGTTGACGGTCCAGCGCGCGAGGGCGCAGGCGGCCTGATACGCAAGGGCGATGAGCAGCACGCCGACGAGCAGCCCGCCGAGGCTCGCCGCGGTCACGAGGAGCTCCGCGACCGTCGGGTGGTCGACGACGTATGGCCCCTCGAGCCGCGCCATCAGGTCCTGCCACGTCGTCGTCCTCGAGTAACCGTCGAAGAGGACCGTGCCCAGCATCACCCCCGCGAACGCGACCGCGCCGGGGGTCGTGTCCTTTCCGGCGAGGCCGGTCAGCGGCCAGCGCAGACGGATCCGACCCTCCCGGGCGAACAACGGCGCGATGCGCGCGAGGAGCCCGAAGTACACCGCGAAGCCCTCGCCGTACCGCACCCACGTGTCGCGGCCGAACGCCGCCATCCCGAACAGGGCGACGTACGTGTACACGGCGATCGCAAACCCGAGCGCGCGGGGGCTCGCCGGATCCGAGTAGGCGAGCTCGAGCGCGGCGAAGGCGAACAGCGCGACCGCCCCGGGCCAGCGTCCGAGCCGCTCGGGGTACTCCGCGAGCGCCCGGGCCTCGCCCCCACCGAGCTCCCGCACCCACACGAACAGGTCGGCGATCGCGCGCCACGGGGAGAGCGCGCGCCAGACATTCCCGAGGAGCACGGAGAGCGCCGGCACGCCGAGCCAGAAGATCACGTAGATCCAGGTCGGAGCGAGGTTCCGGAACGGGTCTGTGTCACCGAAC
>Ga0075432_10000331_pt1 | contig 13455 bp, 17 predicted proteins | sample RhiMethybrSRZTD1_FD_72781 | JGI IMG/M metagenome (GOLD analysis project Ga0075432, IMG submission 72781) | Populus rhizosphere microbial communities from Tennessee, USA - Rhizosphere MetaG P. TD hybrid SRZTD1 | ecosystem: Host-associated > Plants > Roots > Rhizosphere > Soil | place: USA... | reverse complement strand
GTCGGCCCAAACTCGCGACCAGTCCAAGCTGGACTGGATCGCCGCCAGTGGTGAAAACAATCGGAATCGTAGTGGTCGAGGCCTTTGCCATTAGGTTGGCAGGAGTGCTGGTCGCGGCAATGACCGAGACTCGACGCCGAACCAGGTCGTCAACCAATGCGCCCAGACGATCGTATTGGCCATTCGCCCAACGATATTCGATGGCGACATTCTGGCCATCGACATAACCGGCTTCCTTCAGACCCTGAAGGAAGGCACGGACAAGGTGTGCGAAAGTATCAGGCGATCCACTGTTGAGAAATCCGATCACTGGCATCGCCGCCTGCTGGGCACGCGACGTAAGCGGCCATGAGGCCCCTGAACCAGCCAATAGTATTATGAAATCGCGCCGTCTCATTGCCTCCCCCAGCTCTGGATGGGCAACGTTTCGGTTTAGATTAGCACCGCCGAGGGTTCCATGTCCGCTTTGGGTCAAAAGCGGACATTTGCAGTGCACAAGCCCATGTCCGCTTTACCCCCAATAGCGACCGCAAAAGCGGATTTCCCGCAAACGGTCATGTCCGCTTTACCCAGACGTGGGTTTGGCTTTTGGCAGTAACGGAAATTACCGGGAAAAAGGTCGCTCACTTCACGACGCTAAAGCAGGAACTCCGACTCCTTTAATTTTCTTTGCTTTGAGAGCCACCTCGCCGACGGGTGATCAATCATTCCCCCTCCTCAGGTTTCTGGATCAGATGGATCAGTCGCCGTGCGATCTCGTCCTTCGTCAGGATCAGCACGTTGTTGGTGACGTTGGTCTGCTCGAGCGGTACCAGGCGCTCAGTGATGAACTTGATGGCGTTCATTTTGTCAGAGGCTTTAATGTCCTCGACATGCGCCGTCGCGATACCAGCAGCCTCTTTCATCATCCGCGCGACAGTGAGCTCCGTTTCCTGCTCTACCCGCGCCATTGCTTTCCGCGTGATTTCCGTTACCCGCGCTTGTACTTCAGGTAGATTGGCCAACTTGGCTGCATTGCTATGCGGAGAATATAATATTTGAGATCCCCCATGAGCATGAGGGATTACTACCCGACAAAAGCAGCCGAATTTTACGCTCGCGCTCGGAACGAGTCTGACGTGATGAGCCGACGTGAAGCGGACGGCGGTGTGTAATCAGTTTGCGACTTGAACGGCGGACCGAACTGCCAGTGAGAGAGTGTCACCAAACTTAAGAACCGCCGAGGATTGCGGCACACGCGAGAATGATAACAACTAAACCAAGCAGCACGACTCCAGTATTCGCGGCCATGGGGCACCCACTGTGCTTCAACTCCGAGCTGATTGGGGGCTAGTCAGCACCGCATTTTTGAATTGGACCATCGTCTAACGACTTCCTGCTTTGTTCTCTTGCTAGCTGATTTGGGTCAAAAAGCGAGGAACTTTGCGTGTTTTTCACCAGCCAAATGCCATATCGGCGCATTTCCATCTGACGACCCGCCCTCGGTGCGTCTCAGCGGGGCGAGGCCCATGCCAGCGAGGGCAGCAAATGCCAGTCGTACGACCCACGTTCGTGGGAATGCACGACAAACCGGCATCACACGGGTTTGCGCCAACTGAGATGACGCAGCTTGCGCCCTTAGGAGCCGCGTCCGCAGAGTTTAGCGAAGATGACGCAAGAACTGCGGCGCAAATCAACAAGGGAAAGAGGAAGCGTCTGCTCATAATAAAGCGTCACCGATGCACTAGTCGCTTTTCTAACGTTCTTCGTGCAGCCGCGAAACCCGGACTGCGACAAAAAGAGTACCAAATTGACTCGCTTTTTGAACTTTTGCGCCGGCGGCTCGAAGTTTAGGGTTTTGATATCACCGAGCTGGTGTCGAAGCATGACTACGCACACCGATGAAACGATAGCGAGTGCCGTGGTGCTCGCATGTCTGCTCATCGCCTTATTCGCTATCCTTTTTGCGGCACCTCTATTGTTCCTTTTGACGCATATGGGCGCAGCCTGCAGCGCCATCGCCGGCACTTTCTAAGAGGGTTTTCCACCCGTTTTCATTTGTTCTTCCGTCCGTCAGGCGACGTACCAAGAGCCGACATATGCGCTGCAACAAGCCATGTCCGCTTTGCCCCCAATAGCAACATCGATTGCGTTTTTCACAATGTCTGCTTTGGGCCAAAAGCGGACTCATGCAGCGCAGCAAAAGGATTGCTATTCGATCACCTCGTCGGCGGGGGTAGGCCCAACTTCTAAGCAGTGCTCCTACCGCCCTGCCCTACCGCGACTCTGCCCGCCCGCGCCTACGGCCTAGCGGTGCTGCGAGACGGCGATCTGGCACGTTTATTGGCGTGAGACGCCTTGTTACCCTGGCGACAACTACCCCTGTTGCGTCGGCCGTTTCTCGGGTGTTTGCTTTTTCCATGCAGGCGGAGCGGTCAATCGTCGTTGATCCAAAAAGTCCTGGCAGCATCAACTCGCCGCACGGCCTAATCCTGTTCGACGGCGTGTGCGTCCTATGCTCGCGCGGCTGCGGCTTCGTGAACAAACGTGATCGCCGCGGATATTTTCGCTTCGTTCCGATGCAGTTGGCCGAGGGACGTCCGCTCGCTGAGCAGCTTGGCATCAATCCTGATCGCCCGGATTCCTTTGCGTTCGTGGAGAACGGCCAGGCCTATGTAAAATCCGAAGCCGTGCTGCGTATTGCGCGCGAGCTTCCGCGCTGGCAGTGGACGTGGCTCTTTCACTTCATGCCACGGGTGATCCGCGACGCGATCTATGACTTGGTCGCGCGCAACCGCTATCGCTGGTTCGGCCGTCGTGACGCTTGCATGCTGCCGAATTCGGACCGTTCGTGGCCATCGTGAACCACCGCCGAGGCCAGAAACCCGGATGCCGGCCAGTGTCGAAACGGTTGCCGCTTATCTCGCACATGAGGCCGAAAATGGCTGCAGGCCGTCCACGATAGGCCGGCGCTGCGCTGCTATTTCACCAGCGCCGGCAGATGATTGGTGAAAACCCAATCCACACCGCGCGCCCATTCCCGGTTAAACAGGTTACGCGTCGGCAAAAATCCCGATCCGGCTTTTTGTCCTCGTTGGTGAAGTTGCGTGATTAGGGAATTGGTCATGAACAGATAATGTCCGACCACGCCGCCGAGTCCGCGTTCCATGGAAATTCGCGCAAAGGATTTCAATTTAATGTCTCCAACTAAAATCCACACTTCTTGCGGCATCGAGGAATTTGGCCGAACGAGTTCAGGTTGCAAAGTGAGCAAGTGAAAGTCCTTGATGGGTTCCAATTTGGCAAATTGGCGTTGAAGAATCGTGATCTGATCGGGGCTTAGAGGCGTTTTTACTTCCAACATGAAGTGCAGATTCTTAAGAGCTAAAACTTCCTCAAGTGTGGGCACTGCGGGAACGTTTGCCCGCAGATCTTTAAAGGACATATCGCACAATACGCCGGGATGGCGATGGCAGCGCGTAAGATCAGGATCATGGTGAACCACGGCCACATTGTCTTTCGTAAAATGAATGTCCAATTCGATACCCCAGGCGCCCAAAGTTCGCGCCCGCTTGAATGCTTGCATCGTATTTTCAATATTTTGCCGGTCCCATGCGCCTCGATGAGCTATTATTTTAGACCGTGGGATTTTGGAATCGGTAGGATGCCGGCGCAGATCGCAAAGCAGATCCGCCGTGCGCTGGGCCAATTCTTGAATCGTTTGAAGCAACATTAGCTAGTCGCGAGTATTTTCAATACATTCGCGCAATGTTTGTTGAAGATTCAGCTAGGTGCCTCGACGCTCAGTGAGCAAACCGCTTAGGTAACGTCGTCATAAGTTTTTCTATGCGCCTGCAAATCGACCCCATGCTCTTTTGTACTGGGCGCTACGTCAGACATGGAAGGTTCGCGTCCAAACACTCCTTTGCGTTTCCGAAGGTTCTGAGCACAGACGTAAGCCACCGCAAGCATGATAATTGCGACGATCACCCAAAATACGGTTTCCATTGCACCCTCCATCATCGAGGGTTTCTCTGCCAACGGCGGCGAGGATTGTTACGTCACACTAGCGGCATGACTGCGCCACGCGCACCTTAGCGAACAGGACGGGTTCGATCTGGCAGGGAAAAGCGTTTATCGGCAATTGTGGCCCTTCAAAGTATTCTCGCTCGCGCATCGCCCCGATCGAACCCGTGTTTTCTTGCACACCGACAGACCCCATGTTCATGATGCCCACTTTCACTTTCGCGGTGGGTAGCTCGATCGGAGTGGGTTTCGCGAGCGCGACCGTACTCAAGGCTATGAGCAATGCGGCGGGCATCAAGGGTTTCATAGGCCTGGCCTCCTTGCTCCACGCAAGCGCCAATGATCGGGCCCGTCCCTCGTTCCCTGTTGCTTATCATATGGGCGTGAAAGCTATCGCCCGCTACCCCACCAACCACGCAAGCAAACAAACGACCGCAAAACCTGGTTTTTAGGGCAGCGCGCTAGAGCGAAATTCAGCTAGGTCGCTGCAAAGTCATGTCCACTTTACCCCCACAAGCAGACATGTGCGGTGCAACTAGCGATGTCCGCTATGGGCCATAAGCGGACATCGCTCTACGCCGCTCAGTGACCAGCAAAAACGCGGCGAGAAGGATGGACAAAGCGGCGTGAAATACAACTGCGGGCCACAGGAAGACGCCCACAAAGTCACCGGCAAAACCAATGTAGGCAAGATACAGCATGACCAATGTGCTGTAGATCAACATGCCGAGGATTGGCGGGCCTGGCCAGCAGGCAAGCCCCAACCCTATCAAGGCAAGACCGGTTACGCGCGCTACTGGTATTGTGATGTCAGCAAGCTCCTCATTAAGCAGTAATTGCCCGACCAGCGACGGGACGATCAGCAACGCCAATCCAGTGACAATTTCAGCGACAGCGGCGAAAGCCAGCACTTTTCTCATCACGCCGATCCTTACCTCTGTCGCAGATCGCATGTCCGCTATGGGCCAATAGCGGACAGAAGCAATCAGTTTTTGGCACCTGAAACCAAATTTTTGGCTACAGCCGACAGGTCGGCCGTAGCAATTCTCCGTACATAGAAACAAGCTTTTTGGGCATGGGGGACAGCAATGCGTGCCTTCTACATTGTGTTCTTGGCAGGCTTATCGGCAGGTTGTGCAGGCGTACAGCAACTCAAGCACCTATAGCGGAGACTAAACCGGTCAAGCCTGTCCAGATTTCTGCCGCTGATACAGCAGCGATTCACACCGGCATAAAACGCGTACTCAAGGACCCGGAGTCGGCAAGATTTGGCGAGATTGCCGCTGGGATAGATGATAAGGGCGACACGATTGCTTGTGTGCACGTGAACGCAAAGAATGGCTTCGGCGGCTACACGGGTATGAAGACGTACATGGGCATGCTTACTAACGACAAACCACGACGATTTGTTGTCGCTGGCGGAGTACCCGATCACCTGCTCGAACATCGGGATCAGGCAACTTACAAGGTATGCAACGACTTTGGTTTGCGCCTTTCGGGTTGATAAAAGGTCTGAGCGAGAATCGGCTTTATCATTCTGTTTCTTGAACGCATTACATCAGCTACACACCAAAATCCGACGATTTGCTCGTCATAAGTGGACATTTCGCAGCGCAAATGACATGTCCTCTTTACCCCCGAAAGCGGACACGTGCGGTGCAACGGCCCATGTCTGCTATGGGCCAAAAGCGGACATTCGCCTAAAGCCAACAGTGGTCAAACCTCGGAGATAGCTAAGCAGCACGACAACGCCAGACGCGCCCCGGGACGCGCTCGCGCTGGTGCTGTCCCGCTGCCGGAGCCGTCCGATCAATTAAATAGATATACGATGACCCACATTCTTCGCACGCAAAGGTGCGTCGTTCTTTCAGGGGCTCGAGATCGGGTTCGATCAGGCTGATGTTCGCGACTGCGCGACATTGCGGGCATCGTGAAATGATTGCAGTTGGTGAGGGGTAAGAGAAGATCAACATGGGCATGTGATTCTCCAATCGAGATCCACTCCCCCGATGCCTTCATTTTTGTGCTGCATCGTTAATATTTTCTTAATCAACAAAAACGACCTGTACCCCCCAAAGCGAACATGTGCGGTGCAACTACGGATGTCTGCTAAGGGCAGAAGCGGACATCATGTTTCCCTAAGATAAGTCGTCGCTGAAATAATCACTTTTCACGGGACACCTGGGGCTGTTGGAACACCGCTCTATTCCTACATATATTGCTCGGAGTAGCGCCTATGTCGGAACCTACGCTGCATTGCTCATTTTGTAGCAAAAGCCAGCATGACGTACGCACACTCATTGAAGGCCCAAACGTTTTCATCTGCGATGAGTGCGTAGAAATCTGCCGAGGGATTCTACGCGACCAAAGCAAGCCTAGGCGTTGGTTGCGCAAAATATTACGCCTCCCTGAGCCTCGGTACTTGGAAAGCAATTCGTTTGCTAAGGAAACATAAAATCTAAGAAAGACATAGCAAGCTATCTGATCAGACCAATCACAAGCAGACATCGCGACAAGCCCGGGTGGTGTTATGGTTTGATGATCCGGCGACTTTTGCGCCGCTTGATCAATGATCCCACAATATTTCCTGGAGTATTTCCTCGACGGCAACAGGTGTAATTCCGAGTTTTTTAAATCCGGGCAGCTCCAACGACGCCACTGTGTCGATCTGCAATAGCTCAACTTGATTCTGGGTGATGGGCGGCCCTGTGAGTATTTTCGCGAACCAAGCCAATACGCGCCAAGCAGCAAATGGGATTGGCATCAATCTCGGCTTTAGGCTGGCTTCGCATGCGACAACTTTAATCAATCCCTCGTAGGAGTAGACGCGAGGGCCGCCGAACTCGAATGTGCTATCCGTTTGTTTCAGCGTCCTTAACGGTTTCAGCTGAGACGGCCTCGCTTCCCCTGCTAAAGGTCTTGGCGCTGGTCAAACGATCTTAGCGACCTTGGCTTTCAGCTCGTCGATCAGGACGCGCTTGTTCTCCGAATAGTCAATCGGCGCGACAACCAGGTGAATCCCACCTGCTTTGAATGCTGCATCGAGGATGGGTACTAGATCATCGGTCGCGCTAACCCGCGCACCTTTAGCCCCATAGGCCTCGGCATATTTGACGAAATCTGGGTTCTCGAATGAGAGCGCGAAATCGCCGAAGCCCATCGATTCTTGTTTCCAGCGAATCATGCCGTAGCCGCGGTCCTCGATGATGAGTACAACGAGGTTCAAGCCAAGCCGGATGGCGGTCTCCAAATCCTGCGAGTTCATCATGAACCCGCCGTCGCCGCAGATGGCCATGACGCGCCGATCTGGGTAAAGAAGTGCCGCCATCATGGCCGAAGCCAGACCGGCCCCCATCGTAGCCAGCGCGTTGTCGAGCAGGATCGTGTTGGCGATGTGGGTGCGATAATTCCGGGCGAACCAGATCTTGTACATGCCATTGTCCAGGCAAATGATGCCGTCATCGGGCATCACCTTCCTGACATCGGCGACCAAACGTTGGGGCGCCAAGGGGTAGCGCGGATCGTCAGCGCCCTCGGCGACATGCTCGAGGATCTGCGCCCGGATCTTCTGGAAGTAAATCGGGTCGTGCGTAAGTTTCCCGTCCAACTCGCTGGCCAGCCGGGCCATGCTGTCTGCAATGTCGCCGACCACCTCGGCTTGCGGAAAATAGATCTGGTCGATGTCGGCCACGTTGAAATCAATATGCACGACCTGTGGTCCTCCCGCGCGCATGATGAAAGGTGACTTCTCCGCGGTGTCGTGGCCGACCGCGACAATCAGATCGGCGCGTTCGATCGCCAGATGGACGTAGTCGCCTTCCGATAGCGCCGCCGTGCCGACAAACAGCTCGGAATTGCCGTCGACCGCGCCTTTTCCCATCTGCGTATTGAAAAAAGGAACCTTTAGGCGGCGCACGGCCGCCGACAGCGCGGGCGCAAGGCCCGGTCGGTTGGCGCCACCGCCAATCATGACCAAGGGATTCCGCGCGGCCGCGATCGCAGCCGCTGCGCGTACAATCGCCTCCTCAGCCGCGACAGTACGAAAGGTGGCACTGACTGGGACAACGGCGGACCGCTCGGTCAATTGCGCCGCGATATCTTCCGGCAGTTCGAGATGAACGGGCCCCGGCCGCTCCGCCTCTGCCATGCGAAAGGCATCGCGGACGAGCGTCGGGATGTTGCCGGCATCTATGGCTTGTTTCGCGGATTTCGTGAGTGGGCGCATCATTGAGACCGTATCGATGATCTGAAATTGCGCCTGCCGGCTCTGAAGGACCGGCTTCTGGCCGGTAATCATCAGCATTGGCATGCCACCAAGGGACGCATGGGCCGCCGCGGTCACGAGGTTGGTCGCGCCGGGCCCGAGCGTGCTGAGGCAGACCCCCGGTTTACCCGTAAGCCTCCCATAGGTCGCCGCCATGAAACCGGCGACCTGCTCATGGCGGGTCACCACCACCTTGATGCGCGAGGTCCGGAGGGATTCGAGCATGTCGAGGTTCTCCTCCCCCGGCACGCCAAAGACATATTCGACCCCCTCATTCTCGAGGGCGCGTATGAAAATATCGGAGCCTTTGATTGCATGACTTGTCATAGAACGCATCCTCAGGCGTTGGTGGGAGCCTGAAACCATTACATCATTGGCTCGACTCGCCGACTTTCGCTTCCGGTGATTTGACCGCCCTTGGTCTTGAGCCAGTGGTCCCCCGTCCCGGCCGATAGGGCACATCAATCCGCAAAGACGAACACAACAGACCGGAAACCACACTGCTTCATTTCAAACAAATCATAAATTCGCAAAGCCCTGCACGCGACGAAATCGGATTTTCAGAATGAGAGATTACGGAATAATTGATCTGTTTACTTCATACACTCGCAAGCCGATCTGCGATCGGCGGCGGTACCCAGTCCGTTTGGATGCCGAGATCGGCCAAGATGACCTGGGCCGCGTTATATCCAGGAAGTCCGGTAATGTTGCCGCCAGGATGGCTGCTCGAACCGCAAAGGTAGAGTCCTGGCAGATGCCCGCGGTAAGTGCCGGCCCCGACAAAGGGGCGATGGTGGCCGATCTGTCCGTTGGTAAAAGCGCCGACTAAGAGATCGCCCTCGCGCATGTTAGGCAACGATCGCTCGGTATCCACGGGCGTCCGTGTAAATGAATCCAGCACAGCGTTGGCGAGATTGGGCGCATGCTGACACCAGAGTGCGAGCATTAAGCGGCCGTGTTCGTCGCCCCTGTTTCCTGACCAGTGCGGATTTCCTTTCAATCGATAGGGCAGCTTCTCCCACATGAAGCCAGTGTGTTGGCCGGGCGGCGCCTGGCTGGGGTCGAACACTGTTGGGCAGGAGCCCCACATTACAGTAGGGGGAATCGTGCCGGCCTCGTGATGGCGGACGATGTCGTCGAACTGGGTTGCGTGATCAAGTCCCATGATCACCATCAGAGCATGCGCCAATTCGGGAAATTCAGCACTTGCGGAGTATTTCGGGGGCTCGCGTAGATTGACATGAAGCGCGAACAGCGGTGCTAGCAGGTTGTATTGAAAGGCCTTCACCTTGGCACGAATGTCGGTGGGCACTAGCGTGTCATCGAGCAGATCGAGGAAGGTCTGATGCGGATTAAGCGAGGACACGACGAAGTGCCGCGCCCGGACAAAATTGCCGTCCGTGGTCTCAACGCCGATGGCGCGACCGGCTTCCACGACGATGCGCTTAGGCTCGGTCATCAGGCGGAACTCGCCGCCGGTCTCACGCACGCAAGCCTCTAATGCGCGGGCAAGCGCCGCCGTGCCCCCGCGTGACATCTGCGCTTTCGCTGGGCTGGCTAGGAGCGCTGCAATGTGGTGGCCGAAGCCGCGGACGCGAAGATCAACTTCACGCAGGCCGTTGAAGAACAAAAGGCCGGCCTGCACGGTTGGATGCTCGAACTCCCGTTGCACAAATTCAAGCGGTGATAGCGCGCTGACTTCAAGCAAGCGGCGGCCGGCGGCGCTTCGTTCCAGGAGCCGACGTCGCTCCTCTGCCGGCAATGGAGGAGCTTTGGCTTCCCAGCTCAGGATATTGTTGACGATGGGAACAAACTCATGCTGCCAGCGGCGTAGCGTTTCAGCGTCCTTTCGGCTGAATCGCTCGAACGATTCTACGGTGCGTTCGATGTCCGTCCACCAACCGAGCATACCCCCATCTTTGGTCAGCAACGCTACATTTAATTCGGGCTCGATGTAGTGCGCACCATACCGCGCCAGTTCCAAATCGGCGTACCACGGCATCGTAGTGATAGCGCGCTGAAAGAATGCATGGGTGTTGTGAAGAAAGCCGGGGTGGCGCGGGTCTTCGAGTGTCGAAAGACCGCCGCCGGTCACCGCCTTGCGCTCGATCGCTAGAACCTTCAGCCCAGCCTTTCCGAGGTAGGCTTGAAGGATCATTCCATTGTGGCCGGCACCAAGGATGATGCCGTCATAGGTCTCCGTCATCCGTTGCCCCGAGCCTGACTATTCCATGCCGAGCAAGCGATAGATTCGGCGGCTGTATTCGCCGAATTTCTCAGTGGTCTTGATCTCGAGTGGACGAGGATGTGGCAGTTCAACGCGGAAATTGTCTGCCATGCGAGCGGGGCCGGCGGTAAGCACGACCACGCCCGTACCGAGGAATACCGCCTCGGTGATGCCATGGGTAACGAAGACAATGGTTTTGCGGGCTTCCTGCCAGATCCGCAGCAATTCGAGATTCATTTTCTCACGGGTCAGCGCATCAAGCGCGCCGAACGGCTCATCCATCAGAATGAGCTTGGGATCGTGGATCAGTGCGCGCGCAATGGCAGCCCGCTGCTGCATCCCCCCCGATAGCTCATAGGGAAACTTGTCTTCTGCTCCCTTGAGGCCGACCAGTTGCAGCAAATCGCGTGCGCGCGACCGACTTTCGGCCATCGGCAATCCGAGGATTTCCGCCGGCAGTAGCACGTTGTCGATCACGCGCCGCCACTTCAACAGCAACGGCTGCTGGAATACCATGCCGATATCTCGAGATGGATCGAACGGCTGGGTGGGTGACCCGATACGCACTTCGCCCGCTTCGTACGAATGAAGGCCAGCGAGAATCTTTAGCAGAGTGGTCTTTCCGCAGCCGGATGGTCCCACGAGCGAAACCAGTTCGCCCGCATCGACGTCGAATGTCACTTCCGACACCGCCAGGAAATCCACCCCGCGTGTGCGGTAGATTTTTTTCACGCCAGCGAGGTGGATAAAGGGCTCACTCATGAGCAGCAGCTACTGAATGCGCGCATCGCGCACGACCAGGAGGCGCTCCAGGCCAAGTACAATGCCATAGAGAATTGCCCCCAGCACAGTGATCAAGATCACCGCCATAAACATAGCGGCGGTGTCGAGCGTGACCTGCACCTGCAGCATCAGATACCCGAGACCGCGGTCGGAGCCGAGGAATTCGCCGACGATAGCGCCCGCCACCGCAAGGATTGCGGCGACTTTCATGCCAGAGAAGATGTAGGGCAGAGCGCCAGGCAGCTGGATCTTGGTGAAGATCTGCCAGCGCGAGCCTTTTAGCGAACGCACCAGATCAAGTAAGTCGGGCTCGACCTCGCGTAAGCCGCGGGCGGTTGTCAGCACGATTGGGAAGAAACAGATTGCAAATGCCATCATCATGTTTGGCCCAACGCCGTAGCGGAACCAGACGATGATAAGCGGTCCGAGCGCCACCTTTGGGATCATGTTGAGGCTGACCAGCAGCGGCATGACGAACATTTCCAGCCGTCGGAACCACGAAAACAAGAGCGCGATGCCAATACCGACCACCACGGCAAGAATATAGCCGCCGAAAATCTCGGCGCCGGTGACGAGGGTATTTTCGACCCAGCGATAATTGGAAACGAGCAGCGCTTGTACTGTGGCGTAAGGAGAAGGCAGCACAAATTTTGGCACATTGCCGAGAACGACGAAGAAGTACCATGCAAGGACCAGCAGCAAATGGCTGATCACCGCCAGGGCGTAGCGTTGCAGCGATTCTTGATTTCGGCCCACGGCTCCCCTCTACCTCACAACAGACCGGCGGCCCAAGTGACATCGTACGGTAAGGACGTGGCAGCAGCCAGGTTATGGCGGTGCATCATGCCAGCCATCGCGCGAGATTTTGACGCACAAATGCGTCGTCGTTGAGATGCGGATAGGCGGCATAGACACGGTCGATCTCTTCTTTCTGGCCGGGCCCAAGTGATTCACCTGGATCGAGACACCAGATGCCCTCCAGCAATCCTTGCCTGCGCAGAATTTCGTGACAGCCGGTGATGACGCCATGAAAGTTGTTTGCGACATCGAAGATCGCGGCGTTGCAATCAGTGACCTGCGAATCGAGCGCCAGTAGATCGGCCGGCACCACACGGGCCGCTGCGGCTGCCTGCGCCTGCTCGAGCAGCTCGACTGCCTTTCGCACCCAGACGCTCCAGTGTCCCAGAAGGCCACCCCGGATGCGTACGGTGGTGAAGTCACCTTTGCTCGGCACCTTGTAGGGGGTCACCAGGTCGGGGATGATGTGGTCGTCGTTCCCTGTGTAAAGGGTCACGCGTGCGGTCGCGCCGGCCTCCACCACGCCGCGCACCACATCAAGCGTGCGATAGCGGTTGAACGGCGCAATCTTGATCGCTGCCACGTTCTCGATCGCAGCAAAGCGCCGCCAGAACGCTGCCGATAACACGATGCCGCCGACAGCGGGCTGCAGGTAAAAACCAACCAGCGGGATCTCCTCGGCGACGGCGCGCGCATGCTCAATAAGCTCATCTTCGCTCGCGCCCTTCATCGCGGCGAGCGAGAGGAGGCCCGCGTGATAGCCGACGCCGCGCGCTGTTTGCGCCTCCTGCACCGCCTGATGGGTGCGCCCCACCAAGCCTGCGATCATCACGATGGGACGCTGGCACCATTCCGCCGCGGCGTGCATGGCAAGTTCTAGCACCGGTTGGTAAAGCCCAGCCTCGCGGACTGCGAATTGCGTTGTGTGCACGCCGACCGCGAGCCCACCGGCGCCTGCGTCGAGATAGTAGCGGGCGAGCGCGCGCTGTCGACGCGGGTCGAGTTGGCGGCGGGCATCGAGCGCCAAGGGGTGAGCGGGAATGACCACGCCCTTGCGCAGCAAGGCGAGGATCTCGGGTGGCCAATCAGCGAAGCGTAGACCCATCCCTCTTCTCAAGTAACCAGGCGGTTACACCGGCGAGAGTGGCAGCGATCGGACGTGGCGTCAACGCGGGGCCCTGTTACGCGCGGATCGCGCTCAGAACAATATCGACATTGTGCTGCCGTTGCCGGCGGCAGGCCGAGTCGCTGCCGAGCCGTCGGCCGAAGATCGATGACAGCGTCCAATTGTTGGAGAAATAGAAGAAGGACATTGCTGCGATCGACACATAAAGGCTGACTGGATCGACACCGGGCCGAAACACGCCCTGGGCGACAC
>Ga0075432_10000327_pt1 | contig 13481 bp, 13 predicted proteins | sample RhiMethybrSRZTD1_FD_72781 | JGI IMG/M metagenome (GOLD analysis project Ga0075432, IMG submission 72781) | Populus rhizosphere microbial communities from Tennessee, USA - Rhizosphere MetaG P. TD hybrid SRZTD1 | ecosystem: Host-associated > Plants > Roots > Rhizosphere > Soil | place: USA... | reverse complement strand
TCAGACAAGGTGATTAGTGCAAGTGAGCTTGAGCGGTTACTGGCGAAGCTGTCACCCATCATGAAACTGATAGTCGAACTGGCCTACGAGACTGCCATGCGGCGATCTGAAATCCTGAAGCTGACAAAAGACTGCCTGCACCTCAAGGATCGCATTGCCGACGTGATCGACGGGAAGAACGGAACACGGTCAGTCCCCCTCACCCACCGTGCTGTTGAAATACTCCAACTTGCCCAACTGTTGGCCACTGTGGCACGCCACCCAAACGGCCAAGTGTTCACGGTTACACCGCACGCCGTAACTCAGGCTGTGCGCTTGGCACGCGTGAAGGCAGGCTTAGACAGTAGCGTCCGACTGCACCAACTCAGGCACACCAGAATCACGAACGTCGCGAAAAAGGGATTCAACAACGCTCAGATCATGATCGTATCTGGGCACCGAGATACACGATCCGTTGCGCGATACTCCCATCTTAACGTGAGGGATGTGTTGCACCTAATCGACTGATCAAACCGGATAGGCAGCCATGATGAATTAGGAGTTGGCTGCCTCACCCCATGCAAATGGTTTAGCCGTATTCCAATCAAAGCAATGGTCGAAGCAATCCAACACCTTAACTTTTATCTTGAAAATTAGTTTGAGAAAGTGCTTGACAAACCGTCCATTGGTATTGACATTTTCAACTAATTAGTTCATACTGTCTTTATTGGAGTCGAGCAGCTTCACACCGTCTTTCCGGTTGTACAACATACAACTGCGGTTCCTCACAACGAGCTTTTTTCCTCCTTTCAAGTTCGTTGGTGAAGTTGTTCCTCCACTTAAAACCCCCTAAAGCCATTCCTTTGCAGGTATGGCTTTTTATTTTGTCCGTAATGGACGTTTCGAAACACTATCAACTATAACAACCATCTAGAGGTAGATTCCCTATGACTATCAAGCTTTGTCGTGCGTGTAGCACACCACTCATTAACCGTCGTCGTCATGCAGTCACATGCTCAAGTAAGTGTCGTAACGTGGTATGGAGACAATCAATGATCACGAGCATTCCGGTAAAGATCATGCTCAGCTTCTCCAACTACGCACTGATTAAGAATGCTGCTGAATCTCGTGGTGTCTCAATCAACCAATATGCACATGATCGAGTAATGTCCAATGAGGGTTCACAATGCTAATTAGGTTGAATCAGGAAGCACAGCAGCAGCTTGAAGCACTAATGCTTAGGGTTGGGCACACCAATCACCAACATTGTTTGCAGGTCATTTTGAGCACAGTCACGAATAACCTTCGACGTGCAGATGAAAAGAAGAAAGCTTAAATATCTAATACCATTTAATCCAAAATACTTTCACCAGAAGTCAGAGGATGCAACCTATCGCATAAGGAAATAAAAATTGAGTAATTACGTTGTTGTTCACACCCCTTCACAGTTAATCAAAACTGTAATCACCAGTTCAAAAACCCCAACAAAAAATCACGAACATACCTTCCATAACGTCTCGATGAGAGTATTGGATCGATATTACAAGCTGAAGTCCAAAGCGAACCGTCAAGGTGTACTGGTATCAGTTGGTGACTTGGCAGCAGCATCACCATCATTCTTGGAATCATTGCAACGTTAAGCCATTTCATTGGACCAAACCGGGAAAATATGGCCACTCCTACCGTAGGTACAGGGCACGTGAATTGCCTACCCTACAGACCACGTAAACTGAGCATGTTGAGTGCCAATTCAGGCACATGTCAGGTGTCTTTCAATACAAACAAATAAAAGGATAAAACAATGAACACTCCACTATTGGAACGGCACTTAGCCGTGCTGCAAATGAAACATTACCTTTCTGCCATCGCCCTGGGCGACCATGATGAAAGTCGTCGTGCAAGTGTACAACTGGATCGTCTGATAACTGAATACGGAATTCAAGCCCTCCATGAAGCACAGGGAGAATTGCCATGAATAATGCTAACCAGCTTGAACGTGAGATTGCACGACAATTAGAGATTGCTAACTCGTTTGCAAGAGCAGACGCAAAGGTAGAAGAAAGAAAAGCAACAAGACAAGCAGCAGCACTTGTGCGCAAACAAGCGAAAGAACATGTACAAGCAATGCTGAGCAAGTCCGCGGTGAAACATCAAACACAGTCAGGAGAAAAACAAACAAAGCTGCAACCAGAACAACTGGCTAAACAATTCGATGACCAGATGACCAAGGTTAATGAACTGCTTGTCAGCCTCGGCGGCAAACCTATTATCAAAGCAGTCAAAACAACTGTCAGTGTTGAAGTTACCACCAGCAGCACCACTGACACACTGAGTGTTGATGAAGAACATTACCGCACAACCCTCATCACCAACATGATTCAACTCATCCACACAAAAAGGAAACCAGTATAATGACCAGCAAGACAAATGAACGCATCACCATAAGCGGTACAGCACCAAAGTTTGATGAGCAAGAACTGAAACAGCATATTACTGCCCGACACGCTGAATACCATGCATCTCAAGAAAGTCACACACATGTATTCGCTGAGTTTTTGTATGACATGATTACCAAGGTAATCGAATTAACCAACCAAGGTTACATCCTGAGCAAGCAGTACCCTCTTACCTGTGGAGAATTGCAGTACCACTGTTTCATGCGAAAACCAGACCACATGATGGCCGAAGACCTTGCGATCATCGACGCTCAAACAAAGCAGTCATACGTTGCTTGGTTGGAATCAGAACGCGATAGTTACAAACAGCAGCTTACTGCGCAGTTGTTGCAAACGGCTCGGGAAAAAGAGCGTAAACGTGAAGAAGCCAAACAAGCCAAATTACTTGCCGACATTCAAGCAGAAGTTGATGCTACTTTCGCGGAACTCGTTATTCCGGATTGAGTGATGAGCACCTTTGATTTAGAAAATTGATTTTTGATTTAGAGAACTAATTTTTTGTTTAGAGAACACAAAGGTGCTTGACGCTACTTTTAGAGAATGGTTCCATTCGATGGCGGCGGTGAACTGAGAGTGGTTTTTCCGTCTGCTACTCACCAAAACCCATTGGCAGCTACCCGAGGTAACGCCTATGAACTGAACTGAAAAAGGAGAAGTCAATGATTACTGTCGCCCACCAAAAAGTACTTCCATGTTCTACACCTCTGCTCGATATTCGTAGCACGTTAATCAATCGTCGCACCGCTACCATTGATCACTTTGTCATCGACAAAGCTACTGGTGAGTTGCTAGGCAGCTACAGCCATTCTGAATATAAGCCCGAAGCCACTGAGTACACGTCTCACCCTCCACGAAAAAAGGCTGCGTTCGTTATAGAGGAGGATGGGAGTCCGTTTTTTCTCTCAGCATTCAGTGAAGCTGAACCAAAGAAAAATGCCGAGATACTAGTATTTCCCAGGTTTGAGGTACTACGCGAATCTGAGCTCCCAAGTAAGTCAAATGCAGGCCGACCTGCAACCAAGGCAATCAATCCAATTGCTGGCTTCCTGCAATATTTTCGATTTGATGGATACTCTACTGCTTGGTTGGATGACTACGTCTGTGGGGCGGCTGGGATTGAAGTCGAATGCGAGGGAAGCGTCACTGCAACAACCGGACGCTTCAATGTGGCGCCAAGCGATGTCCGCAGAGTGCTTTACTTACAAGAAATCTCGACCGAAGCAGCCGCTCCGATCCTATGCAATCACAATTTGCAGCCAATGAGCATCCGACAAGTTGAGCGCGTAGTGAAAGCTGCATGGATTGCTCTGGGTGGACTGATGCTCTATCTCGAACGCCATCAGGAACTGCTGGATCAGTTTAACTACATCGTAGATTTCAATGAGTTCTGGCTGCATCGAGAAAGGCAGAATCGTGGAGAGTCACCCAAGAAAGCTGAAGTAATGACGCTGCTCGCGGAGGGGGAAAAGATTGCTACCGTTGCCAAACGTACTGGTGTGCATAGGAACACCGTCAGCCGCTGGAAACGAGAGAGCATTGCAACTCAGTGATGCACAATTAACGACAGATATATAAGAGAGCGAAGCGAACGACTGTTAAAGCGAAGCTTTGAATAGAATATTCTGTGGTAGTAACCACAGGCAAGGTGTTAGAGAGACAGGAAAGAAGAGAGGGGACAAGATCCCCTCAAATAAAAGACCATGATCTTGAAGAATAACTCTTCTGTCGTTACGACAGGAAATAACCATTTTGTATTCACAGAAGAACATCAAAAGCGGGTGGACTTCGTTATCCCACCTCTTTAAAAGCATTCGCCTATCGGCTCACTGCGGACATGTCTTTGTATTATGGAGTTGACAAACTCTACGGATTGTTTCTGATTGCATCAATCAGATGTCAGCAAGCTCCTGTGTGAACACACACAGAATACACTTTGGTGAGCATTCAGGAGAGTAGCGAATTAGATCAAACATCAGACATTCACCTCCACCACTGACGGTGAATCTAACAATCTCATCAACACACTTCTGATGGTTCACCATCGTCAAATGATGGTGATTGTAAACTCCTATAATTACATCTGAGAGCGTTCCCACTCAAATCAACACCAACACCAACACCAACACCAACACCAACACCAACACCAACACCAACACCAACACCAAACATACCAGCCCTTGATGCTCATTAGGCGTCAGGGGCTTTTCTGTGGGTGATGATATTTACCATGCAAACATTCGTACAGCATTCGGTTGTCGCGGGGATCAAACGGCAGTGAATACCTCATCAGAATGGTTATCACCAGCCATGGATGTCATACCACTGACGATCAGGCGAACATTCAGGTGAGTCAACACGGGTGACAACAGGTGATTGCCTTGGGCGTTCTAGTGACGATGTATTGTGTAAATGCAGCTACAGGCGTGATTTCTATTGGTGTCTGGTCATTTTGTGGTTAAGCACAATCACCACTTTCTCCCCAATTTCCTCATAGGTGAAAGCAAACACAAGCAAACGCAACGAAAACACCTGTTATTGCTTTCTCCAGCTTGTCAACTACCGTTCGTCGGATAGCAATTGCGCTTCGCACTTTTTCCATAGAATCTCCGTGACGTACCAACCTTGAGGTACGCCAAGTGAGGAATGAAAGATGAAGTTATACAACGTTGAGAAACAGCTTCTACAGGCAATCTATGAAGGTCAGGAAGTCGCCAGCGGTGAGGATTACGCAACATGTCTACGACTTATCAATGCCGGCCTTGTTAAAGGAATCACCACCTCCAACCTGAGAGATGGTGATAGCTATGGAGCACTGGAAGTCACCGCTATCGGTCGTGAGGAATTACTCCACTAGGGTTAACTCTATCAACGCAGCCGGCGCCTGATCACCAAGGGCTGCACCCACTGACTCAAGGACGAACACACATGTCAGACAATACAGAAGCCAACATAGCTGTAGCCGATGTCCTGACGCTGTTGCTGCACAACCAGCACGCGCTTGCCGCAGCAATTGAAGAAGTCGCCGCATGGGCAAAGTCAATAGGTTCGCCCGACGTGCACGACAACGCCGTAACTGCACTGGAAACTCTAGATGCGAACGCGTCAGCTATCACCGCTGGCATTCTCAAGCTTCGGAAATAGAACATGGTCGTAGATCGAATATTACAAACCTAGAACGACCGTTCATGCCATGTTATATTGGTTTCCAGACACACTTTCAGGAGCCAAGACATGACCACCACCAGCACCATCGACGTAGTGAGCTACTGCCGTGTTTCGACTCGGGGGCAGGGTGAGTCTGGTCTAGGTCTTGAGGCTCAACTTGAGTACATCAACCGTGCAGCCCAACAGAACGGTTGGAACATCGTCGGTGCGTTCGTGGATGTCGTGTCGGGTAAGTTGGCTATTGAGGATCGTCCAGAGGGTGCCAAGGCTTTGGCAATGTGCAAGGAATTGGGAGCCCAGTTAGTTGTTGCCAAGCTGGACCGGTTGTCCCGTTCCGTTCACCACATCGCCCGTCTGATGGAGCAGACAGAGTTCAAAGTGGCAACCATGCCCCACGCTAAGACATTTGAACTTCACTTGTTTGCAGCACTAGCCCAACAGGAGCGGGAGTTCATCAGTCAACGTACCAAGGAAACTCTGGCAACCCTCAAGAAGCGTGCTGATGAGGGTGACATCCAGTCTGCCGAGAAGATCGCCCGCCGTACTGAAGCACTGGAGAAAGGCCGCACCAATGTCAACCGGGCCAAGGGGAATGTGGCCATTCAAGAGCGTTCAAAACTGTGGCTGAAGTCAGTACGCCCACACATCACTGAGTGCCTGCACGACAACGGCAGTACTCTGCAACAGGTGGCTGATTGCCTGAACGGCAAGGGCATCACCACAAGCCGGGGCGGTAAGTGGTCTTCAATCCAAGTGAGTCGAGTAATGAAGAACCTTGGACTTCAGTTCTCTTCGAATTAAATCGCCCAGCCCTCACTAGCCAACGATAAAGGCTGAGTGCGTGCAAGACACTGGTATTCATCTAACACACCGCATACGCGATCCTACGCACGCTCACCACGGATTTTGAGAGGAGCCCGACTGGCGTATCTTCCATAGTCAGTTTCCGTTAAGTCGGTCAGACCTATATACAAAGATACCCAGCACGGATTTGAGTACCGTGAACATACTGATTCGACTTGGAATCGGGTTTTCAAATAGGGGTGGACTTTACTCAAGGTCACCCAGTCCAACTAGCACCGGCGGTCAAATGCACGGGATGAATATCTGAGGGGGATACAGCCCATCGCAAAATTCCACGTAACTTGTAATACAGCTTTACATTAGAGTATTTAACAATTTACTGCATAGCGCGGTGCCACAATCCTTCATGAGCGATGTTGAAACTAGATCGAGGCGATTGGACGTAGTTCAGCTTAGGGATTTGTGTAAGGTCCTAGGGATTGGCCTGCAAAGCCTAATAACAGAGTTTGAAGGAATTGTAGAAAAGGACGTTGAAGACACTTAATCATGGCTAAATTCAACTCCCCTAAATTTAGTAATACAAAATACTCCAATAAAACAATTTAGCTGTACATTTATTTTGTGAAACCCCAAGCACTAATAAAACGATAGCCAGCGGGCTGAGTTAGGACAAACAAAAATGGAAATTAGCATCCAACCAACCAAAAGAAACTTGCGAAGTTATGGCACAGAAACAATGACAAATGAGCACACGTATTGGGCGCAATATGAAAACTCCAATTATCCATTGGAAAATTTTCCAAGTAGACTGAAGATCGTGCGCACCAGAAAAAAGGCAATAGAGATTAACAATTTGCATTCTTCAGCATGAAGCCACCCCGCTAAAGAATGCAAATAGAATCACCTATCAAATTACCGAAGCATTTCAGGATCATGACTAAGATGATATGCCTGATGCTGCTTTAATAGATGCGTAATATCCCGCTGCGAACTATAATCGGCCGAAATTTTTTTATTTAGAATTGAATATAAGAAAGCTTCGGTAGCGTTGGTTACTGTACTGCTTTCCCTTAGCATCTCAACAACACAGTAAAGGTAGTTACTACTTTCTAAGGTAGCAGCCATTTCGTCGAGAATTGCTGCCATTCGCAGAGCATCTTGTATACTACAATCAAGCTTTGCAAGAGCAAGCACTAGATAGGCTTCTTTCAGCTCAAGATCACTAGTTGATTCAATTAGGCTAAGCGATACAGGAAAGTCGATCTCACGACCCACTCTAGAAAATTTAGACAACAAAATAACGCCATCACTAAATCCTGGGTTTTTATTTACAAACCCTACAAGCTTACGAATATCAACATCTATACTATCATACACCCATGAATCGCTCTTTCTGACCAAAGCACTTACTAACTTAAACATATTTTCCGACAACCAAAAGCTGTCAGGAATATGATTAAGTATGGTCATATCAACCCAATCTAGCACAGCAAAAAATATAATATCCGGCAGCGATTCACAAACATAGTCAGGAAAATAGTCAGACTCATCTACTAAAGAAATAAGGAGCATAATTGAGTTGGCCAGCAGCATCTTCGAAGGGGCGGGAAGATCCATCTGATAAATCGATAATAATTGGTCAAAAATTTTGATTTCAAACTCATCATACCGGGCATCCCCGTGAAATGAGAATACAGTAAAACCTTGAACTCCGATGTCGCTATCAAAAGGAAGATTGCTTTTTGGCCGATATGTAAGGTCAGCTACTCTTACTAAATCCCCTTCCCATCGCTCCATCGCCTCTATCCAGTCCGCTTTATCTCCAAGCTCGCCCTCACGAATACATTGACTTATTCTTACTAGCTCGTCTGCAGAGTCAGTTGACTTGACAATAGCAGTTATTTGCCAAGGGAGAATCCAAACCCAATTTTCGAGCTTAAAAATTTCTTTTGAACGCATTAAAAAAGAGGCTTCATAGATGATATCCGCCAACGATGCTTTATCCCCTTTCCGTAAAAACCTCGCGCATCGATAAAGCCAGCACCAGCCGGGATGAACTCCTTTAAGTTCATGATCTTCACAGTCAGTGTCAGACTGATAAACAAAGTCGTTACCTTGAAAAATGAATTCTTCACTCACACCCTCAATTTTAATATCGCGTCGGACACTTACCTTCATTAGATTAGTAACTACAGAATACCACTCTGGTATAGTTACTAAACCCTCATCCATTGACAACCCCATTAAGCCACCGATCTCAGGAAGATAGTGCATGGGTGCTGAAGCAGGTGAAGAGGACAAAATTGCAGAGAACCATCTATCATTGACCCATTTCGAAGGCTCCCTAGCTATCATTCTGCTCGTTATGCTCAGAACTTCAGCCGGATCAGTTGGCCACTCTTTTTCCGCCAGTTCTTTTGCCCACGAAACATTTCGGTCTGCCAATTCCACTACCACTTGCCAAGCACCAAGTCGCGATTTGAAATCGATTCGATTTAGTTGAAGGTGTATTGCTTCTTGATACAGGTCCTCAACCTCAGGCTGGTATGCCTGGCTCAACCTTGAATGTAAAATATTTGGTGGGAGCTCAAGTAAGCGCAATGCAAGTCTAGTGAATATCTTCAATTGGCTAGGTTGGTTAGATATAGCCCCATCATCTACAATATCTAATGCCAACTCACTGCCTGTCAGCAAAACTTTATTTATACAGCTCCCAATATCACCTGATACACCTTCATTGAGCTCAGAACAAATCGTGAAAATACTATCCCTAAGGTATTGCCTCTCATGAAAGCATCGGCCTGCAGCAAATAGAAATACATTTCTCCAATGTGTCGCATGAGCGATGGATCTTAGTCGAGTTATGATTTCGTCATCTCGCCCAGAAGTTATCGCTTGTGCAGCCATAAATTCCTGTAGCGACCTAATTTCAAAACCAATCCTACCTTCTTGCGGAGCGACCAAAAACACTAACCGTTCGAGCGCAGCTTCAACAACGTCATTTTTAAATTTTTCTCCTTTTTCTCCAGTATGCCCTTCAGCCACTAATCGAGAATTTATAATAGCTGAAAATTCAATTTCTGTTAAAAGTGCATCGGTTTTTCCGCTCCGCTCCGACTCAATCTGTAAATGAACACCTACCTTCTGGTGAATATAATCTATGTCTGCTTGAAAACTATTCAAAAGTTTTGCTGCGGGAATATCTCGTTCTTTCTCTCGCCGATTGATAACATGGTAATACTCGTTAAATAACCTCCATCGTTCTTTAGGAGGTTCACCAAGAGACTCAACTAGCAACGCCATGATAGTTACTTGCAGAGGGCTTTTCATCAAGCGTATTGTTGATTTCTCCTTACAAGCCCGCCGCATCCGACCAAGTAATGTTTGTACTTTATCCTCTTCATCACCCCAACGCCTATTTATTAATTTACGCGCATAGTGGAGTGCGTGATCTGCATCGAGCTCACTTAATCTAAAGTGCGTATAACTGCTCTCAGAAAAATCATCATCATAACCTTGAGGACGGCTAGTTGCTATTAGCAAGAGATCAGCATTACAATCTGCAGCATCAATTAAAAAATCTTGAATACTGCTGAGCACTTGGCCTCTATTTGAGGAGGCAGGCACCTCATCTAAACCATCAAGTGCAATTAACCAAGGGTAGTTTGAAAGCCAACCGCGAAGATCGTCGCCCTTAAGATCTCGCTCACTCCGCTCTTTAATTCGATTTAATATAAAACCAAATAAAGAGGTGCATCCACCATTCGCAAGTGATGCAGCAAATTTATTCAACTCTACCCGCAGTGGAAATCTCGCATTCTGAGGCGGGTCTATCGACTCTTCTGCACATTGTGCTGTAATAATTTTACAAGCTTCATCTACTTCAGTATTAAGGGATTTCGTCGCGTGCTGTTTAATAAAAGAACATCGATGCAACTGGCAGAAAAATTGAGTTAATGTACTTTTTCCTTGTCCTGGTCCTCCAATAAATACCACTTTTCCGGGATGTCTAGTTACTCCATGAACCAGTAATGATTGGCGCCTGGCAAAAGATTCTCCATCAAGAAATTGGCCTGCGATCAAACTAAGCTTAGCCAATGCTTTGACACTTCCTTCTCTTTCTGAAGCGGATAACAGCGGTGAAAATGAATCATAATCCTTAACAGATGCCACCTCTCTAATTGGCAAATCAACAAAGACGCTCGCTAAAGGAATTCTATCTTTGCTGTTATGACCCGCTTGCCCAAGATTTACATACTGCTCACCTCTCAGCTCCTTCTGAACGAAATTGAGCATAATCTCTCTAAAATTTTCTGTTTGAGGCTGTATTTGGTCCATAATTGCAGCCAACACGTCGCCGGGTGTTATCCACGCCCTGTAGGCAGTACGTATTGCAGGCAATGAGTCCAAAAAAGCGCAAAGCTGATCATAGTCCCAAACTCGAAAATCTTTAATTCCGATATTATTCTTGTACTTATCGATAAGTGACGAAATACGATCTTTACCTCCTGTCCCAGCTACAGGCGTCAAAGTCACATTAGTTACAAATATATAATATTCAGGCTTTTTAATTCCTGAAGTTTTTGATAGCTTCGTCAATTCAGCCCTGAGCTCTTTTATTGCCCACGAACCATTTTTCGCTCCTGGCCTTTGACGAAACTTTGCCTGAATTACCCCATATCCACTCCACGGAGATATAGAGTTAGGAAAACTTTTTACATCTTCAAAAGTCGCCTCTCGACCGCCATCCGGGCCATCACCAAAAATGGTAACGCCTGCTCCCATAACTGCGAGTGATATCGATTGAACCATTTGCTCAAATGAGCGAGTGGATAGCCTACTGAAATCATAATCCATGATTTTTTCCTTTTTGCAGATGGCCGAACGCGACTTTTTCTTCTAAGTGCTTACCGGCTAGAGCGATTGTCCACTCTAAGAGTGATATCACATCAGCATCACCACCGAGAACCCCTTGCTTAGATCTTTGTCAAAAATACTGGAAACGATCTCGACTTTTTCGCAACAAGCTTTCATTCAGGCACGTGAATACGTCAGTTGTAGTCGCTGGGGAGCACAAAGCACGCAAAAAATTGGATAGAGACCTTCTTTGACGCCTCTACATCATTGGAAAAATAATAAATGATCCAGAAGCCAAGAACTGAAAGGTTCTTCGATTTATGTCGTACGGGAGAGAGTCGATTCGGGACTGCGAAGAGAAATCCAGAAACCTTTCGCCGCAGGCGTGACAACATAAATGGATGACTTTATGGCGATAGAAAACCGATCACGATAACATTCTGCACGGTGCACCACTTAGGTGTCACTACACGCTGTTCCACTTCGGATTTTTTGATCGAGAAATCCTTGAAAATTCAAGGTCTTAGAGATATGTGGTAACCCCACCAGCCACACCCGGCAACATCACCACCGCACTGAAACGACTTGATATGAACGCAGACGCCATCACCACAGCCATAGAAAAGCTACGTCAGAATCATCAGTAGCCCATGGTAAGACAGAAGGGATTGGCACGCTTTGCGATCCACCTCAATTCAGAAATGCTCGCACCAACCGAGAAACGCTTCGTCGTTTTGCAGGAAGATGAAGGGCTTTCTGTCGCCCTCGTCGTACTCATTGATCGTCAGTGCATAGATGCTTGAACCGACTCCCGCCCCCTGATCCTTCCGCATGGTCGCTACGGCCTTGTAGCTATTCTCAGTCGATCCGTAGTCAATGACTTGTGGGTCGGTGACGTAAGAATTCTTCAGAGCTCCCGCCATCAAGCCAGTCCGCCTCTCTACGGTGAATTGCTTGCCGATGTAGATGCGGTTTATAGGCTTCTCTTTTGCAGCGACAGTGCTTTCGATCGTGCATCTATAATCCATTGACGCCCACGCATTTGTGGTCGCTGCCAGAGTCAGCACCACAATCGCCCTGACTCCTATTTTCATACAGATCATTGCTTCCACATACCTTCTATTAGGATCATCTGTGATGATGACTTGCTCAATCCAACCACGAGACTACTAGTGGCACCCCGATCAGCCGGAGCTTACAGTCCGCCTTACCTCCCACACACCTAACCCACCTCCGACGGAGTGTTAATATCATTCATTTACGCTACCAGAAGGGTGTGAACGGTGGATTCAACGCTAGATGATGGGGGCGACTTCAAGAAAGCCCGTGGCTTTTTACTCACGTATTCGGCAGTGGTTTTGGCGCTATGGTTCTTCGGTGCAAATCTAACCGCCTTCAAGCTTATGGGCACGGAAATACATCTTGAGCATCGCACGAATAGCGTTTGGCTCGTGCTTGCCTGCCTCAACATCTACTTCTGGTTTCGATTTATTCAACACATACCAAGCGGTGGCTTTCGTTTTGACGAGGCCATGAATCAGCTATACGACAACTCCTTAAGAAAGGCTGCCGTCTGGAGAAAGCATTTCGAACTGAAAAAAAGCGTTCAAGCCATCCACACCGAAAAGCACTCTCCGAACGAGAAGACAAAATTCAATCGTGGGCACGCCTACCTGACATGCTACGAACGACTGAAAGAGGATCGTAGAGATCAACCGGAGGAAGAGTTTGAGCTGCATCATTACAGCAGGGAGAGGCGAACAGAGATGCGAATTTCAGCCCACTACCACTACACCAGAGCCGGGGAATGGGTAAAGTTTGGAGACAACGCCCCTCTTGATACATACGTACCCAGCAAGTGTTTTACTTGGACAGTGAAATCGTATGTGACGCTGAAAGGTGCATTCATCACCCCATGGTTTACCAACCACATCACTCCACTGCTAATTGGCGCCATAAGCACCTTGATCGCCCTCTGGAATTGGTGGCAGGTCAATCACCCCTACACCTTAAGCTAACCCCCCTCACCGTCCAGAATGAGCTGATATCGGCGTTCACATTGCCCAGTGTGAACGAACCCTATATTTTGTGAACGTTCTGAAGAAATCCAAGACAACAAAAAAGGGCCCACCTTTCGGTGAGCCCTTCTAGACCGCCCAGCAGAGCGGATTTTGTTTGGTAGGCGCGATTGGACTCGAACCAACGACCCCCACCATGTCA
>Ga0075432_10000326_pt1 | contig 13491 bp, 10 predicted proteins | sample RhiMethybrSRZTD1_FD_72781 | JGI IMG/M metagenome (GOLD analysis project Ga0075432, IMG submission 72781) | Populus rhizosphere microbial communities from Tennessee, USA - Rhizosphere MetaG P. TD hybrid SRZTD1 | ecosystem: Host-associated > Plants > Roots > Rhizosphere > Soil | place: USA... | reverse complement strand
GATGACTGGAGCAAACTCGGCATCGCGGCGCTGAAGTTCAAGGTCGCCGACACACTGCTCAAGGTGGGCCGGCAGCAAGTCAGGACCCCGATGATGTCCTATACCGATACCCGTACCTTGCCTTCATCGTTCAATGGGGTGTCCCTGGAAAGTCATGACATCGAAGGCTTGACGATCAAGTCTGGCTATTTCGACAAGGGTTCGCCGCGCACGGGAGCCGGAAGCCAGGACTTGACGCCCACTTATGGATCGCCCCTGGTCACCAGTGACTTCAACGCTTACGCCGGCGCCGATTATGTGTCGAGCGCTGGCTGGCGCAGCAGCGCCTATGTCTCTCGCTTCGACGATATCTGGGATCGCGAATACCTGGGCCTGGGCAGGAAAACCAACTGGGGACCGGTCACGGTCGACGTACAACTGGATGCCTACAACACCCGCTCCAGTGGTCGCGAAACCGGCGGAAAAATCGACCAGCAGGCCTATGGCCTGAGTATCACGCCGCAATGGCGCAACCACTCGCTGAAGATCGGCCTGCAGAAAATCAAGGGTGACGAATATTTCGATTATCCCTTCGAGTCCAATGCCATCAGCCTGCCCAATATCATGATGTCTTTCTTCAACGGTCCCAATGAGCACTCGGTCGGGGTGTTCTACAGCAACGACCTGGTCGCTTACGGGCTACCGGGCCTGAAGACTACGCTCTGGTACATCAAGGGCATGGGCATCGACGGCAGTCATTACGACGGTGGCCCGAACGGCATCTACAATTCGGTACTCAAGCAGCAGGGGGAAAACCACTATGAAGTGGGCGTCAATGCCAGCTACACCGTGCAATCGGGCACCTTCAGGAACATCAATCTGATCACCAGTTATTCCACGCACCGTGCCAGTGACTATCAACTGGAAGGCAATGAGGACGAGCTCAGGCTGATCGTCAACGTACCGATCAAGGTGTTCTAGCCACACAGCGGCAGGTCGGCCCGATGAGACGGTGAAACAGCCGCAAGGTGCACAACTGGCCTTGCGGTTTTCTCGACGGGTTCAAACTCAACCAACAAGACCTGGACGAGCCAGTTGCATGAAGTTTGTTTTTCTCATGGATCCTCACGGGGTAATCGCCACCTTCATGACCCCATCCCTTTGATGAGCAAACAACTCATACGCCGCTTCGATGTCATCAAGCTTGTACCGATGAGTCACCAGCGGCGACAGATCCACCCCGCCACTTTCCACCACCGCCATCAAGCGGCGCATGCGTTCCTTGCCGCCGGGGCACAAGGTCGTGATGATGCTGTAGTCGCCCAGGCCGGCAGCGAAAGCGTCCAGAGGAATGCGCAGATCGCTGGAGTAAACCCCCAGGCTGGAAAGCCGACCACCCGGACGCAAAACCCGCAGTGCCGACTCAAACGTACCCTGAGTGCCCAACGCCTCGATGGACACATCGACACCACGCCCATCGGTCAGGGCCATGATCTGTTCAACCACATCGCCGTCCTTGAAATTGACTACATGGGTTGCGCCCAGTTGTTTGGCGACGGTCATGCGTTCGGCGACTGCATCGACGCCGATAATCGTGGTCGCGCCTTTGAGGCGTGCACCCGCCACCGCACAGAGCCCGATCGGCCCCAGGGCGAACACCGCGACGCTATCGCCGATTTCCACCCCGCCTCGCTCGGCCCCGGAAAAGCCGGTGGACATGATGTCCGGGCACATCAGCACCTGTTCGTCGCTGAGGCCGTCCGGTATCGGGCACAGGTTGGCCAGCGCATCCGGCACCACTACGTATTCAGCCTGGCAACCATCGATGATATTGCCGAACTTCCAGCCACCGGTGGCCCGAAAGCCGTGCCGGGTGTCCGGGCCATCCTGTGAACCGCAGCCGCACAGGCAGGCATAACTCTGTCCACTGGGAGTTATCGCACCCGCGATCACCCGCTGGCCTTCGGTAAAACCGCGCACCTGCGAACCCAGTCGCTCGATGATGCCGACAGGCTCGTGCCCCACTGTCAGGCCTTTGGCGACTGGGTATTCGCCGCGCAGGATATGCACGTCGGTGCCGCAGATCGTGGTGGTGGTGATGCGAACCAGGGCATCGAGCGGCCCGACTTCGGGGATGGGTTTGTCGTCGAGCACAATCCGGTTTTTCTCGACGAATACTGCGGCTTTCATGGTGGCCATGGCGATCGCTCCTGATCAGTGCTGCGATTGAGTTCAGCACGTAATCGGGATGCTGACGGATTGCCGGATCAAAGGTTGATGGCCGCGTGTATCCCTGTAAGAGCTGCCTCGTTGCATTCGACAGCCCTTGAAGGGGATGCGCAGAGGCATCGGAACCGCCCTGCAATACATCAATAATTCCAGATGTCAGCCTCAACACATATGAATTTTCTTTGATGTTTCGCCCCTTTAAGCTTCTTCCCACTCCTTTCCCGAAGGAGCTCGTTTCGTCGGTACGCCTGATCAAACAAGGCGATCCTAAAAATAAATGTGTCTGCCGACTCAAGGAATTCCTATGTCATCTACACGGCAAAGCGCCGATGAACACCTGCTGCACAGCCAGGGTTATGCCCAGGAGCTGCATCGCGGGCTGTCCCTGTGGTCATCATTTTCAGTAGGTTTCGCCACGGTTTCGCCCGTGGTCGGTATCTATTCGGTCATGTCGCTGGGTGCCATGAGTGTCGGGCCCTCATGGGTCTGGATCGTGCCGCTGTGCCTGGCGCTGCAGCTGCTGGTGGCGCTGGTCTATGCCGAGCTGGCCTCGCAGTACCCGCTTGCCGGCGGTTGCTACCAATGGGTCAAGCGCCTGGCGGGCGATCGTTGGGCATGGTTCACCGGTTTCATGTACCTGGCCTCTGCGCTGGCCTCGTTAACCACCGTGGCCTATTTGGGCGGATTCTGGCTGTGGCTGTTTTTCACAGGCTTACCGCCCACCGCCAACGCCCAGGTGTTCAGTGGTGCAGTGCTGTTGCTGCTGGGTCTTGGGGTGAATCTGTTCGGGATCAACCCGCTCAAGTATTTCGTCAATGCCGGCATCATCGCCGAGGCGATTGCCTCCATCGGCATCGGCGTATTGCTGCTGTTGTTCTTCCGCAACCATTCGCTGTCACTGGTGTTTGAAGGCCTGACGTCTACACAGGGCTCCGACGGTTCCTACCTGTCGGGCTTCCTGACGGCCATGGCCGTGGGGGGTTGGGCGTTCCTTGGTTTTGACGCCTGCTCGCAAGTGTCTGAGGAGACCGCTGACGCCCGCACTTCGACCCCACGGGCCATCCTGCGCTCGATGATTCTGGTCGGACTGACCGTGATGCTGACGGCGTTCGCCGTCACCCTGTCCTACACCGACACCGCGGCGATGGTGTCCGGCCAGGTCGTCGACCCGGTCACCCCTGCTGTCGTCGATGCCTTTGGCGCCTGGTCGGAACGGCCGTTCGTGGGCATCGTGCTGGTCGCGTTCATTGCCTGTGTCGTCTCTGTGCAGACCTACATCGGCCGCGCCGTGTTCGGCATGGCTCGGGATTCGATCCTGCCCGCATCCAGGCTGTTGCGCCGCGTGGACAAGCGCAAAGTGCCGTTTGCCGCCATGGTGTTCAGCACGCTGTTTGCCAGCTTCGGCCTGGCCCTGGGCTTGAACGCAACGGCGGTCGGCACCCTGATCGCGTTTGGCAGCGGCGGTTTCTTCGTGGTGTTCCTGATCGTGGTGACCTGCGCCCTGCTCGCTCGCCTGAGCGGTAAATGGAAAGCCGAGCCTGGTGTGTTCAGCCTCGGCCGCTGGGGCGTGCCGATCAACCTCGCCGCGTTTTTCTGGCTGGTGTTCGAAAGCATCAACGTGGCCTGGCCCCGGGAATCCCTCGCACCAGCCGGTGCACCCTGGTTCCAGGTCTGGGCGGTGATCCTGGTGTTCTCGATCCTGGCGGTACTGGGCCTGATCTACATGGTCTGCGCCAAACCCTATCTACGCACCGTCAGCCCGCACCTGCACGCTCAATAACGCCTTTGTCTTGCCGAGCAAGGCGCCTCCCCTGCGCCTTGCCGATCTGGAGTTTCTGATGTCCCTTCACTATTGGAATTACCCCACGGATATTTTCTGCGGACCGAGTGCGCTCCAAGCATTGGCAGAGCGCTGCACCTTGCTGGGCATGCGCCGTCCCTTGCTGGTCACCGACCCTGGCATGTTGTCCCTGGAACCATTGGCGCTGCTCAAGGCTCACCTGACCGAGGCCGACATAACGTTCAGCGTGTTCAGCGAAGTGGCCAGCAACCCGAGCATGGCGGACGTGGCCCAAGGCGTTGCGGCGTTCAAGGCCGGCAAGCATGATTCACTGATCGCCCTGGGCGGCGGCAGCGCGATGGATGCCGCCAAAGGCATCAGCCTGGCGACCGTCGATGCGCAAGGCTTGCAGCGGTTCGAATGGTCCCGGGTCATCGCCCACTACCCTACCCTGGCGGACTTTCCGCGCCTGGGGCTGCCCCCTTTGATTGCGTTGCCGACCACGGCTGGCACCGGCTCGGAACTGGGCCGCGAAGCCGTGTTGACCCAAAGCGAAGAGAACATCAAGCGGGTGATCAGCCACCCGGAACTGCTCCCGTCCACCGTGATCCTCGACCCGCTGCTGACCCGAGGCCTGCCGCCGACCCTGACGGCGGCAACGGGAATGGACGCCCTGACCCATCACATTGAAGCCTTTTGCTCGCCCCTGTATCACCCGATGTCGTCGGGCGTTGCCGTGGAGGGCATTCGCCTGATCCAGCAGCATTTGATCAATGCCCATGCCAATGGCCAGGACATGGTCGCGCGCGAAGGCATGCTCGTCGCTTCCGCCATGGCCGCCGTGGCCTTTCAGAAAGGCCTGGGCGGTGTGCACGCGCTCGCCCATCCACTGGGCGCCCGCTATCACAAGCACCACGGCTTGCTGAACGCGATCCTCCTGCCCTATGTATTGATGGCCAACCGGGAAACGATTGCCCCGGACATCGCGCGCCTGGCGCGCTATCTGGAGTTGCCACAAGCGGATTTCGAAGGCTTTCTCGATTGGGTGCTGGATCTGCGCAAACGCCTCGGCATTCCTCACTCACTGGGTGAAATCGGTCTTGATGCCGACGCAGCGACCTGGGTGGGAGAACAGGCGCTGGCGGACATTTCTTCATCGGACACCAATGCCTGCGTCCTCAGCGCTGACGATTACAGCCAGATTTTTCGCAACGCTGTCGAGGGCGTGCTTCAGGGAGTACGGCCATGACCGCCGCGCATTACATCGACGGTCGCTGGGTAGCCGGTGAAGGCGTCGACTGCATCACCGTCTTTGACCCGGCCTTGGGCCAACCCTTTGCCGAGCTCACCGCAGCCAGTGCCCTGCAAGTCGATCAAGCCATTGCCGCCGCGCGCCTGGCACTCCCCGGCTGGCGCAACCTCAGTGGGTCGCAACGCGCAGCTTATTTGACTGGTTTCGCCGAACAGATTGAAATGCGCCGCGAAGCACTGATCGCGCTGCAGATGCAGAACAACGGCAAACCCCGCCATGAAGCCGTGGTGGACATCGACGATGCCGTCGCCACGTTTCGCTATTACGCCGGCCTGGCGGAAGGACTGGACGCCCGCCAGGACCGGGACGTACCGCTGGCCGTAGCGGGCTTCAATGCCCACACGCGCCTTGAACCGGTGGGCGTGGTCGGCATGATCGTGCCGTGGAACTTCCCCTTGGTCACCAGTGCCTGGAAGCTCGCACCGGCGCTGGCCGCCGGTTGCACCGTGGTGCTCAAGCCGTCGGACATCACGCCATTGATCGAGCAGACCTACGGCCATATCGCCGATGCGCTGGGCCTGCCCCCGGGCGTGCTGAACATCGTCGGCGGTAAAGCCGAAGTCGGTGCAGCGCTGAGCAACCATGCGGGCATCGACAAGCTGTCGTTCACCGGCAGCAACGCCGTCGGCAGTCAGGTCATGCGCAGCTCGGCTGCCCATTGCCGGCCGGTTACCCTGGAACTGGGCGGCAAGTCCGCCATTCTCGTGTTCGACGATAGCGACCTTGATCAGGCCGTTGAATGGATCGTCGCCGGTATCTGCTGGAATGCCGGGCAAATGTGCTCGGCGACCTCGCGTCTGCTCGTCCAGGACAGCATCGCCGATGCGTTGATGCTGCGTCTGAAGAGCGCATTCGAAACACTGCGGGTCGGCAATCCGCTGAACGGCGAAGTCGATATGGGCCCGCTCACCAGTCAGGCGCAATGGTCCAAAGTCTCGGAATATTTCGCCATCGCCCGCAGCGAAGGCTTGCATTGCCTGACCGGTGGCGACGTGCAGCGTGACCCGGGCTGGTTCGTCAACCCGACGATTTACGCGGACGTGCCGGTGGCCAGCCGCTTGTGGAGCGAAGAGATTTTCGGCCCGGTGTTGTGTACCCGTCGTTTTTCAACGGAGCAAGAGGCGCTGGCATTGGCCAACGACAGCCGCTTTGGCCTGGTGGCTACCGTCATCAGCGCCGATCTGGTCCGCGCTGAACGGGTCGCCCAGGCCCTGGAGGTCGGCCACGTCTGGATCAACTCGATTCAGGCGGTGTTCGTCGAGACGTCCTGGGGCGGCACCAAGGGCAGCGGCATCGGCCGCGAGCTGGGGCCATGGGGCCTGGCGGCCTATCAGTCAGTCAAGCACATTACCCGTTGCCTTGGCTGACAGGCTGCAGGTTGTGCTCGGCCAGCAAGTCTTCGATGAAGGCACGCACGGCTTCGCTTTGCGGGTGCCCGACGTGGGTGATCATGCTGTGTTGGACCTCGTAGCGCAGCGTCGCCGGATGCAACGCGCGCATTTGTCCGCTCGCCAGCCAGGGCCGGGCGTAATGGGCCGGCAGATACCCCAGGTGTGTCCCGGCCAGTACGCCATGGGCCACCGCTTCCATATGATGGGCGGTGGCTGAAGCGCGCTCGGGTGTCACCGGCAGGACCTGGTCGGCCGGCAGGAAACCATGCCTGATCCAGTCACTGGCCTGCAGTTGTTCGACAGTGGGCACGTTGACGGAGAACAACGGGTGCTTGTGCCCGCAGAAAATACCGATCTCCTCCTTGTACAACGGCTGGTAGGCCAGCGTCGGTAATGGCCGGCTGAAATACGAAATCGCCAGGTCCAGTTGCCCATCGATGACCGCCAACTCCAACTCCGTGGGCGAGTTGACGAAGATGTGCACGTGCATGTCATGGTCGCGCTGATAAAAACGGCTGATCGCCGCATCGATCCGGGCTGTTGGCAACGTCGCGATGTTATCGGCCAGACCGAGGTACAGATCACCTACCAGGCGCCCGGCCAGATCCTGTGCCTCGTCGCGAAATGCATCCACCGCACCGAACAACGCCGACGAAGCCTTGAGGATTCGCTGACCTTTTTCGGTCAAGCGAAAACCGCCCTTGCCGCGCTCGCAGATGCGATAACCGAGGCGTTTTTCCAGGCTTGAAATATGCGTGCTGATATTGGACTGGCTCATGTTCAACTCGGCCTGCGCAGCCGTAAAGCCACCGCACTTCACGACAATGGAGAAAATGCGCAACAGGCGCAGATCCATGTCCGTCACACTTCTCAGCACAGTTGATCTCGCTACCCGTTGAATGGGCGCCCTTTGTGAGGCGCGATTTGAACACTGCCATTCAACGATCGGGGCCTGTTGCACGTCAATGAAAGTTTGCGCAAAGCCCGAAAGCGAGCCTCGAATCCCTCTCAGCGGTCATGCCAGTAAAGCGTCTCCTGCGCGGGTGCTCGTGTTGTGTAGAAATCATTGGCTGGCGATTCGTGGTCGGCATACCCGAAGGAAACACCACAGACCACGAGCCGATCCTCACCGATTGCAAAATGTCGGCGCACAAACCCGGAGTAGCTGGCCAGCGCGGCCTGGGCAATGATCCCCAGGCCAAGTGCCTCGGCTGCCAGCAGCAAGTTGGCCAGGTAGCCGCCACAGTCGATTGCGCCGTATGTGCCTAGCGCACGATCACTGGTAATGATCGCGACATGCGGTGCGTCGAACAGGGAAAAATTGCGCAGGGTCTGTTGCTGGCTGGCGACCCGGTCTCCCGGGGCGATGCCGATGCTTTCGTACAGTTGTCGTGCGCATTCGCGTCGACGCTGCTGATACACGCCCTGGTATTCACCGGGGAAAGGCAAGTCCGGCGCTGGCGAGCCCGTCTGCAGCTCATTGAGGTAGGCGGCGCGGAAGCGCTCGGTGGCGGCGCCCCGGGTGACGATGACCTGCCATGGCTGCGTGTTGCACCAGGACGCAGTGCGTTGCGCCAGGGCGAACAGGCGCGTAATCAGTGCGGGGTCGACGGGTTGTGGAAGAAATGCGCGGCAGCTGCGGCGGCGCTGCAGCAAATGCTCGAGCGTTTGCACCTCGGTCGGGTTCATGAGCCTGTCTCCATTGCGCCCCGATAGCCCGCAAGGGGATCAGGTTAGTTTGCAGCTTAACCAGAGAACGGCCTGCATGTACCTCCCTTGAATGGGGGGGGGGCAACGTCCGGGTTGACCCCACCCCTGGCTCCTCAATCCGCTTGCACAGTCACTTGCCGCTGCTCGCCCAACCCCGCGATGCCCAGGCGCACCGTCTGCCCCGCACGCAGGAAGACCGGCTGGGGCTTGATGCCCAACCCGACGCCCGGTGGCGTGCCCGTGGAAATCACATCGCCCGGTTGCAGGCTCATGCAGCGGCTCAGGTAGGCAATCAGTTGCGGCACGTTGAAGATCAGCGTGCGCGTGTTGCCCTGTTGGTAGCGGTGGCCGTCGACCTCCAGCCACAGGTCCAGCGCATGCGGGTCGGCAATTTCATCGCGGGTGACCAGCCACGGGCCGAGCGGGCCGAACGTATCGAAGCCTTTGCCCTTGTCCCAGGTACCGCCGCGCTCCAGTTGCCATTCACGCTCGGAGACATCGTTGATCACGCAGTAGCCGGCGACGTGCTCCATGGCGTTCGCTTCATCGATATAACGCCCGCCCTTGCCGATGACCACGCCGAGCTCCACTTCCCAATCCGTCTTGAGCGAGCCCCGCGGAATCTCGAGGTTGTCGTTCGGCCCGCAGATGGCGCTGGTCCATTTGTTGAAGATGATCGGCTCTTTGGGCACTTCCATGTTCGACTCGGCCGCATGGTCGGCGTAATTCAAGCCGATGCAGATGAACTTCCCGACCTGGCCTACGCAAGCGCCAATGCGCGGCTGCCCGGCAACGATCGGCAGACTGGCAGGATCAATGGCGGCAAGCGCTGCCAGGCTTTCAGGACTCAGGACCTGCCCGGCGATATCCGGCACATGGCCCGAGAGATCGCGGACTTGATTGTCGGCATCGAGCAGGCCGGGTTTTTCCGAACCTTTTTCGCCATAACGCAACAGTTTCATGTGCTTCTCCTGCTTAAACTGAAAGTGCAAACCGGGTCTCAGATGCTCATGCCACCGTCGATGACGTGCACGCCACCAGTGGTGTAGGCGCTCGCATCACTGCCCAGGTACAGGGCCAACTGGGCAATCTCATGGGCGCTGCCGATTCGCCCCATGGGTTGGCGGTCGAGAAATTGCTTGAAGACCTGTGCTTCGTCAACGCCTTGCTGCGCGGCCTGCGCGGCAATGCGCTGGCGCAGCGACGGTGATTCTACTGTGCCGGGGCAAATCGCATTGCAGCGAATGCCCTGGCCAATGAAGTCAGCCGCCACCGCTTTCGTCAGCCCTACCACGGCAGCCTTGCTGGCAGCGTAGGCAAATCGGTTGGGCACGCCCTTGACGCTCGACGCCACCGAAGACATGTTGATGATCGATCCACCGCCACGTTCCAGCATGCCTGGCAGAAAGGCTCGGATCATCCGGTACATGGCCGTGACATTGATGTCCATTGAGCGCGCCCAGGCCGCTTCGTCGCACTCCAGGATATTACCGCTGTGCACATAACCCGCGCAGTTGAACAACACGTCCAGTCCACCGATAAGTTCGCAGGTTTCGCTGATGGCATCGACTGACGTCACGTCGAGAGTGATGGCGGTGATGCCTTCAACACCCGCCAGCCCCTGGATATCGATGTCCGTGGCAAACACCTCGGCACCGGCCTGGGCAAAAGCCATGGCGCTGGCCAGGCCGATACCCTGCCCTGCTGCGGTGATCAGCACTCGTTTGTCCTGCAGGTTCATGCGGCCTCCAGCTTCGCGGTAGCGGTCGCGATTTTCGGGGTTCGGCCGAGCATCGAAGCGGGAATGGCCAGGATCAGCCCGCCGCTGACGAACAGGCACAGCGCCAAGACATAGGTACCGTTGTTGATATTGCCGGTGAGGTTTTCCGCCACGGCCGTGATCATGGAGCCAGTAAAGCCGGACAGATTGCCGATGGCGTTGATCATGCCGATGCCGGCAGCCGCCGCGACACCCGACAGCACGGTCCCCGGCAGGGTCCAGAAAATCGGCATCAGGCTGAGAATCCCGGAAGCCGCGATACTGAGGAAGAACACCGACAGCACCAGGTTGTCGGCAAAGAAGGCGCTGAGGATCAGGCCAACGCCACCGATGAACGCAGGAATCGCAGCGTGCAGGCGGCGCTCGCCGGTGCGGTTGGAGTGGCGGGCGTTGAGCAGCATGGCCACGACGGCCACCGCATAGGGAATGGCGGTCAGGAAGCCAATGTGCAGGCTGTTGGTGATACCGGTGCTCTTGATGATCGAAGGCATCCAGAACGCCAGCCCGTAGAAACCGGTGTTGAAGGTCAGCAGGATCAGGACCAGCAGCCACACCCGCGGATTGAAGAACACTTCGCTCAGGCGCGAGGCCTTGCCCTGGTTATCGGTGTGCAGATTGGCCTTGAGCATGGCTTTCTCCGCCGCGGACAGCCATTTGGCAGAGTCGATGTTGTTGGCCAGGCAGACGATGACGACGAACGCCATGATCACCGACGGAATGCCCTCGATGATCAGCATCCATTGCCAGCCGGACATGCCGTGCACGCCTTGCATGCTGTTCATCAACCAGCCGGACAGGATGCCGCCCAGGGTCAGGCTGATCGGCATGGCCATCAGGAACCCGGACATCACCCGGCTTTGCCGATGGGTTGGAAACCAATAATTGAGATAGAGAATCACGCCGGGGAAGAAGCCGGCTTCACAGATCCCCAGCAAAAAGCGCAGCACGTAGAACATCGTGCTCGATTCGATGTGGAAGAGGCCCGCCAGTGGCACGGTGAATGCCACGGCCATGGAGATCGCGGCCCAGGTCAACATGATACGGGCGATCCAGAAGCGTGCACCGTAGCGATGCAGCAACAGGTTGCTCGGCACTTCAAAGAGGAAGTAGCCCCAGAAGAACATACTGGCGCCCAAGGCATACACCGTATTGCTGAATTGCAACTCGTTGAGCATGTCGAGCTTGGCAAAGCCGATGTTGACCCGGTCCAGGTAGGCGGCCATGTAACACAGGAGCAGGACGGGAAGGATGCGCCAGATGACCTTGCGGTAGGTTCGGTCTTCAAAGTCGAGCTCGCTGGCTTGCGCCTGCGCAGGTAACTGCTCGGAAATCGTTTGCATGAGGTAACCCCTGGGCATGTGGACATGCCTGATTGTTTTTATCGACGGGGTCACTCTACTGTCGCGAATCGATTCATTCCCAATGGCATTTTCGGATTAACCGATAACGGACTGTTATCGAATAAATCCTGCCAATGGCTGCGGTTTCACTTCGTCGAAGCCTTGGTCAGCCGGGCGTTGTCCTTCAATATTTCGGCAAACTCCAGGGCTGCCCCCACCAGTAGCTCGCCCTTGCGCGTGAGAATGCCGTAATCCTGTGGCACCAGATGCAACGGCGTATCGAGGATTTTGAGCTGGCCGCTCTCGAGAAGCGGATTGACCATGGCGTTGGGCAGCATTCCGATCATGGGCCCGCGTTGCAGCACCTGCAGGAAGGTCTGCATGGAGATGGTGTCGACGGTGTTTCGCGGCATGCCCACGCCGGCCTCGGCGAACGCCAGTTCCATGCGGCCGCGAATGGGTGTGCCCACCGGGTAGAGAATCCACGGCAAGTCCACCAACTGCTGCAATGAGAGGGGCCCGGCAGCGGCCAGCGGGTGTCGGTCGTTGACCACGATGCAGAACGGTTCGGGCGCCAGTGGCTGGAAATCGTAATGTTGCTGCTGGCTTTGATCGGTGAACCGGGCGATGGCCAGGTCGAGTTTTTTTTCTTCGAGCATTTTCATCAAGTGGTTACTGGTTTGCTCCACCACCTCGATCGACAGCAATGGCCAGCGTTCCTTGATCTGCAAAATGGCCTCGGGCAAGGCCACGGCGGTGGCGGCGAAAATACCGCCGATCCTGAGGTGGCCGTGACCGCCTTCGCGCAGACTGCTGATTTGTTCGACGAACGAGCGCGCGTCATTCAGGGCAATCTGCGCATAGCGCAGCACATGCTCACCCAGAGGGGTGGGTGGCATGCTCCGTGGCAGGCGTTCGAACAAAGCAAAGCCCAGCAGGCTTTCGATTTCCTTGAGCATCTTGCTGAGGGCCGGCTGACTGAGATTCATCTGTTGCGCCGCCAGGTGCATGTTACGTGTGCGCCCCAGCGTGTCGATCAGCTGCAAATGCCTGAATTTGAGCCATCCGCAAAAGTGGGTGAATGAAAGATCCGACATGGGCACACCTCGGGCAGCAATAACCGTGCGTTATCATTTATTGAAATTATCTCATTGGAGTTTATCGGCTGTGCGCCCTAGCGTGAAGCCTTTACGAACCAGGAAGATTGCCATGTCGCTAATGCTTACTCCCGAAAACACTCTGCCAGTCGATGGTGTGGCCGGTACCTTGATCGGCCGTGCCTGGGTGCCGGGCCAAATCGCCGGACCTTCGCCGATCGTCCTGCGCGCTGACGGCGTATTCGACCTGTCGGAGCGTTTCGCGACCTTGAGTGACTTGCTGGAATCCGATGCTCCGCTCTCGGCGGTACGCGACACGTCCGGGATTTTCATTGCCAGTGTCAAAGACCTGCTGGCCAACACCGGCCCCGACGCCGACCCCTCCAGAGCTTATTTGTTGCCCCCCCTGGATCTGCAAGTGATCAAGGCGGCCGGCGTGACCTTTGCCGCCAGCATGATCGAGCGGGTGATCGAGGAGCAGGCTGGTGGCGATGCCGCCAAGGCTGAAGCGGTGCGGGCCACTGTGCAGGGCGTGATCGGCGACAACCTGCGCTCGATCGTTCCAGGCTCGGAGCAGGCCATGCGCTTGAAAGCCTTTCTGATCGAACAAGGCATGTGGTCACAGTATCTGGAAGTGGGTATCGGTCCGGACGCGGAAATCTTCACCAAGGCACCGGTCCTGGCTTCTGTCGGCAGCGGCAGCCGGATTGGCATTCACCAAGGTTCGCAGTGGAACAACCCGGAACCGGAAGTGGTGCTGGCGGTAAACAGCCGCGGGCAGATCCACGGTGCCACCCTGGGCAACGACGTCAATCTGCGCGACTTCGAAGGCCGTAGCGCGCTGTTGCTGAGCAAGGCCAAGGACAATAATGC
>Ga0075432_10000325_pt1 | contig 13495 bp, 13 predicted proteins | sample RhiMethybrSRZTD1_FD_72781 | JGI IMG/M metagenome (GOLD analysis project Ga0075432, IMG submission 72781) | Populus rhizosphere microbial communities from Tennessee, USA - Rhizosphere MetaG P. TD hybrid SRZTD1 | ecosystem: Host-associated > Plants > Roots > Rhizosphere > Soil | place: USA... | reverse complement strand
GCCACCGGAGCACAGGACAAAGAGGTTGCCCTCGCATCGGCCGCACGCGTGGAGGAAGCCATCGCTGCCGCCCAGGCCGCCCTGCCGGGCTGGCGGGCCACGAGCCTGGCCAAGCGCACCAACATCTTCTTCCGGGTCCGGGAACTCCTCACACAGCGGAAATCCGAGCTGGCCGCCATCCTCACCAGCGAGCACGGCAAGGTACTGTCCGATGCCGAAGGCGAGATCTCCCGGGGCCTCGAAAACATCGAATTCGCCACCGGGCTCTCCCACATGCTCAAGGGCGAACGCTCGGAGCAGGTTTCCAGCGGCGTGGACGTCCACTCAGTGCGCCAGCCGGTCGGCGTGGTCGCCTGCATCACCCCGTTCAACTTCCCGGCCATGGTGCCGTTGTGGATGATCGGCAGTGCGCTCGCCTGCGGCAACACCGTCCTCCTCAAGCCCAGCGAGAAGGACCCGTCGTCGGCTGTTTTCATTGCCCAGGTCTTCGCGGAGGCGGGACTGCCACCCGGCGTCCTCAATGTCGTCCACGGCGACAAGGAAGCCGTGGACGTCCTGCTGGAACACCCCGGCGTCAAGGCTGTCAGCTTTGTCGGGTCCACTCCGATCGCGCAGTCCATCTACAAGCGTGCGGCGGACCACGGCAAGCGCGTCCAGGCACTGGGCGGCGCCAAGAACCACATGGTGGTCCTGCCGGACGCGGACCTGGACATGGCAGCCGACGCCGCCGTGTCAGCGGCCTACGGCTCGGCGGGGGAACGGTGCATGGCGGTGTCCGTGCTGGTGGCGGTGGGCAGCATTGCCGACGACCTGGTGAAGGCCATTTCCACGCGCATGGCGGACCTCAGGATCGGTCCGGGCACAGACCCGGCCTCGCAGATGGGTCCACTCATCACGAAGGAACACCGGGACAGGGTCGCGTCCTACGTGGCCGGGGCAGCCGAGGAAGGCGCCACGGTTGTGGTGGACGGGCGCGAGCAGGCCTTTGACTCGGACGGCTTCTTCATCGGGGTCAGCCTCGTGGACCACGTCAAGCCGGGTATGAAGGTGTACGACGACGAAATCTTCGGGCCCGTGCTGTCGGTGGTCCGCGCGGACAGCTACAGCGACGCCGTCAAGCTGGTGAACGACAACGAGTTCGGCAACGGCGTGGCCATCTTCACGCGCGACGGCGGCGCGGCGCGCCAGTTCGAGTTCGACGTCGAGGCCGGTATGGTGGGCATCAACGTGCCCATTCCGGTACCGGTGGGGACGTTCTCGTTCGGCGGCTGGAAGAACTCGCTGTTCGGCGACACGCACATGTACGGCCCGGACAGCATCCGCTTCTACACCCGCGGAAAAGTGGTAACCACACGCTGGCCGGATCCGTCGACGTCGGTGATCGACCTGGGCTTCCCGCAGGTGGACTAGCGCAGTCCCTGTCTGGTCACCGTCACTTTCTTCGAGATGAGACGCACCCATGAGCCTGTTCTCCCGCAAGTCCCGCAGCGCCGATCCGTACCTGCCTGAACTGAGCATCATGCAGGCTGACAGACTGCGTGACCTGTCCGTCGCCGCCCTCGGCCGCCTCGGCGTTTCCGCCGTAGCGGCCGGGGACCATCTGGCCGCATCGCACAACCACCAGTACGGGCTGTTTGCTGTTGGACGAAAGGCCGCGCAGCTGCCTGAACGCGAGTGGCCGGGCATGGTCGAGCAGCACTTCGGCGCAGTCATCGGGGACGCGGCGGGACGTTCGGACATAGCGCCCGAGGAAATCCTCGGCCGGGTGTACCCGAAGTTCATTTCCCCGGGAGTGCTTGCACACTCACAACAGAGTGATCCTTCCCTGTACGCCTACGCCCGCGACGTCGCGATGGTCCCGCTGCTCGTGGCACTGGACTCCCCGGAGTCCGTCACCTACGTGGCATCAACCAAGGTGGAGGCCGCCGGCGGGGCCGGCATCGTGTGGGACGCTGCGTTGAGGAACCTGATCGCAGACGGTCCAGGGCACGCGGAAGAGATGCGTTTTGACGACGGATCGTTTCTGGTTTTCGAGACCGAATCGGTCTACCAGGCCTCATGGCTGGCCTACCCGGACAAATTCGTGGAGTTGCTCGGATATAACCCCGGACCACTCGGCGCACTGCTCAGCATCCCGGCGACCAATATCCTGTGCCTGCATCTGGTCACCGAGGCCACCACCATCAACGACATCTCGGCCATGCTCCGGGTCACCGGGCTGATGCAGGCCCAGCACCCCTCCGCGCTCAGCCCGCTGCTGTACTGGTGGGATGGCTCCAGTGTGCAACCGATTTCCGGCCACGACGGTGAAGACGTCCACCTGTTCGTCCCCGACGAGCTCGCCAGCATCCTCTAACACCAGTGCGCACGGCTGGCGCCGATGCGCCCGCCGCTTTTTGTCGGAGGTCACTGCCAGAGTTTCAGCTTGGCCTCGATGCAGGCCCGCTCCTCGGTGGCGTTCGATGTCCAGCAGCGCCGTGCGCAGGCTGAGTCCGGGCTGCCTGCTGATGAACTGGGCAAAGGCGTCGCGGCTCAGATCGCTTTGGCCCGCCGTGAATCTCCGGCCCGCGGCGGCCGGCTGCTTGGACTGGCGAAGGCCCTGGTCACGGAGATGCCCCACACCCTCACGGCCCTGCGCACCGGCCAGATCAATGAGTGGCGCGCCACGCTGCTGGTGAAGGAGACTGCCTGTTTGTCCGCGGCGGACCGGTGCGCCGTCGACGAAGAACTTGCCGCAGATATTGGGACCCTTGCGGGCGCCAGAGGACAGGCTGCTTAAGGGAACCGGCGGCCCGAAGTGAAACGTCAGCGCCGGGGGTAACGGGAGAGGGCGGCTAACCCTTCATGATCTCGTCACGCCGGGTCATGTATTCCTCCATGGCGATTTCGCCGTTGCTGTACTGCTGGTCAAGCTCTGCCAGTTTCCGCGCGCGGAAACCCTGAGGGGCCGACGGCGGCGGGGGAGTAACCGGGGCGGACGGCTGCTGGCGTGACTGGTTGGCCGGATACTCGGGGCTGTCCTCGTAGGGCACCTGTCCGGGGCCGCCGGGGGCAGGGTAGCCATTGTTCTGGCCGCCGGGGTTCTGGTAGCCGGGGTTCTGGAAATCCTGAGCCGGATATCCGGGGTTCTGGTAGGGCTGGTCGAGCGGGGGCTGCTGACCGCCGCCGCCGAGCTGCCGGAAGCCGCCGCCGAAGTAGTCCTGCTGGGTGTAGCCGTCACGCGGCTGGTTGTTGGGCCGGCCCGGCTGCTGGCCAGGAAACTGGTTCGGGAACTGGCCCGGGTACTGTCCGTAATCCTGGTTCCGGTTCCTGCCCCGGACGGACTTCCGGTACATACGCATGGCGAAGGGAATCAGGAACGACAGGATGATGATCCAGAAGAACACGTTGCTCACAGTGGAGGGCCTCTCAGAAGTGTCCCTTCAGTTTAACCCCCGGCAGCCAACCTGCCCTGTCCGAGCATTGCCGTCCGTTCATTGCCGTCCGTTCATGGCCCGTTCAATTTCCGTCCTGTCGGATCCGTCTGATCATTTCCGTACGGCGGGCATGCCCAGGAACCGTCCGTAGGCGGCAACAGCTTCATCGATCGCACGATTGCCGGGCCGGCCGGGATCGGAGCGGGTGCGGATATCCAGCTCACAGCGTCCGCCGGCCAGGTCATGGCGCCACGAACCGATCATTCGGCCGTCGCCCAGCACCACATGCATGGGCGTGTCGCGCTCAGGCAGGGCAGGGGCGGTGCCGCCCAGGAAATACCGTGACCGTGAATAGCCCATGACGTATTCGTCGTAGCACTGGATCAGGTCGATCCTGGGCTCGTCGCCGGTCTCCGCACCAGCCGCGGGTATCGCAGCAGGCCCGGGCGCGGCGGAACTGAAATAGAACTCCAGCCCGTCCAGTGCCGAAGCGGTGAGGACTCCGGGATCGGCCTCCAGCACCAGGCCCAGCCCCAGCCGGACATCAGTCACTGTGAGCCCGGACCAGTCGGCACAGTCCTTGACCGTGGCCGGACCGCGGCTGAGGAAATACCGGCGGACGAGTTCGGCCAGCGCCTCGGAGCGGTCATCGTGGCCGCCGGCTGTTGCCGGAACACGTTCGTCGAAGAGCGCGTAGGTCTGCTTGAGCGCGCCGCCGGTGCTGCGCACGGGTATGCCGCTGGTCAGGACACCACTGATCTCGGCGTGCATGATCAGGTAGGCGAGCCCCAGGCCTTTGGCCGGGAATCCGTGGCGCTGCAGTTCGAGGGCGAGCTGCTCACGGGTTTTGTGGGCGCCGCCGGCAACGGCTGCGGCCAGGATCCGGGCGCTTCGGGATGCGGCTTCGGCGTCGATGCCGGTCTGGCGATACATGCCCCCGTTACCCTGGTGCAGCCGGGGCGCCGAGAGCATCAGCAGCCAGCGAAGGTCGTCCCGGTGCACAAAATGCCAGGTGGGCCGGAGGATATGGGTCCGGAGGATCCGGCCGTCGGCCACCGCCTGTTCGACGTCGGCAGCAGAGGCTCCTGCCGTGCGCTGCGCCAGCGACCAGCGGGCGTACGGGAACTCCTGCGCCTGGACGGCGAGGAGGTTCTTCAGCGCAGCCTCGGCGGAAACCGCGCCGGGACGGCGGAGCTGCTGCTGGCTGAGCCGCAGCCTGACGACGTCGTCAGCGTCCACCTGCGCCTACTTCCGGTCGGACTCGAGTCCCGCTGCCCCTAGTCCCGCGGCCTCGCCCGAGCCCAGCGGCATCCCGGGCCCGAATACGGGACCTGGCGTGGGGCGCTTGGCCGTGATGCCGTCCCCGGATGACTGGTGCCGGAGCCGGCGGACAACCCACGGAACGAAGTATTCGCGTGCCCACACCAGGTCGCCGGACCGCGCCTCCCGCCAGCTGCGCTGGGGGAGGGGCTTGGGGGAGAGCGGCTCCAGGGTGTGCTGGATGTTCAGTGAATCGAGCACCATCGCCGCTATGGTGTGGTGGCCCAACGGCGAGAAGTGCAGGCGGTCCTGGTCCCACATCTGCGGATCGCTGAGCTGGCGGAGCGACCACATGTCCGCGATGACGGCATCGTGCCGGGCGGCCACAGTGCGAAGGTTTTCGTTGTAGATGGCGATCTTGCTGCGGACCCTGCCCAGGACGGACGAACCGGTGTCCGGGCCGTTGAACAACACCACGGTGGCGCCGCCCAGGCTGAGGATATGCACCACAGAGTCCAGCTTTTCAGCCAGCGCATCAGGGTCGCCGCCGGGCCGGATGAGGTCGTTGCCGCCGGCCGAGAGGGTTACCAGGTCCGGCTTGAGGGCCAGGCACGGTGCCAGTTGCTGGTCCACGATCTGTTCCAGGAGCCGTCCCCGCACGGCAAGGTTGGCGTAGGCAAAATCGCTGTGCCCGCGGCTCAGTTCCTCGGCCACGCGGTCCGCCCAGCCACGGTGCCCTCCGGGACTTCCCGGTTCCGGGTCGCCGATGCCCTCGGTAAAGGAATCGCCCATGGCAACGTAGCGGCCCCAGGGGTGGCTATCAACAGTGTCCTGCGGGTTCGGAATGGCTTCAGTTTCGCTCACGCTTCCATCCTGCCTCGTAGGTAACAAGCTACGCCACCGTAGGTTGTTACCCGGAGGTAACTGCAAGAATGGAACCCATGACTGAAGCCGACGTTTCCACTGCCCCTGTTGTCCTGTGGTCCACTCCTGACGATGAGCGCTCGGGTAAGCCACTCCTGGTCCTGCTGCACGGCTACGGTGCCAACGAACAGGACCTGCTCAGCCTTGCGGATCTGTTGCCCGGTGATTTTGCGGTGGCGTCGGTCCGCGCCCCCATCGCCATGGGCCCGGGGTTCACCTGGTTCCCGCTGACGGACTCCGCCGACTATTCACTCGACGCCGTTAAGGATGCCTCCGCCTTTGTGCTGGACTGGCTCGACGGCGTCAAAGGTGACCACCCGTCCGTCACGTTGCTCGGGTTCTCCATGGGAATGGCGATGGCCACCACGCTGCTGAGGCAGCGCCCGGCGGACTTCGCCGCCGTCGTCGGGCTTTCCGGCTTTGCAGTGAACGCCGGAGGGGACCCGACGTTCCGGGACGACGAACTGGACGGCAGCGTCCCGCTGTTCTGGGGCCGCGACCAGCAGGACCCCGTCATCACCCAGGACAAGATCGAATACACCATGGGCTGGGTGCGGAAGCACGTGAAGCTGACGAAGGTCCTCTACACAGGGATGTGGCACGGGATCAACCAGCAGGAGATCGGCCACGTTTCAGAGTTCCTCACCCACGAGGTGCTGAAGAAGTAGTCCAGCGCAGTAACGGCTAGGAACCGGCGGGAGTCAGAATCCGCACGGTCCGGCCGTTCACGGTGACCGTGTCGCCGTGGTGAAGCTGCCGGCCGCGGCGGTCGTCGATGTCGCCGTTGACCTTGACCAGTCCGTTCTTGATCAGCTCCGTGGCCTCAACGCCGTCCTCCACGAGGCTGGCCAGCTTCAGGAGCTGGCCCAGGCGGATCATGTCGTCGCGGATGGGGATGTCTTCGATTTCCGGGTTGCTCATACAAGCAATGATGCCTGACGTAAGGTGAATCCAGTGACCCATGCACCCCGTCTGCCCCTCCTTGCAGGACTGCCGATTGCCGTAGCCGCCGGACTCGCCATCCCCGTCCAGGGCCGGATCAACGGCGCACTGGGCGCCCGGCTGGATGACGGCATTGCCGCCGCGGTAGTGAGTTTCACCACCGGACTGATCGTGATGGTCCTGGTCTCGCTGGTCCTGCCGCGGGGACGCCGGGGGCTCGCCCAGATCCTTCCTGCGGTCCGGGAACGCCGGTTTCCCCCGGTCTACGTAATGGCCGGCGGCATCGGCGCGTTCTTTGTGTTCGCGCAGACCTTCACCGTTGGCCTGCTGGGCGTGGCGCTGTTTACGGTAGCCACCGTCACCGGGCAGACGCTCAGCGGGCTGCTGGTGGACCGGCTCGGGATCGGCCCCGCCGGCAAGAAGTCCGTCACCGCCATCCGCGTCATCGGCACAGTGCTGACCATCGCCGCCGTCGCGTGGGCCGTGTCCCCGCGGTTCGGGGGTTCCGGCACCGGCTCCGGGGGCGCCGGCACCGACCCGGCGCAGCTGCTCCTCCCGGTGCTCCTGCCCGTTATCGCCGGGTTCCTGATGAGCTTCCAGCAGGCCATGAACGGGACGGCCACGGTGCACTACGGCACCCCCATCGCGGCCACCTTGGTGAACTTCATCTCCGGCGCCACGGTGTTGTGGCTGGCCCTGCTGATCAAGCTGGCGGTCGCCGGGCCCGGCAACGGGCTGCCGGCCGAATGGTGGTACTACCTCGGCGGTCCCATGGGCTGCGCGTTCATCGGGCTGGGCGCACTGCTGGTCCGAAGCCTGGGGGTCCTGGTCACCGGGCTGGGCATGATCGCGGGCCAGTTGCTGGGGTCACTGGGGCTGGACCTCGCCTTTCCCGCGCCCGGCACGGTGGTGGCCCTGCCCACGATCCTCGGCACCGTCCTGACCCTCGGTGCGATTGTCCTGGCCACCCTTCCGTGGCCGCGCGGCGCCCTCAAGCGGCAGCCGGGCCGGTAGGCTAGGACACGCAGCTTCCTGCACATCTTTCCTTCGTACCGCCCCGCCCGGCAACCAGCCGGGTACAGGGGCCTAGAAACCGCGCGGACCGCACCCAGCGGCCCTGTAGAAATTGGAGTTCCCCATGGCAGCAAAATCCGTTCTCGACCAGGTCATCTCCCTCTCCAAGAGGAGGGGCTTCGTTTTCCAGGCCGGTGAAATCTATGGTGGCTCCCGTTCTGCCTGGGACTACGGGCCCCTCGGCGCCGAGCTGAAGGAAAACATCAAGCGCCAGTGGTGGCAGTCGGTAGTCCGCGGCCGCGAGGACGTAGTGGGCCTGGACTCTTCCGTGATCCTGCCCCGCCAGGTCTGGGAAGCCTCCGGCCACGTGGAGGTCTTCTCCGATCCGCTGGTGGAGTGCCTCTCCTGCCACAAGCGCTACCGCGCCGACCACCTCGAAGAAGAGTACGAGGAAAAGAAGGGCCGTCCGGCCGAAAACGGCCTGAAGGACATCGCCTGCGCCAACTGCGGCACCCGCGGCGAATGGACCGAGCCCCAGGAATTCTCCGGCCTGCTCAAGACCTTCCTCGGCCCGGTGGCCAGCGAGGAAGGCATGCACTACCTGCGCCCGGAAACCGCGCAGGGCATCTTCGTGAACTTCAACAACGTGCTCACCACCTCCCGGAAGAAGCCGCCGTTCGGCATCGGCCAGATCGGCAAGTCCTTCCGCAACGAGATCACGCCCGGAAACTTCATCTTCCGCACCCGTGAGTTCGAGCAGATGGAAATGGAATTCTTCGTCGAGCCGGGCACGGACGAGCAGTGGCACCAGTACTGGATGAAGGAACGCATGGACTGGTACACCGGCCTGGGCCTCAAAGCCGAGAACCTGCGTTTCTTCGAGCACCCGCTGGAGAAGCTGAGCCACTACTCCAAGGGCACCACGGACATCGAATACCGCTTCGGCTTCCAGGGCTCCGAGTGGGGCGAGCTTGAAGGCATCGCCAACCGCACGGACTTCGACCTCTCCACGCACTCCAAGGCTTCCGGCCACGACCTGAGCTACTTCAACCAGGCCACCAACGAGCGCTACACCCCGTACGTGATCGAACCCGCCGCCGGCCTGACCCGCTCCTTCATGGCGTTCCTCATCGACGCTTACACCGAGGATGAGGCCCCCAACGCCAAGGGCGGCGTGGACGTCCGCACCGTGCTCAAGCTGGACCCGCGCCTGGCCCCCGTCAAGGCCGCAGTGCTGCCGCTGAGCCGCAACGAGGACCTGTCCCCGAAGGCCAAGGCCCTGGGCACCCAGTTGCGGAAGAACTGGAACATCGACTTCGACGACGCCGGCGCCATCGGCCGCCGTTACCGCCGCCAGGACGAAATCGGCACCCCGTTCTGCATCACCGTGGACTTCGACACCCTCGAGGACCAGGCCGTGACCATCCGCGAACGCGACACCATGAGCCAGGAACGCGTCTCCCTGGACAAGGTGGAGGGCTACCTGGCCGCGCGGCTGATCGGCGCCTGAGCATGGCCATCGAATACCGCGAATGGCGCGAGGGCGACGACCTTGCCCTGCTCGAACTCTGGGGCGGCCCGGAGACCGAACAGGCACGGCAGTTCCGCGGCACGCTCGCGCCCTCGGGCAACTCGCCGTGGCGCCGCTGCATCGTGGCCGAGGACGTCGTGGACGGCGTGGCCATCCCGGTCGCGGCGGCAGTGGTCCACGAAGCATCGCTGCACCCCGAACGCCTCTGGATGTACATCGAGGTCGCAAAGGACCACCGCCGCGCCGGCGTTGGCTCCACCCTGCTGACCATGCTCCGGCACGAAGCCGGCCAGGCGCCGTCGGGCGTTTCCAGGCTGCGGACCAAGGTGGAGCCGGGCACGCCCGGCGCCGCGTTCGCCGAAGCTGCCGGCCTGGTGCCGATCCAGCGTTCACGCCTGGTCGTGGTGGCACCGGGGGCGCTCAAGCTGCCGGTCTTCGGCGACGGTTCGGAGGCCGCGGCGTCCGAACAGATCGAGGACCTCGCCACCGGTTCGGTGGAGCTCAGCGACGTGGTGGGCCGCTACTACACGGCCGTCCACACCTGGGACAGCCCCGGCGAGCTCAGCATCGGCACCGTGCAGCGGCTGTTCCTCGACGAACTCAGCGGGGCGCACGGCGCGATCGTGCTCCGGGCACCGAAGGCCAGCGCCTTCGGCCAGGGCGTCCCGGCCAGCAGGAAGGGACGGCTCGAGGCCTTCGCCATCAGCTACGCGGAACTTGTCCCCGGCGGGGAGAGCGCGGCGGGCGGCGAGGGGTCCGCGTCGGGCCAGGCCACGGATGTGTTCGTCGGCCACGATCCGAAGCTGTCCGACGATGAAGCCCGGGCCGCGATCCGGGACCTGCTGGCACTCATCGCGTTCCAGCACCCCGTGGTGCTGGAACTGGACGATTCGATGACTGCCCTGCGTGCCGTCGTCGAGCCTTTGCTGGAGAGCGGCACGGCCAGCCTCCGGGGCAGCGAAACCCTGGTGGTTTCCGACCCCGCCTAGGCACCAACCAACTGACCCGCAGCGGGCGCCGTCGAAATCGGCGTCAGCTGCGGGTCAATGTGGTTTAAGGCCAGCTACTTTGGGGATCACCGGAGGAACGAAGTCGAACGTCATTCCCAGCAGCCACACCAGCAGGAGCACCACGGGCAGGTGGAACACGAACTGCAGGAACGTGAAGCCCACCAGGTCACGGGCCCGCAGTTTGAGCACGGCGAGCAGCGGCAGCATGAAGAACGGGTTGATCAGGTTGGGCAGCGCCTCGGCGATGTTGTAGATCTGGACGGTCCAGCCCAGGTTCATGTTCACATCCGTCGCCGCCTGCATCACGTACGGCGCCTCCACGAGCCACTTCCCGCCGCCGGAGGGCACAAACAGTCCCAGCAGGGCCGTGTAGAGGGCAATCACGACGGCGAATGCACCGCCGCCGCCGATGTCCGAGAAGAATTCGGCCAAATGTGCCGACAATGACATGCCCCCGTGGCCGGTGGCCTTCGTGAGGATGGCGGCCATGGCTGCGTAGAGCGGAAACTGCACCAGGATGCCTGCGGTCGCCGGAACCGCTTTGGTCACTGCCTGCAGGAAGTTCCGCGGGGTCCGGTGCAGCACCAGGCCCAGGATGAGGAACACGAGCAGGTAGCCGTTGAGGCTGCTGACCACCGTCAGGAACGGCTTCGTGAGGAACTGGGAGACCAGCCAGCCCAATGTCAGGATCCCCGCCAGGACCGGCAGGATCACGCTGTATTCCAGCCATTCCCCGGGCCGGGACCGCGGCTCGGGTTCGCTGGGTTCGTCGTCGAGGTCCACACCGAGATCCGCGGCCGTGCGCACCGCCGCGCCGCGCGGAGCCGAGAAATGGGCGATCACCGTGGTCAGCGCCATGAGGATGGCCAGGGTGAGCAGCGACTGCCAGGTGAAGATGGTGGTGCCGAAATCCAGGACCCCGGTGATCTTGAGGAGGGCAGGCGGCAGGGAAGCTGCGGTGGCCTGCAACTGGGCGGCCGACGATGACAGCCCCAGCGCCCACACGGCGCCCAGGCCCATGAAGGCGGCCGCACCGAGCGCCCGGTAGTCCACGGACAGATCCTTGCGCCGCGCGATGGCACGCGCCAGCAGGCCGCCAAAGATCAGGCTAAGGCCCCAGTTCAGGAAGGACACGGACATCGACAGCATCGCCACGAAGCTCACGGCGGTCCGGGCGGTGGACGGGACCAGCGCGAGCCGGTCGATGAGCTTGGCCACCGGGGGAGAGGTGGCCACCACGTAGCCGGTGAGGACCACCATGGACATCTGCAGCGTGAATGCTGTGAGGTCCCAGAATCCGTTGCCGAAGGAATCGGCGATGGATTGCGGTGAGGCGCCGATCGCGAGGGCAGCTACGGCTATGAGGACCACGCCGGCCAGCGCGAAGATATAGGCATCCGGGAACCACTTTTCCGTCCATGCCGCCAGCCTTTGGGCCAGGCGGGCCAGGCCGCGTTCGTCGATCTCGCTTCTTGTCAGGACTGTGTCTGCCACAGGAAGGATCCCTCTCCATTGAGTGTGTGCAATTGTGCTTGCGTACCCATGGAGCCTAGCCAAGGCCCGGCTCTGCCTGCCTAAGCGCGCCGCCCACCCGCGCGCCGGGGACCCTCCGCCTTATCCAGCCGCTGGCGTTCGGCGTCGGTGGGAGCACCGCCGCCCAAGTGCGCCGGCATCCACCAGGCGCCGGGCCGGGGCGCGAGCGGAAAGTCCGCAATGGCGGCGTCGATTCCGGCCTGCAGGATGCTCCGCAGCCGTTCGGTGGCAGGCTGGGCGTCACGGACGGGATCGGGCAAATCCCCCGGCAGCAGGGGCTCGCCCACGTGGATCCGGACGGGCGCGCGCCAGGCGCGAAAAGGTGAGAACCCGTGGCGGCGGGTCATCAGCCGGTGCGCTCCCCACACCGAAACGGGAATGATCGGCACGCCGGCTTCCGCCGCCATCCTGACGGCTCCGGTTTTGCAGTCGCGGACCGTGAAGCTGCGGCTGACGCCCGCCTCGGGAAGGACGGCGATGTACTCGCCCGCGTGTAGTTTCGCGACGGCGGCGTCATACGCGCCGCTGCCCGAACCGTACGGAACCACCACATGCCCGGCAGCGCTGATGGCCGGACCGGCGAGCCAATGGTCGGCCGCGCCCTGGGTCACCAAGTAGCGCAGCTCGGCCCGGTTGTGGTTCCACAGGAGCATCTCGGCGAAGGCAAAATCGAGGTAGCCGAAATGGGTGATGGCGACGACGGCTCCCTCACCCGGCACCACCTGGCGCGACGGACCGTTGAGGGGCCCCGGCGGCGGCAGGTGTTCCCGGCCCGTGACGATGACGCGGATCCGGAAGAACCGGCGCAGCGCCAGTCCGGTCCCTACGATGAAACGGTAGAAGCGGTCATTGGGCTGCGGCCGCCAGGCCATTTCAGCGCCTGCCCGGCTGACCGCCAGCCGAACGGCGAGGCGGCCATGGGATAAAGCCCGACGTCGACTCGACGTATTCCTTGTAGCCCGGCCGGGCGGACATCGCCTTCTCCGTGAGCGGCTTCCCGGTCTTGCCCGCGAGCGCCCAGACCATCAGGGCCGGGGACAGGATGGTCAGGATTCCGGGCCAGGAGTCAGCGGCAACCAGGAACAGGCCGGTCCAGACGGCGGCGTCGCCGAAGTAGTTGGGGTGCCGGGTGTACCGCCACAGCCCCGTCTTGAGCACTGTTCCCTTGTTGGACGGGTTCTTCTTGAACTGTGCGAGTTGCCAGTCACCCACCGTTTCGAACACGAAGCCGATGACCCACAGCAGCACACCGAGGACGGCAACCCAGCCCACGGGGCCGGTGGCGAACATCCCCACCTGAACCGTCAGGGACACGAAGAACATCACAAGGCCCTGGGGAAGGTAGACACGGCGCAGTGCGTACACATCGCGGGAGCCCGGGGCATCGCCCAGCATTGCCTCGTAACGGGGATCTTCATGGCCGCCCCGGGCGCGCCAGCCGATGTGGGTTCCGAGGCGGAGGCCCCAGACGCCCGTCAGCAGCAACAGCAGGAGGCGCCTGCCGTCGTCGCCTGTTCCGGCGGACAGCAGCCACGAGGCCAGGGCGACGGCAACGAAGCCGGGTCCCCAGGCCACGTCCATGACGGAGTGCCGCCTCTGCGCCACGGCCACGGCGAAGGTGACCGCCAGGACACCCGCCACGGCCAGCGCCGTCCAGGGCAGGCTGGCCAGGAATTCGTTGACGGGAAATCCGGCCATGGTCACAACACCACCGGAATGCCGTGGGCGGCGCCGGCGGGCAGCAAGGTATCCAACCGTGCCGTATCGCCGTCGAGTTCCATACCGGTGTTTTCCGCGAACGACTTGAGGACGAAGCCGGTTGCCAGTGTGTGCCACAGCCGGACCTTGCGGAACATGAAATGGCC
>Ga0075432_10000321_pt1 | contig 13559 bp, 24 predicted proteins | sample RhiMethybrSRZTD1_FD_72781 | JGI IMG/M metagenome (GOLD analysis project Ga0075432, IMG submission 72781) | Populus rhizosphere microbial communities from Tennessee, USA - Rhizosphere MetaG P. TD hybrid SRZTD1 | ecosystem: Host-associated > Plants > Roots > Rhizosphere > Soil | place: USA... | reverse complement strand
TTTCCATGTGGTCGCGCCACTGCTCGTCGAGCCCCGCCATCCACGGTTGGGGCTGGCCCACCAGGTAGGCTGCCTCTTCGTAATCCGCACTGTTGCGGTAATGACCGATGTTGACCTCAGCCATGTCGTACAACGGCGAATCGTCAATGCTGGTGTCGTTGTTCTCGCTGCCCAGAAACTGGAACGGGATCACTCGCCATGGCTGACCGAGACCATTCAGTGGTGTGAAGGGTGCAATGATCATTGCCGTCTCGCTAGCGCCCTCTTCCCACACCTCTTGCGTATAGACGCCAGCGGCATCCAGGCGTAGCACGCGGTATTGGACAACTTGGGCGCTACCAAAGCCGTCATCGGTGTCGACGTCGACTGTTTCGCGCAGCACGACCAAGCACAGCAAGTGCTGGCCGCCGACCTGACGCGTCTTCCAATTGATGATTGCCTCGGCCGGGTAACTGGCAACGTTTGCCCGAGCTCGACCTGCTTGTTCGTCCGCCTTGCTCACGGTGCCGGCCTGGACAGCCGCGTAGTCCACCAGCAGCCCGTGGCGGCCCACTTCGAGCAGGTGCCCGATAACCGATTGCGACTGCTGGTAGATGCTCACGCCCTGCCCGTCGATGTCCTTCGACACGTAATCGAGATCCCCCGGAACGGTCAGCGTTGGCCAAGTGCGGAACACCGCACCCACAAGACTGTGTTTCGTTCTGCCAGTGGCGTTGTAGAAGACAGCGCGCTTCTTGTACGCGTCGTAGCGGTCCTTGTTGTCCTGACTGGTGTCCGATGCGTTCGGCCGCGGCAGATATCGGTCACCAGCAGCTTTGATGGTTTCCGAACCTTTGCAGACGTCGCGCACCAAGCGCCAGCGGTACTGTGCCGCATCGTACTCGGGACGGGTAAAAGTGACGTCCGTCATCGGGCGACTCCCATTTTCATTGAGGTGACCGGCTTCACGATCGGGTACTCGCGGTGAATGAAGTAACCGCCGCCGTCGTTGGCGTGGTCGTTGCCCTGGCTCTTGTCTGGCTCGCCATTGGGCGCCCAGATTTGCTGCTCAAGGCCGTCTGCATAAGTCGGGCAGGTGAACGGATTGACCAGGTAACGCCGCTCGCCCTGCGCGTTGCAGAACATGGCGTTCATGGCGTTGATCCGGTCCTTCACCGGTGGGTTTGCCGCCGGCGCGATGACTGCGAAACCAGCCTGTTTGAGCATGGCCAAGTCTGTGACGCTGGCGTTGACCGACTTACGCGAATCACCAGAAGCGTCCGGGTAGATCCGGATTTCACAAGTCTTCTCGAAGTCATTGCCGTTGTGGCGCCAGTAGCGCTCTTTGATGCGGCGGATCATGTCCGGCGTATCGTAGCCATCCATCAGCTCATCCACAGCGCGCGGCAGGCCCTGGTCACGTTTGACATGGGTGATCGCCGCCATCTTGCCGACGTTGAAGTCCATACCGATGAACAGCGGCTCACCAGCCTGCACGGTGTCGAAGCACTGGTTCAGCTTGCGGTCGTACGCGTGGTAGATCGAGCCAGACGTCAGGTTGACGAACTGGCCATTAAGGTAAGCACGGATCAGCTGCTCGGGATACGACTCCATCAGCGATGGGATGTAGTCGTCCGGCAGGTTCAATTCGTTGTCGAAGGTGCTGGCTTGAACGAGGCCGTACATTTCCTTCAGCGCCGGCTTGTCGCGCAACTGCTTCACAAACTGTTGGAAGACGAACTTGAACCCTTCGGGGGTTGTGGTTACGTCCACGCCGTTCTTCAATCCCGGCAGGTTGTAACGCATCCGGGCAATGATCTTGCGCCAAGCCTGCTGCGCCTTGATCGACGTCAGCACGTCCAGTTCGTCCACCAGCGCGTGGCCAATCTTGAAGCCAACGATGGTCTGCGGCTTTTCCATCGACCGGCAAATCACAGTGCCGCGGTACTGCCTGCCGCTGTAAATGTGAACCTCATGGTTCGCCTGATTGATCTTGGTCTTCAGTCCCCAGTCATACGCCACCTCATCCATGGTCGGATAGAAGATGTCGCGGATCTGCGGGTAAGTCGGGGCGAAGTAGCCAGCGTTGACGCTGGGCCATTCCATGAAGTGTTTGCTCAGCGCGGAGCAGCCTACCCAGGTCTTCCCAGAGCCGAAGCCAGCAACGAATGCGCGGAACTTGTGGGGCAACAGAAGGAACTGCGACTGCGGAACGTTAAGGCTCGGCATCTGGCTTCCTCGCATCCACTACATCGACCTGGATACGGGTCGGGACTGCTGGCTCGTCGTCTGGCTCGTCTTTACGGTGCCGGTTGACATAGACGTCACCGACTTCCTTGGCGGCCTGCTCCAGCAACTGAGCAGTCAACGCCATGTTCTTCATGTTCTCGGCTTTCTCAGCCATGCGGCCAAGTGCGCGGAGTCGATACGCTCGGTTGGCGATCGGGATGTCAATCGTCTCTTCACGGAAGCGCTTGCGGGCAGCGTGGAATAGCTCAACCCACTTCGCGCCAAGCCCTTGTCCGGCAAACTTCGTAGGGTCGTGAGATTCGCACTGCTGCCGGCTCATCTCGATCCCGAATTCCTTCTTGACCGATTCAACCACCTGAGATGGCGTATCAAAGCAGGCCAGAGCCTGAACGATGAAGGCTTTGACCTCGCTTCGTAGTACTGCCATAGGGTTGTCATCCGTCAAAACCTGTCATTGGGTTCAGGCCGACTTGAGCAGACAGGTTCCGCAGGCCCTCGATATGTTCAGTGTCCCTATCTCGGCAGGCTTGTTTGCAGCGTCCACCAGCGCTTGAACGTCAGGGCTCGCACCATAACGACGAACTACACCGACGAACTCTTCGACGTCATGTCCGCGCATCTTCAGCTTGGGAATGCCTTCTTCGGTGAACGCTGGCTGTCCGTACTTATCGGTCGCCTGGGCGATGTGGTAGAGCTCATGCTCGACCAGAGCACAGAAGTCGGTGTCGGAGCACTGTGAGCAGTAGTCGGCAGCCAAAGTGATGATGAAAGCCGGCACCTCGCCAAACCAGTCGAACATCTGCTGTTCCATCCGGGCCTTCTGCCAACCGCCAGCACGGAACGCTACCTGCTCCGTTTGCCCGAGCACCGTTCGACCCTGCTTCTCGAAGTGGGACGATGCCCACATGAACTTCACGTCCGCATCGATCAGGTGCGCATGGTCTTCGTTGTGGATGCTGCCAGTGTCCGCCAGGATCTCGGCGGCCAGCCACTCCCACACCTCAGGCGCTGGGGTTAGCCGGATACCGAAGTCGGATTGCCCTGACAGTTCAAGGATTGAGGCAGGTGGCATTGGTCTATCCATGACGCACCTGGCACTTGAAATGGCGGCTGGTTGCCGGTATTGGTAACGATCAACTGAACGCAAGGAGATGCACAGTGACAGCCGAATACGAAGTGAAGAAAGTCCCGAAGGTTGTCGTTCAAGGAATTCGACCTGGGGAAGTAGTTCGCCCTATCCCTATGCAGCAACATTGGTTTGTAGTTGAGAACATCAGGACCGGACAGCGATTCGGTGAGCACGACGATGAAGCAGACGCGATCGCCGAATGCATGAAACGTAACGCCAAGGAATAACGCTGAGCCCTACTGCGAGTGAAGCATCAGGCGGCAGAATCGGGAGTCTTCACGGTCAGCGTCCTGATCTTGCCGCCAGTGCCGGTGTCTCGCTTGGCTGCCATCTCGATGGCTTGGTATGCAGTCGCCCCCATATCGAATGCGGTGTAGGCGTGATCCGCACCACTACCAATCGCGTATGGCCTGTCGAGCACCACGGGGCTTTTCCATACCTTGCCGTCGGTATACCCGATCAGCGTCAGGTTGCCCTCATGCAGGACAATGGCGTTCGCCTCACACTCCCCGACAATCTCTTCGCCGAACCAGGCGCCGATCAGTTCGTTGATCTCACCAGTGGCGCCAGTACCGAAGAAGGCTACCCCATCACGCTCGCGCATTTTGTCGAAGTCATCGTAAATGATGGTCCCACCGCGAGAGACTCGGCCGTCATAGGCGATGATGCCGTCTTTGTAGGCAATGGTCGTCATGGGTTCGCCTCATCAGTTGGCTCGATCTCGCGGTACCGGGTTGCCTTGCGCGCTTGGGCCTCGAGCTTGTCGGTGTCGACTTCGAGGCCGGCCAGATAAGCGAAGGTGTTGACCGCCACCACGTAGAACCGGAACCACCACGGGTGATAGGCCTTCAGTCGTCTGGCCATATCAGTCACCATGGATGTAGAGAGTGGCGCCCGCACGAAGCCAGGCACCCTTTGGTTTAATCGGGGACTCTGCAGATATGCCCGCGCCGGGCGATCGCATACAGGATCACGGCGGCATGCATTGTCATCGTGAACGGGCTAACCGGGTGGCCTTTGATGTTGAAGATAAAGCTGCCGAACGCGGCGATGGCAACCAGGTAGAACGAGATGCTCAGCAGCGGCTCATCAATCGGGCGCACGCGGCGCAGGTACTCGGCAGCGGCAATCACCACCAACACACAGAGGAAGGCGTCGACAACTTGAAGGATGATGGGCATTACGCACCCCCTGTAGCGCCGAACTTTCCTGCCAGAGCTCTCAAGCCCGGAATGATGTTCATGGCCAGCAGGCCGATCAGGAAGGCAACGCCGTATTGAGTTTCACCACCGGGCTCAAGCTTAAAGAATCCAACTGCCAGAGGTGTGCAGAAGATCGCTGAGCTGAACCCGGTGAAGAATGCCCAGGCCGCCTGCTTGCGGGTCAGGCCTTGCAGGAACGTCAGCGAAAGGATCGCCCCAGCGAAGCCGGCGATGATGATGCCGTACTTGGCGAGCAAGACGCCGGCGGCAGTGGTGCTCGCGGGTTCGGCCATGGCGCTACTCCAAAATAAATACTACAAATGTGTTGTGTTACTACAGAAATGTTGTAGAATGAACTCATCCAAACAACGAGGCGAGGTGATGAAGTTCAGCGAGTTCAGACGATGGTTGAAGGCCCAAGGGGTGACCTTCGAAGCAGGCAAAGGAAGCCACTTCAAGATCACCGCCCCAAACGGCAACAAGACCACCTTCGCGGATCACGGTAGTAAGGAAATGCCAGAACCGACCCGCAAGGCGATCATTAAACAACTGGGGCTCTGAGAGCCCCCTTCACCACATCTGAACGCTGGACCATCACCTGCGAGGAGTGACCATGTACGACTATGCAATCCGATTTGAAGAAGATGATGGACCAGGTGTCGCCGTCTTCTGCCGGGATCTGCCAGAACTGAACAGCTATGGCGATGATCGAGAGCACGCAATCAGCGAATCCATGGACGCGATCGAGAGCACCCTTTCCCTCTACGTCGATATGCGCCGCACCATTCCAGCGGCATCTGCGCCGGAACCTGGCGAGCATGTCGTTCATCTGCCAGCGATAACCGTGGCGAAGATCGCGCTATGGAACACGATGATGGAGCGGGATATGCGCAAAGCTGATTTGTGCCGGCTGCTCGGTGTGCATCAGGCTCAGGGTGATAGGCTGGTCGACTTCCTGCACACATCGAAAATGGAACAACTTGAGAACGCTTTGGTCGCTCTCGGTAAACGACTTTCGGTGTCTGTCGAGGCGGCCTGAATAGATGCGCGCGTCTTTCCGCGCTGTCCGCCAAAGACGTTCCCAGCGTCGACGCCCCATTGCATCGATCTCGCTGGTCCGGTCTCACGCCACCCTGCAAGCATGTGAGTTCAGGGTACGCGGGCTGCCGGTGTTTTTCAGAAGCACTGCACTTGCCGGCTTATCAGTGTCCAGGCCTTCCCGAGGGCTGTCCTGGCTACAGGCGAATTCAAAAGGCTGGTGAGATATCGAAGTAGTAGTCCTTCCCTTCTTCGAAATACTCGGCGCGATCAGCAACCACGTTCACGACGTATTCGCCGTACGGGGTGTACTTGCCGTAGATCGCGTCCTCTTCGGCCGGATTGGCTGACCACACAGCGCCAAAGTGCAGGCGGGTCAGCGATTCCGATGAGCCCTGAACAGGCCCCTTGGTGCGAAGAGTCATTTTGCAGCGGGTGATGTGAGACATCGGTAAATCCTCTTGTGTCGATTGAGCAGGAGGGTCTTTCCGGTCTTTCGCCTGCATTTGGGCATAAAAAAACCCCGCACAGTGGCGAGGCTCTTTTCAGTGTCAATCCCTAACGCGCAAGATCGACAGGATGGGTAAATAATCTCTCACTTTCTCACTCAATGCAATGGCTATTTGCTACGCCGCGCAGCTTTCGATCAAGCCCTCCGCGTCCAGCAGCTCCTGAGCAGCAGAAAGCGCCTCATTCACTTGGTCATCAAGTGCCTTGCGGATCGACGACCGCCATCGGTAACGAGTCGATTCCGGCTTGCCGTCGTTATCCCAGTTGTCGATGTTGTACCAAGCGGCCGGCAGTACAGCAGTCGAGCGCTTCAGGGTTTGCTTGCGATCTACCGTGTCATCCATGCCGCGAAGCCCTTTCTCATTAAACGAGTCCACCAGGGCCTTGTTCTTGGCAATAGCTTCGGCTTCCCGACTCACAACCTCGATAGCTGCCGGCTCATGCTTCCCGCCCACCTGAGGGATTGCCCAGGTCAAGATGGCACATTCCCGGAACCGTTGCGGTGCTGGCGATTTCACAGAGCTCAGCAGTTCCAATATGGCGCCGTGCTTGCGCTCTTCGTGGGTGGAGTACTTGGCGACAAGCACCCGCCAGTGCGCCGGGGTGAGTGTTTTGTGCAGCCGGCCGAACACCCAGCAATCCTGGAGCAGCGCAGCCTCCTTGCCGACGATCTCCCCCTTCTGTTTCGCGCACTGGACCTTCGGCTCGAAGTCGCAACCACCAGCAGAGGTAATGGTTTCGGCGGCAAGCGCCCGAACTACTGCGGATACCACATTGCGATAGGTCATGCTGCTCTCCCCTTCAGCTCTCTTGTCTTTGCCCAGTACTCGGCCTTGATGGTTTTGATTTCTTCGACGGTGTACTTGCGGGACTGATGGGGCCCCTCCAGCCATGCCACCTGCTCGGCACCGATGCGTTGCACCAGACGAATGCGATACTCGACCGCGTTACCGGACAGGTTCCGATTGCACTTCACGCATTGACGATGGATGTTCAGCGGTTCGAAACGCAGCTCAGGGCAGGCACCCACGGAGCGGTAATGCCCGGCGTCCCAGCGACTGCCGGTGATCAGGTCGTGATCGCTCGGGCTTGAGTCGCAGCTGATGCACGGTAGGTGCGCGTCCCTCAGGCGCACGTATTCGTTGACCGCGGCCTGGGCCTCGCGCAGGTGATCTGCCCGCCCCTTGAGTTTCTCCTTGCGAACCTTGATCTCTTGGCGCTCGATCTGTGCCAGCGACTGGCGAGCCTTCTCCTGGTTCACGTCCTTGATGGCCAGTCCGCATTTGGGGCTGCACACCTTCTGACCCAGGCGCTGCGGCGGAAAGCTGACCCCACATGCCGGGTTCTTGCATTTCTTCAGTTTGGGCGCCTTCGTGTCCTTGATGGCTATGCGCATGATTCAGCCTCCCAATCCCAGCTCAATTTCGGATCAATTGGCGGAAAGGCCTGAAGGGTATGCAGGTTCAGCAGGGTGAAGTGACCATCCATCCATCCGCCCGTGTCGATGTGGTAGACGTTGCCGAGAACTGCTGCTTGGCGCACTGGTGTATGACCGACCACCACTGCTCTGACACCGCTGACAACTTGAGAGCCCCCTTCAGAGATCCGCTTCCTCGACCATTGGGCTATCGCTGCAACGTGACCTGCCTCCACGGGGCTTCCCTGCTCGACGGCCCATATGAATTCATTCCAGTGGTCATATGGGCAGTCGGCATGGACGATCCCGATAAGGCCCGCCGGCGTCCACACTTCGATCGCCAGCGGCAAGTCGGCCAACAGCTCGAAATAGCCAGCCTGCTCAACGGACGAGCACGCATAGAGCCAGGAACCACCGTTGATGAGGTGCATCCCCTTCATGTGGCCATCAGGGTCTGCCCGGTAGGCATCTACGGCCATCTGCTCATGATTTCCGCGCACGGCGTGAAACCATGGTTTGGCCAGCCATGAGTCGACCTGCTCTGACTCCGGCCCGCGATCCACTAAGTCACCGACACTGAAAAGCCGATCAACATCAGGATTGAACTGAACTGCATCCAGGGCAGTTTGCAACCTGGAGAACCAACCGTGGATATCACCAACCGCAAAGTCACGGCCAATTTCATTGATTTTGAAGCGATCAATCCGATTCATGCCGCCACCTCGCCAAGCAGGTCCGCGAACACCACGCCGCGAGCAGTGAAGTCAGCCACGATGCGATCCGTGTATGCGACACCTTGGGCGCGATTGAATAAGCGAGTCACCGGGAACCCGTCCGGGCCGAACAGTGCGCACCCGCCCATCAAATCTAGTTTCTGCCCATAACTCAGATGACGCATAGTGCAATACCAGCCTTCACGGAAGTTGGCATCCTCGTTCAACAGTATCTGCACGCCGAAGTGCAGTTTGCAGTACCGACGGGCATCCTCGACGTCGCCGATCTGGGTCATCTCGGCGATGCGCTGGTACATGGCGAACCACAGGGCGTTCTGGTCGAGGGTGCGGTCCTTGCCCGGACGCAGAGACACCACGACGAACTTCTTGTCGCGGAACATGGCGCTGAGCTTGGTGATGGCCTCCGAGAGCTTGGCCTGACAGTTGACGCTGATTTTGTCGGTCATTGAGCCGCCCTCTTCGCTTCCAGTTGCTCGGCCTGCTGAATCAGCAGGGCCCGGCGATCCGCCAATTCGTTTGCAGCTTCAATTCGCATTTCGTCCTTCCTTTCGGCAGTCGCAGCCCGCATATCCAACATCGAGGACTTCACGGCTTCGAGCTTTGCGCGAAGTTTTGGCGAAGGCCGCGAAACCTCACCGGTGAGCAGCGCTACTACGGCCCGGCCGTCTTCGGTGACCGGCGCAACGCTCAGGTCGGCCAGGTACTTTTGTACGTGGTCCTGCGGAATGCGCTGCATCTGCACGGCCTTGGTGATCGCCTGGGCGCGACGGTTCGCATCGAAGCCCACGGAAACGTGCCAGTTGACCTGCTTGTTGTCCTCCCGCGCCTGAGCCACAAGACGCTCGTAGGCGCTGATGAACGCCATCCGGGCTCCAACCTTGTCGCCAGCATCAAGGACAGGTTTTGCGGCGGCCAGAGCAAGCTGGATTTCGTCGGTCAGAACTACGGTCTCGAATTCATCGTTTGTGGTCATCGCGATTGCCCAGGCTTCATCCTTGCCCGGGCGACCATCGGCAGCCTGAACACGCTGCAGGATGTCCGCCATGGTCAGCTTGCCCTTCACTTCGAAGCGGCAGGCCTTCAGCGCAGCGCGGATGTCCGACACGGGATAGGCGCACAAGTCCTCAGCCATGATCGCCGCTGTACCAGGGTTCATCTCCTGCCCCATAGCCTCGGCCGTGGCAATGATGGCAGAGGCCAGCCCGGCGACTTGGGCGTCGTTCATTTCAGAGGTATTCATTGCGCTCTCCCGCCTGGCGCTTGGCCAGGACCATTTGCGCGGCCTGCTCTGCTGCGGAGAGGTTCGCCTCAGTGCGCTCCATCTGCCGGGCGGTTGTCCCGTTGATGCGCTGACCAGTCACCCACTGGGTGTGGTAGCTCTCGGCGTTGGCCAGCAGCTCGTTGAGGCTGTGGCACTTGCGCAGGACAGCGGCGTCGCTGGTTTTCAAGAAGTGGGCTGCGACGTGGTGGGCGACATCGACACCGAGGCGGTCGACGAGTTGTCCGAGCTGGCCACCGACCTTGGCGTTCCACACCGGCCAGGTGCTGTAGCGTTTGCGGTAGGCCATGGCGTAGTTCGCCCAGACCTTGAAGGTTTTGCAGGACTGGTCCTTGGGGCCTGGCATGTCGGCGGGAATCTCGACCCGTGGAGCATTAGTGCGATCAACCACAAGCACCAAGTTGCGGGCCGGCTTGTCCGGACCGTCCTGCAAGTCCTGACTGGTATCCTGATTAGTACCCTGATGATTGGTATCCTGATTTGTCGGAGATTTTTCCGACCCTTGCTCGGATTTTTCTCCGACCTTGCTCGGATTTTTTTCCGAGGTAGATCGGATTTTTTTCCGACCTTTGTTCTGTGGCGGGGTCGGATATTTTTCCGACCCATCAAGCTTCTGGTTCCACTCGACCGCCTTCTCGGTCAGGCGAAACAGAGTGATGTTCGAGGTGCTGGAAAGCTCAATCAAACCGGCCTCTTCCAGGGCCTTCAGCATGCGGTAAGCGGTATCTGGCTTGTCGGTGAGCAGCGGCAGTTCCTCAATAATCTTGGCCTTGCTCAGCGCGAAGAAGATCCCGTCATCAGTTTTGATTGGCTTGGTCCAGCTCGGGCATCCGTAGACGAAGGCGAACAACAGGGCCTGCTGAGAGTTCAGCCCCCACTCCAACGCCTTCACCTGATTGATGGTGACGGTATATTGCATGTCAGGTATTCCTGACCAGATAAGAAAGCGCAGAGGTACGCGACACGTTTTCAGAACTCACAAAACGTGTCGTGACATCATTCGAGGTATTGCTTGAATTGGGTTGGCTCTGCATAATCGGCCTCATCAAGTGGTAGCGAATTAGCCGGGGCGCAATCCCGGCTTTTTTGTGCCTGGGATTCAGGCGATGGATTTCAAATTCGGGCGATGCTTCACAAGCAGTGCTTCCGCCTTCCGGCCCAACTCCCCTGCCCGCGCCTCAACCTGACGGCACTGCTTAGCGAAAGCCGGCAAATGCGGAAGATCCTCTTCGCACATCACCTGGTCGTCGAACACTTCGCTGCCGGTGTCGATCACATCTCCCAGAGCGCGGATCAGTGCACCGAAGCTTTTGTTCGCGCACTGCCCACTCAGCATCTGGCGGGCACCGATCAGCCCGTAACGGCCGGCCAGTTCGTTAATGCAGTGATCGCGGAACTCCGGCTCCAACGCACTCACCCACGACTCTTCCAGCCACGACGGCATGTCTTGCTCGCCCGACAACCAACGTTGAACCCGCTTGAGCCAGCGACCGGTCGCCTTGACGAACTCGCTTACGTCGTTCTGAGCGGTGAGCGCAGCGAAGTCCGGTACCTCTTTGGCTGTCGCTTTCTCGGGGCACGACAAATGCAACTCGCGACTCAGCGCTTGGGCGAAGTCGTCCTGACTCAGGCTGGTGCGAGCGATCTGGTTTGCGGCGTGTGCGACCAGCACTTGGTCACGAGTTTGCGCGCTGTGTCTTGGACTGGACGTTTCCATGGGGCTGTCTCGCTCGTAGTCTGGGTACATTGAAAATCTGCTCAGATCAGGGATCGCACCCATGACCAATCAATCCGAATTACAAGGCGAGATAGCCGCCCTTTGCTGTTTGGTGGTTGCCTTGGCTTCCACCCTCCCCTTGTCGTCTCAACTCCGGCTTTGGCCTGCGTTTGAGCGGATTGCCGGCCCTTTGCGTGATCGACTTGGCGGTGATGAGCTGCGCGGGTTTGAGCGCGCAACCGTCTCGCTTGCCTCGAAGCGGAAAGTGATTGGCTAGGCGGCAGATTTCTGCGATGGGAACGGACGTTGCTCTTTTGCCTGAAAGCTCCCATCTGGAAGTTCAAGCACTCGGATGTCTCGTTTCGCAATTAGGGCTTTGTGAATGGCTGGCGCGGTAACCCGGAGTAGCCGCGCGGCTTCGGACTGCCCTTTGTCAGCCACGAACTTGTCGAGGGAGGTCTCATTCATGGTCGTGCCTCTGTCGTAGATGAGGCAAATATTAACCATCTGTTAATTTTTAATCAATACCGATGGTTTCTTCTATTTTTTAACCATTGGTTTACATTCGCGCGATGACGAAAAAACGAATCCTCCCTCCTGACCGAATGGCTGAATGCGAAGCGGCACATGCTTTGTTCCTCTCCAAAAAGAACGAGCTGAAGCTAAGTCAGAAGAAAATCGCTGACGCGGCCGGCATGACGCCTGCGGCGGTGAACCTCTACTTCAAGGGCATTAATCCATTAAATGCTCAATTCGCAGCCGTTCTGGCTCGCATGATTCAAGAGCCGGTTGAGGCGTTCAGTCCTCGCCTGGCAGAAGAGATACGCAATCTCGTCGGGGTTCCACCCCCTAAAGCTGAGGCAGGCGAGTCAAGCGCGAATCCGGGAGCGTCAGCGGCCGAAATCGTCAGAGAGATGCTTAGTCGTAGCGGAAAAAACCTTTCAGCGGATGCCCGTAGACGGTTACTAGCGGTCGCTGAGGCAGATGATGGCGGTGGCGCCATTGAGATCGACTACTACCGCCCCGGAGTCGTGGGTGACGAGGTGTGGATCGCGCACTATGACGTCCGCGCCGCTATGGGTGGCGGACAAATACCGCACGACTACCCGGAATTGCTCCAGGACGTGAGAGTAAGCCCTCAGCACCTGCGCGAGATGGGCGTCGAGTTCAAGGAGCACTTCCATCTCAAGATGGTGACCGGCTGGGGTCAGTCGATGGCGCCAACGATCAAGCATCGCGACCCGCTGCTCGTCGACATCAGCATTCGGGAATTCATGGGGGACGGGATTTACATGTTCTCTTGGGAAGGTCACCTCTACATCAAGCGCCTTCAGTGGATCGGTGATGGTCAGATCAAGATGATTTCCGATAACGACAAGCATCCCCCGCAAACGATCAGGGCTGACGAGACCTACATCCAGGCTCGCGTGTTGTTGGTGTGGAACGCGCATCTGGTGTAGCTGGCACCAAGGCCAGGTGATCAGGCTTGAGGGTTGATGGCATGGCGCACTCACTTCGATACCAGATAGGCGAATCCGTCCGTACCATCGAGGTCGAGGTTGGGAAACTGCTCGATTTGGCAGCAACGCTAAAAGAAGCTGGGAATGGGGAGTTGGCTTGGGCTGTTTCAATGCAGGCGAACAAGCTTATTGAGGCAGCGGTAGCGTTGAGAATCGCGATGGCAGGCTGAAGCGCAGGGTGTGGCTGCGATTTACAAGGAGTAATAATGGGACTCAACAAGCCAGAGCAAGACCTAAAACGCGACCTCCAGAGTATCGCCTCTGATCTTAAATGGTCGGCAGTGGAGCTAAAGCGTATCGCTGAGCGGCTGACTCTCGCCGGCAATGAGATCGATGCCCAGGCGATCCATCACCTGATCACTATTTTTAAAGCTGACGAAGCAAGACTTAATGCCCGGGCGGCAGAGATCTCTGCCCAAGCTTCTGAGCCAATAGCCTGAGGTCAACATGGCCCTCACCAAACCCAATCAAGAACTGCGCCGCAACCTGAAAGCCGCCGCATTTTCCCTCGAAGAGGCCGCCCTGGAAATGTTCAGGCTGGCTAAACAACGCGGGGATACAGAGCTTCTGGAGGCCATGGAGACGATTGAAAAGCTCCATGAGCAAGCTGATCGACTGACCGCCTACGCTGATGAGGTGAAGGCGGGAAGGATTGTCCGGAAGGCTGAATAGCCGTGCGTTCTGGCGGGCGTATTCGCGCTAGATCCTGAAATACAAGCAATGCCCTGCAAACGGTTACTCAATGAAGAAGAAGCTGACGGACAGTAAAGCAGCAGTGACTGCT
>Ga0075432_10000318_pt1 | contig 13582 bp, 12 predicted proteins | sample RhiMethybrSRZTD1_FD_72781 | JGI IMG/M metagenome (GOLD analysis project Ga0075432, IMG submission 72781) | Populus rhizosphere microbial communities from Tennessee, USA - Rhizosphere MetaG P. TD hybrid SRZTD1 | ecosystem: Host-associated > Plants > Roots > Rhizosphere > Soil | place: USA... | reverse complement strand
GCGACCGGAGTGAGCTGCACCCGACCAATCACATCGCCCAGGGCCAGGATCGACGGTTCAGCGGTTTGATACATTTCATCGACCTCGACAAAACCTTTCCTGTCGAGTGTGACGCCAGTGTTTTCCAAACCCAGGTTGTCGAGCATCGGACTCCGACCGGTAGCGTAGAACACGCAATCCGCCTCCAGCACACGACCATCCTTGAGAGTGGCTTTCAGGCTGCCATCGGCTTGCTTGTCGATACGCTCGATGTCGGCATTGAATTGCAGGTTCATGCCGCGCTTGGTCAACTCTTCCTGCAAATGCTTGCGTACCGCACCGTCGAAGCCACGCAGGAACAGGTCACCGCGATACAGCAGCGTCGTCTCGGCACCTAGTCCGTGGAAAATCCCGGCAAATTCCACCGCAATGTAACCACCACCGACCACCAGAACGCGCTTTGGCAGCTCTTTAAGGAAGAACGCCTGGTTGGAGCTGATGGCATGCTCATGCCCCGGAATCTCCGGGATCTGCGGCCAGCCACCGGTAGTGATAAGGATGTTCTTGGCGGTGTGACGCTCACCATTGATCTCGACCGTGTGCGGGTCGACGATCTTGGCGTGGCCTTCATGCAAGGTCACACCGCTGTTGACCAGCAGATTGCGGTAGATACCGTTCAGGCGGTTGATCTCGCGATCCTTGTTGGCGATCAGCGTTGCCCAATCAAACTTCGCTTCGCCGAACGTCCAGCCAAAGCCCGAAGACTGTTCGAAGTCTTCGGCGAAGTGTGCGCCGTAAACCAGCAGTTTTTTCGGTACGCAGCCGACGTTCACACACGTACCACCCAAGTAACGACTTTCGGCTACAGCCACTTTCGCGCCAAAACCGGCGGAGAAACGCGCAGCCCGCACACCGCCGGAACCTGCACCAATTACATAAAGGTCAAAATCATAGGGCATTTTCAATCTCCGTGGCAGGCAACCAGCGTGATGACGCGGTTGGCTAATAGCGAGCCGGACTGTCGTAGGAAGTCAGCAACTCATCGAGCACAGGCCCTATGGTTTTGCTTAGTAATTTCTAGAGGGTGATCAGAATCTACCATCCGATTGGTAGGGTTGCAAGGGCGCGCTGACTGATTCATCGTATGAGGAGTATGGGGGCAGGGAAGGGGACGGGCTGCGAACTTAGAAATCAATTAGCATTCGAATTCCCCGACTCCGTCGACCTTTATATCGAGTATTAGCATGAGCAGTGACGCCCACATCTTATGGACACGATAGGTAGTTTCTGTCGCGGATGAGCGATACAGTTGCGATGGGGCGGTGTTATAAACATGGAATGAATGACATGCGACAACCACCGGCTAAAATTCCCTATCTCGGAATTATTCCATGGTCTATTGCATATTTTACCAATGCAGCAGGTTTGTCGATGTTGAGTTTTCGTCGAATGCTCAGGCGATGGGTTTCTACAGTCCTGACGCTAATGTCCAGCTCTCGTGCCATTTCCTTGTTGTTCAGCCCTTGGATCATTTTATATAAAACTTGGATTTCCCGGGGCGTTAGCTCGTTGATAGTACCATCATCAAGAATGAGCTTTTGTGCGATTTCAGCACTGTAGAAGGTACCTCCGTTTTTAATTGCTTCAATCGCCGCGACAATCTCTCTTGAGGGTGCATTTTTCAATACATAGCCACTCGCACCGCAGCGTAGGGATTCACTTACATACTCTTTACTATCATACATGCTAAGCATGAGTACCTTTAGGGTGGGGTACCTGTCGCGTACTTCTCGCGTCAGCTCAAGGCCGTTCATGTCGGGAAGATTGATGTCAACCAACAAAAGATCTGGATTGCAGTGCTCAACCATCACTAGAGCACCCGCACCATTTTCAGCCTCACCAACCACGATCATAGTCGGAATGACGGATAGTAGAGCCCTGATCCCATCGCGCACTAAGGTGTGATCGTCGACCAAGGCTAACCGGATATGTGTTGATAAGTTCATTAAGGGTGCCCGCTGTTATCGATGTAGGATAAGTCAGATTTTCTTACACGGAATACTCATGGATATCACAATACCCAGCTCGCTCCGGCCAGGTGATGATGCCATATCAGTTCGGCCACCAAAGTGCTCGACGCGCTCGCATACCTCGAAATACGGTCAATCTAGATACTTGAGCTCGCTCTCCACCGTTTTATGCAACTCACTATAGGAATTTGATCCCATGATGAGCTTGGAAAGCTTCCCCTCTCTAAATACCGCTATGGAAGGTACGCCGTGGATGTTTAGCGGTTTTGCGACCGTGGGGGACTGAGCGACATCAACGTGTCCAAAGCATGCCAACTGCGAATAAGCTTCCGAGAACTTTTCAAAGATAGGCTTCATACCAATACATGGCCCGCACCAAGGGGCTGAAAAATATACTACGAAGACTCTATTGGGCACGTTGAGCTCTTTAAAGAGCTGATCAGCGTCTAACTCCAGAACCTTACTCATGGTAAGCACTTTCCGTCTTGGGGGTAGCGTGGTTCAAATGCCGCCAAACGCTAGTTTAGCGGCGTTATAACAGAGGTGCGACTGTATTACAGGATTTCCAGGCGGGGCTGCATTTTGATCCCTCTGGACATGTTGTGAAAATTTGGCGAGGTCTTCATTACGCTAGCATGTAGCTCCTCGATCTCACTTTGCGACGCCTCTGCAGATATCTTTACGTTGTAGTGAATTTCGTTGGCACCAGGGTTGACGGTGGCATCAATACCCAAGAAACCACGTAGATCTAGGTCAGTGTCCGTTTCAATCTCTAGACTGTTGATCTTGATACCCATTGCCGCAGCATTTGCAGCATAGCCGACAGACATGCATGCATTTAGGGCCGCAAGGAGCAACTCCATTGGGCCTGGTGCTGTATTTCCACCCAGCAACTCAACAGGCTCATCCGAGATGATCTTGAAGTCTCGTTCCAGCCGATCACCTGCGAGACTGTAATGGGTTACATGCGAAACACTTTTCGTCTGTCCAGCCCATTTGGTGTGGACATTGAAGCGGACTTCAGCTTTTTTTACGTCTGCAGCTACTTCGCGAGCGAAGACCTCCAGATCAGTCACGTTGATGCCATTCACTACGTTGGACATAACACACTCACTGTCACAGAAAATTTCAGGATTAATAGTTCCCAGGTATCTGGATCTAACTTAGTTGTCGCAGCCCCTTAGGCCACAAGTCTGTCCTTGAAAGGAGCGGGTTTCTAAAGCGTCTGAGTGCATCCGCTGCAGTGCTTGTTTGAAGGCTTCAACGGGTTGAGCACCCGAGACATGGAAATCGTTGTTGAAGAAAAACAGAGGGACACCGTTGGCGACTTTGCGAGCTTCTTTCTCATCCTCGTCGATCAAGCGAGATAGCGTTTCATCATTCCAGGCGTGCTCGACGAAGCTTTCTGAAATACCTACTTCGGCCGCGATCTCCGCCAGCGAGCGCTGTTCGAATATGGAACGCCCGTCAGTGGTGCTGGCTTTATAAAGGCGCTCACTGAGAGCCTTTTTGATCTCACTGTCTTCGACTGCTTTGACAAGAGCGTGTGCTTTCGAAGTGTCCCCGAAGAGCATGGTGTCAAAGTTATAAACGAGGCCTACCTCTTTTGCGTTCGCCACAACAGCCTGGATCATCCCGTTAGCAGACTGCTCGTTGCCAAATTTCTGAACAAGAACGTGTTTGATTGGCGCAGCCCTGCTACCTGCCGCGAGCCGAAACGCCTTGTAGTTCACCTGAATTTGGTCTTTGTGCTCGAAGTCGGCAAGGGCCATCTCGAAGCGATGTTTGGCAATCCAACACCAAGGGCAGACGAAGTCCGACCAGATGTCGATCGTCATAGTTTTGGATTCTATATTCATCTTGATCACCATTTTAGGTTACGTCAGTCCACGGCATTAGGTGGGGAATCACTATGGAAAGTCTGATTACTCGTCAGGGGACAAAGCCCTTAGGAATTGCTATTTGTCGAGAGCATCCAACACGAGGGTGCTTTAAACCAGGGTAGCGTGGAAAACTATGAATCCGTGCAGCAAGTTGTTACAGTAACTGCCAGGGAAATCAGCTCGCGACTTTTAGCCCCCAAGTGATTGAACAAGATGCGCGGGAAATTATGGGGTGATCTCGTGTGCCAGGTTGGCTACTCTATCACGAAGCCTTCAGTAAATCTGCCGCAAGGAATACCACTAATATTATCAAGAGCAGCATCGACCTTGGACTTCTTTTTGTCGTAACTCTCTCTCCTCGTTTTGCCGATTCACTGTCGCAGCAAGGTGGCATCTCTCTTTCTCGTTCTCTGGCTCTCTTTAGTGCCAGTATTGAGCAGTATCGCATGTGAGTAGACCTGATAATGGCATTCTTAGCGGGTAGCAATGCCTAGGGTTAAAGATACCTAGAACTCCAGGCGGTAATGCATGAAGCTACATAGTCCGCGTCTTGGTTATTGGTCAATAAATGGTCTGCTGAATCGAGCGAAATAAAACTCTTGGGATGTCTAGCGGTCTGGTAGATTTTCTGAGCTTGCTCAATCAATACAACAGTATCCACTGGAGAGTGAAAAACTAGCAGCGCACGTCGGAGGGTGGCAATATTTATGTCCTGTTGATGTGTTTCAATATCATCGAGGAACTGTTTTTTGATAGTGAATTCTCTTCCTGCCAGCATGACTTTATATTCACCAATGCCTCTTATATTTTCTACTTCGCTTTTGAACTGTTTTATGACATGAACTGCTTCCGCAGGGGCGCCGATTGTGACAACTCCCTTTACCTCAGAAATGTGTTTGGCCGCTGCTATAACTGCGGCTCCACCCAAACTATGGCCTATCAAGATAGATGGCGCCTGATACATTGCACGCAAATAATCAGCCGCAGCTACTAAATCAGCAACGTTAGAAGAGAAATTGCTATTCGAGAAGTCACCTTCACTGTTGCCTAAGCCTGTGAAATCAAATCGGAGCACAGCAATGTTGTTGTCCACTAAAGCCTTAGCTATTCTCGCGGCAGCTTTAATATCCTTCCCACAGGTGAAGCAGTGGGCGAACAATGCATAAGCAGTGGGCGACTCCGGCGATTGAAGCAGACCTGAAAGGCTTATACCCTCTGGATTTCGGAACGTTATCTTTTGTTTGCTCATGATGAATTTTCCTTGAACGGCTCCGCTACCTGGCTCGATGCGAACCGGTAGGCGCGCAGAATTGGCTCTACCAGACGCTAGTGCTCAACTGCTTCAGGGCTGCTTTGAGCACCGCGTAGCAATCCAGCGCCTAGGGCAGACAAAATCTGACCACACATCTAATTGAATCGGTTTCAGCGATTTGCTCATGTCAGCCACTCAATCGTGGCCGCCAATCCTCATAAATGGACAGTGGAGAGACGGCCTCGAGAGGTTAGAGCCTATCTTCAGATGCGCTCTTCCCACTTACTCTTTGTCGAAGGCGTCCAGTACGTGAGTGCTGTAGACCAGAGCCGCACCTGCGTTCATGTTAATCGCGACGCCGAGGGCCTCGGAGAGCTCCTCTACCGATACACCGAGCTTCTTGGCTTCGGCAACATGGAAAGCAATGCAGCCGTCGCAACGTGTGGTAACTGCAACTGCCAGCGAAATTAGCTCGCGAGTTTTCGCGTCTAGGTGGTTGGTTTTCGCGCCGGCGCCGCCCAGTGCCATCACGCCTTTCATGGTGTCTGGGGAAAGGGAGCCCAGCTCCATCAGGCGGGCAGAGATGTCTTGGCGGGTTTGCTTCCAATCTTGCATGGGATACTCACTTGGGCTAGGAGCCAGTAGGTTGCGGGAGAAAATGTGAATTCGAGAGAACTCTACCATCTAGTTGGTAGGGTGGCAAGAGTGCGCGACTACCGCCTTGATCGTATGTGGAGTGAGGGCGTTGCTGCGCACGCGCTGCTCTGGCGTAGGCGGTAATCTGCGACGGATCATGGCGTGAAGCAGCGAGTCGCATGAACGTACTTGGTCAGTGCTCTCGCAAATCTCTCTTTCGGGTGATCGCGGATGGCGCGTAGTACGCTCAAGATGGTCAATGTTCGATGGTTGACGCTTCTGCTAATCTCGTGTCCATCCTGTTTCAATGAGATGACTGAATGTCATTCTTAGACAAGTTCGTTGCAGAGATACTGGCACTTCAGGTTGCCCTGTATCACGCCCGTGCTCGCTTGGAGGCACGGACGGATAGCGAAGCGTTGCACGATCTCAGGATTGCCGTGAGGCGTATCAGGAGTTTTGCATCCGTCCGATGCGCGCCATGTAGCGACCGTAAGCCGCGCGTTAGTTGCCGCAGCTCACCGGGGGACACGATTCTTGGCAACGATCAAGATCGTCTTTGTCGATAATTAGCGCGAGCGCGCCCTCATGTCAGAAGCTCCATGTCAAGCCGGCACCTAGTTGCCAAGCTTTCGCTTCCACCTTGTTTGCGCCGATCTGCTCGCTACTGTTCAAGGCAAATCCCAAGTGGCTGTCCACGCGTAGATTTTTGTTGATCTCGTAGCCCGCGCCCAGTGTTACTTGATCAAGCCATATCACTGCCGCGTCAACAGCCTGGAGGTATTGGACAATCGGTGGGTTAAGAGGAATGGAAACTCCGTTCAGGGCGAAAGAGTTGTTCCCCGCAATGCTGCTGCCGACGTCGTTCTTGATGGGGCTGTTGACATGGCTGTAACCGATACGCCACTTGGCAGCGCCGGTAGTCAGTTCGGCGCCCGTAGCGATGACTGTCTGGCTCTCGTAAATATCCTTGTAAAATTCAGCGCTGCTCCAGTCTTTGTAAAGAACATCGAGGGCAATCAATAGCTTGCCATTCATCAACGCTCGATTGGCGATGCCGAAAGCAAATTCCTGCGGTTGCTCGATAGTGGTATCACTGAACTTGCCGGGGCCGTTGTTGAAGAGGTTCTGGTACCTCATAGACATGGGGCTGCGATAGTAGGCGCCAACGGTGGTGGCACCCAGGTCGTAGTTTATGCCCAGCGTGGCACGCACACCGAAAGCGTGAACACTGGAAGTGTCGGAATTCAGCGGCATCTGTGCGTAACCTTGAGCCACGGTGATCGCCACCCCGCCGGATAGAGCGTCACTGAAACGGTGGCCGTAGCCAACGTTGGCGCCAAAAACAACCATCTCTGCGTTCGGATCCAGGCTGGCTGAAGTGCAGTAAACTCCGCCCCCCGCGGAACACCCGCCAGGATGTGGCCCGCCGGCACCCTTGAAGTCGGACCCCACCCCCGACACTACGGTAAAACCAAAGCCCAAAACGTCGTTCTCTCCCAGCGGTTGGGTGACCGCGACTGCTGGTACGAGGTAAGACGAGGCCTTGGAATCGTCTGCCCAAGCGGCGCCGGTCACTGATCCGTCGTGTTCTACATTAAGGCTCGGTTCAAAGTATGTAGCCCCGAGCGAAAAGCGGGTTGCATCACTAAACTGGGTCAAAGCTGCGGGATTACCATAAAGAGCCGCCGCGGGCTCCAGTGGGCGAGCGACGCCGACCCCGGCCATTCCGCCGGAAGCCGGCAACATCGTAAGATTGAAATCTGTTCCGTAGTTCGCAGCCTGGGCAGTTGCGCTCACGAGGGCACCAATTGTCAGCGCTATGAAAGGTTGTTTCATGGTTGGTTTCCTTTATTGTTATTAATAACCATCTGAGACTCCTTCCGTATCTGAGACCGTCTACTTCGGTCCGGTAAAACACGGATCCAGCACCGCACACACTTTTCAACGCATCGAAGTCACACATCAGGCGAGCCAAACATCGATTGGGCCTGTGCACACTGAAATCTATATAGGCTGTTTGCTTGTTGTAACTCGGACGATGGCCGGCGTGAGTCGTGTATAACGCGAGTCGAGCAGGGGTTTCGTCTGGGGAGATACTGGAGAAACTACTAAGGAAGCACTGATTCATTCCCAACCCTTTTGCGCCGAGAATCGAGACAAGCGAGCCTGTGCGAAACAACCGAATTTTTAAATTGCAGCGCAGGGTTATTGAGTTGGAATATGTGTAGAAGTAACTCACCCATTGCTGTCGCTGCGTCAAATATGACCCTGAACTTCCGTCTTTCGTTTGGCGAGGCTATTGATCGCGTTTCCCTAGTACATTTACCAGCATATGCTAGGGTTCCCACTGATTCCGAATTTCCGCGGATTCTGACAATATTGGGCCTCGTTACTTAGCTATGGATGCGAATACATGAGCGATGAAACTAAAGAAAAGTCCCTGCGGTGGGCCCTGCTGGTTTTTGGCCTGTTTCTCTTGATTGGTCTCTATCCCTTGATGAACTGGTTCTGGACGGATGGATGGACATGGGAGCCAAGGCAGACCAAATATGAACAGATGATTCAAGGGGTTTACGCGACGCTGGGAATATTTCTACTAATCGCGTCCCGTCGACCAAGCGAGCACCGCAGTCTGATCCAGTTCACGATTTGGTCCAGTATCGTGCATGCCGGGATCATGGCGATGCAGGCCGGGGTTGATGCTCACGAGCACGCCAACCTTCTTGGTGACGTACCCGCTCTGTTCATCATGGCAGGTGTGCTTTGGTTCTTGTTACCGCGCGCCAAGGTGCTCAAGGCGGCCGTTTAAAACCGATTTCGTCTTCATGGCAAGCCTGAGAGACAAGTTCCGGCGCCTCGCCTCTCAGGGCGCTGAGCCCGGAACCAGGGCGACACCGTTTGACATGAGTGACGTTTCGGGTGATTGTCAATTTCTTTCTACAATATCCCAACGACGCAGAACCATGTTTCTTGAATCCATGAGCCAAGGTGAAATTGGGATGGATCGAGTGAGTTCGCTATGTTGACATTAATTGTTGGCGGATCAGCGTTTGCCGCGATAACCGGCATCGCTTTGTACTTGGCGAAGCGACTCCGCGATGCCGAAAGTCGGTTGGGGGCCGAGGGATCCGCGCGTGTTCTGGCGGAGCGCGCGCTCTCGGATCTAGAGCAACGCCTGCAAACTATTTTTGAATCGCAACTGGAGTGCGTAAAGCTCCACGACGCCAATGGAACTGTCCTGACCATGAACCGGGCAGGGATAGCGTGCCTCGGTGCCAATTGTGCCGCGCAGGTGGTGGGCACCTCCGTTTACAGCTTCATTTCCGTGGAATATCACGAGCGATACAAAGCCCTCTCTGCAGCTGTGTTTGAGGGGCGATCCGAGTCGATGGAGTTTCGAGTCTTGTGTGCGATGGGTCAGCACCGTTTGTTCGAGACGAATGTCGTGCCGATGCGCGAGTCGGGCGGCACAATCGTCGCGGCGCTCGCGCTGACCCGCGACATTACCGACCGGCGCAACGCTGAAGAGCGGGCGCAGCGCCACCTCTCCGACCTGGCCAGGGTCGGCCGAATCACGTCCATGGGAGAGATGGCGTCGGGTCTTGCGCATGAGCTGAATCAACCCCTCGCCGCCATCGTGAACTACGCGTCGGCGAGTCTTCGCCGTCTTCGAACTGCGCCAGACAAGATTGAAAGCGTGGTCGAGTCACTGGAAGCAATTAACGAACAAGGTCAGCGGGCAGGGCAGATCATTCGCACTGTCAGGGAGCTGGTTAGCCGAACGGAACCGACTAAAACGCTGGTGGATATCAACGAGATCGTACGCATAATGGTGTTGCTTATAACACCCGAGGCCACGCGACATGACGTTAGGATTGCGATGAAGCTCGCACCGGATACGGTGGCCATCTACGCAAGCAAGATTGAGTTGGAGCAAGTCGTCTTCAATCTGATTCGAAATGCGGTAGAAGCAATAGGAAATCCAGGCGCTGCTGCACAGGCGTCCGTCAGTGTGTCAACGATGCGCGGCCAGGACGGAGGAGTCGAGGTGGCGGTGGAGGATTGCGGTTGCGGTATTGATGCGGATGATATCGACAAGTTGTTCGATCCCTTCTTTACGACGAAAATTGACGGCATCGGCATGGGGCTCTCGATCAGTCGATCGGTCATCGAAGCGCACGGTGGTCGCATTTCAGTTCGTCCCAACGCAGGCAAGGGCGTCACGTTCACATTCACCGTTCCTCCTGCCTTGGAACAGCGGAGTGAGTACGGCCACAGTTCCTGATGGCATCGGCGGCCTCCCTGTGTGCCAAGCCCTGCTACTCACCCCAAGTTTTCCGTTTATCGCTATGCAATGTTGAGGAGCTGCCTGCTCAAGTGCATGCGGGCCGATAGAAGTGGGGCGGGGTTCTTCACCGAGCAGGGCTGCTGCGCCCGCAGAGGATGCGCACAGTCCGCGCCCCCCGAGGGTCTGTAGCCTTCACTCCCACCCGCAACGATCTCGGCGCTGCTTCACCGGGGAGACCTTCTTGAGCACCGAACTCGATTCGCCTCAGCGGGATCGCTAGGCGCACTGCGCTACTCGATCATCGGCCCCTTGCTCCCCGCACCGAAGGCTCCCAAAGAACTATTTGGCTGCTCGATTTCCATCACACCGCGCGCAAGGTCCTGACGCGCAGCGGCGCCTGGGTCGAGCCGATGCTGCGTCGTGTCACCAATGACCGCTCATGTCTGCTGTGCCACCTGCAGTGGTATCTCGAAGATACTGCCGAAAGACTCGTTCATGGCCTCACGCAAGCGTTTATGAAGCGTGGCCTGCCGCTCTCCCTCTCTTGTGCGGGCTGCCGGGCGCATCAACTGTGGCCTGCGACAGTGGTCTGATCTGCCGCATCGGCGACTGCATGCCGATGGGCCGGCGTTGCTCGCTCGTGCCGCACGAGTGACATAGGTATCCGGACTCGGTTTTGCCCTAGGCTCAGCCTCGGGATGCGCCTAGGTATGCCGCTGAGTCAGCCTAGTTGTTCCACATGTGATCGAAGGCAGACACTTTTCGTGCTTCTTGAACGTCAGTCGCATGTTCAGGACTAGCTCTGAAATGACCAATCGAGGATGCCATGACAACATCAACAATAGGCAAAAAAATTCATGAGATGGTTACCCACCTCCAGAAGAACTCTGCCGCTCCGGCGCCCGCAATGTTCAAGGCGCAGGTGCGGCTAGACGGCGGCACGCAATGCAGTGCCTACGTTCGCAAGTTCCCGGCCTTGCTCGTCGATGAGCCGCCAGATATGGGAGGCAACGACGCTGGAATGAATCCCGTCGAATTGCTGCTGACTTCCCTGGGGGCATGCCAAGGGATTTTGTACTCGCTTTATGCACACATGACAGGGATCAAACTCGATTCTGTCATCGTGGATCTCAAGGGGCAGCTCGATGTCCGGGGGGTATTTGGCGTAGATCCTTCGGTGCCGCCTGGTTACCAGACAATTAAGTTCGAAACGCGCATCACGAGTCAGGAGGACCCCGCAACCATCGCGGAATTCGTCCGCATGGTTGAAGCGCGCTGTCCAACGCTCGACACACTGAAGCGGCCGGTGAGTGTCACCGGCAAAGTGTTCTTGAACGGTGAGGCGCTCATGCCGCTTTAGCCGATCAGTCCTTAGCCAGGTTGTCGCCTCGAAATAAAAATCACTGAGAGGCGCAACTTACTATCGGCAGCGTTTGCCACGAACCCAAGCAAAGGAGAGACACCATGACAAGACAAACAAAATGGATGGAACTTTGCTCACCCATCGAGATGAGAGGAATAACGTTCAAGAACCGGATGATGCGTTCGGGCATGTATGAGGGGATGGCAACGGAGCGGGGTGAGGTGACGCCCGAACTGGAGTCCTGGATTGCACGACAGGCTGCTGGCGGTGCCAGTTGTATCTTCCCCGGCTACACCAACGTTTGTCTGCCCCGCTGTATGCCATTTCAGACCGGCTCATACGATGATAGCCACATTGCCGGTTTAAAAAAGCTGGCGGATACAATCCATTCGTATGGTGCGGTAGCGGGTCTGCAACTGGCGGCCGCCGGACGGCAGGCGAATCCCAACCTGTTCTTCTCAGGTGCAGAGGCGGTGATGGGGCCGTCGGCGATGGGGCCGAGTCCCATGTACCAGGCCGCATGTCGGGAGATGACCGAGGCTGAGATCTGGAAAGCAGTCGAAGACCAGGCCGCTGCTGCCGTAAGGGCCAAGAAGGCCGGATTCGATATCGTGCTGCCCAACGCCGCTCACGGCTACCTGCTGGCGCAGTTCCTTTCTCCACATACCAACAAGCGAACTGACGCGTGGGGAGGCACGCCCGAGAAGAGGTTTAAGTTCTTTGAAGAGACCTTCCGGGCGGTGAGGGAAGCAGTGGGGCCAGAGATGTTGGTCTGGACCAAAATCTCCGTTGATGAGCCCTGGAACGATGGAATCAACCTGGATGAAGCCAAGATATTCATCCCGGAAGTGGCCAAACTCGTCGACGCCATTGAGATCAGCGGCGGCACGATCGTTGACAACGTTTTTATGATGACACGGGGAGAAATTCCGATCGGAACCTTGAAGAAGGGTATTGGCGGGATCGTCGAGGGGATCACTCCTGAACTCATCAACGGCCTGTATGGAATCAGGGACTCAGTTAAGTTTGAAGAAACGTATTGGTATAACCATGCAGTCGCTCTTAAGCCGCTCTGTGGCGATACCCCGCTGATTCTCACGGGCGGTCACAAGTATCCGGCGACCATGAATCAGATAATCAAAGAAGGGACAGCCGATATGTTGTCTTTAGCGAGGGTCCTTGCTGCAGAACCTAACTTTCCTAATGACGTACTCGATGGAAGAGAGGACCCGGGGAAGTGCTCCAACTGTAACAAGTGTCTTGTTGAAGTTGTTTTGGGGAACAAGTTGAGATGCTACCTGCCGGACGACGGATACAGCTACACCTGATATTTGAAACTTGCTACCAATAATCGCGCCCAGTGAATGCGGGGACTGACTTTGCCCCGGAAGAACGTCCCTCTCTATTGAGGTATTTCAATAAATGCGAGGAGGATGGAAGTGTCAAAGACAGTGCGGGCGCGCGATATAAAAACTTGTGCGAAACCTTGCCCCCGTGAGTGGCAATGACATCAGGCAACCCAGGAGACACGCAATGGATCCCTTCGATCTCAAACGATTTAATCTCGATCTCGCTAATCCGTTCAAGAAACAATACGAAAACTACATTGGTGGCAATTGGGTTGCGCCCAGTGCCGGCCGCTACTTTGAAAACGTCTCGCCCATCACCGGAACGCCGTTCTGTAAAGTCCCCCAGTCCGACGCGGAAGACGTGAATCGTGCATTGGATGCAGCGCACGCTGCCCAAGTGAAATGGGGGAAGACTTCTGCAGCGGAACGTTCCAACCTGCTTTTGAAGATCGCCGATCGCATCGAGCAGAACCTGCAGATGCTGGCCGTGGCCGAGACGATCGACAACGGCAAGCCCCTGCGCGAAACCATGGCGGCCGACCTTCCGCTGGCCGTAGACCATTTCCGCTACTTCGCGGGGTGCCTTCGCGCAGAAGAGGGTGCCATCTCCGAGATCGACGAGAACACGGTTGCCTACCACTATCAGGAGCCCATCGGGGTGGTCGGTCAGATCATTCCCTGGAATTTCCCGCTTTTGATGGCAAGCTGGAAACTGGCTCCGGCGTTGGCTGCCGGTTGCTCAGTGGTGATGAAACCCGCGGAACAGACACCGGCATCTATCCTGGTGCTGATGGAAGTC
>Ga0075432_10000316_pt1 | contig 13593 bp, 12 predicted proteins | sample RhiMethybrSRZTD1_FD_72781 | JGI IMG/M metagenome (GOLD analysis project Ga0075432, IMG submission 72781) | Populus rhizosphere microbial communities from Tennessee, USA - Rhizosphere MetaG P. TD hybrid SRZTD1 | ecosystem: Host-associated > Plants > Roots > Rhizosphere > Soil | place: USA... | reverse complement strand
CGGATCGACGGTTCGTTGTCTTCCAGGTCGAAGGCGTAGCCGCCGGCCACGTACTCGACCATGCGCTGCCGGAACTGCTCCCAGGACTGCTCCGGGTGCTGCGGCCAGAACAGATTTTTCCCACCCACCGGCAGGCTGACTTCGTACAGGCGCTGCCACTCCTGCGGTGAGTCATCGAGCATCAATGCCTTGCCGATCCCGGTACGCGCCAACGGCATGCGATGGCCGACCCGCGAACGCATTTCCGGACCGTTGCGCCCCGGATTCTTGTGCAGGTACAGCACTTCGTCGCCTTCGCGGATCGCCAAGTGAATGGTGTCGCCGGTGGCCGCCGACAACTCATCCAGGTACGGCCCGGCCAGGGTCACCAGCGGCAACTCTTCGCGCGCCTGAAACCCCAGCTCGATCAGCTTGGGCCCCAACAGGTAACCGACCTGCGGTACCACCCGCAGATAGCGCTCGTCCACCAGGCAACTGGCCAGGCGGTGCGTGGTGCTGCGCGTGGTGCCGATCAACCGGGCGATTTCCTTGAGGTCGCGGGCGCCACTGGCCACGGCCTGAACCACACCCAGACCGCGAAGCAGGGTCTGAGTGCCGGTGGGCGCGGCGTCCTTGGCGATTTTTGGGGCGTCTTCCTGCATATCCAGCCTTTACCGTTGAGCGAGTGAACGGGCGGCATTATGGTCGCCCGCAGGTCACGACTACAACTTGATACGCTCGACCTTTCCAACCAGCAAGATGTAGGAAAGTGCCCCGATCAACGCCAGAACCGAGATATAGGTGATGGCCGGGGCAAAGGAGTCGCCGCTGGCCAGGAAGCCGATCACGATTGGCGTGGCGATGGCCGACAGGTTGCCGATGAAATTGAACACCCCACCGGTCAGTCCCAGCAAGCGGGCCGGCGCCAGGGTCGACACCAGCGACCAGGTGATCGACGCCAGGCCGTTGCCGAAAAATGCCAGCGCGAGGAAGGCAATCACCAGCGGCGTCGACTCGACGAAGTTGGCGCCAATGATCGAGGTCGAGATCAGCAAGCCACTGATGATCGGCAACTTGCGCGCGAACCCTACGCTGTAGCCGCGACGGATCAGCAAGTCCGAGAAGAACCCGGAACACAACACACCGACGAACGCCGCGAGAAACGGCAGCGACGCCAGCAGGCCGGACTTGATGAAGTCCATGCCGCGGTATTTCACCAGGTAGGTGGGGAACCACGTCAGAAAGAACCACAGCGTCGAGTTGAGGCAGAACTGGCCGAGGTAGATGCCCCAGAGCTTGCGCTTGGTCAGGACAATGCCCAGGTCGGTCCAGCTGAACTTGGCCTTGACCTTGGCTTGTTCAGCCTGGATATCCACCAGCCCGCCGCCTTCGCGGATCAAATCGATTTCGGCCTCGTTGGCACCTTTGAAATCCCGTGGCTCGCGATACACCGCGTACCAGATCGCCGCCCACAGAATGCCCACCGCGCCAGTGGCGACAAACACCATGTGCCAGCCAAATGCATGCTGCAGCCAGGCCAGTACCGGCGTCAGGAATGCCAGGCCGACGAATTGCCCGGAGGTGTAGAAACCGATGGCCGTGGCGCGCTCACGCTCGGGAAACCAGGTGGTGACCACGCGGCTGTTGATCGGATACGCCGGCGCTTCGAGTGCACCGACCGCCATGCGCAACACGAACAGGGCGATGAAACTGGCGGCGAAACCGAGCATGACTGTGGCAATCGACCACAGCAGCAGTGCGGCGGTGTACAAGATACGCGGCGGTACCCGGTCCACCAGCCAGCCACCGGGAATCTGCATGGCGGCGTAGGTCCAGCCGAAGGCCGAGAAGATCAGGCCGACGTGGATCGGATCGATGCCCAGGTCGCTGGTCAGCGCTGGCGCGGCGATCGACAGATTGCTGCGGTCCAGATAGTTGATCACCACGGTGATGAACAGCAGGACCATGATGAAAAAACGCTTGCGGCTGGGCGCCGCCAACGACGCCTGCCCGGTGAGGGTTTGCGGTTGCATGGGGAGTGCCTCTTTTTATGTTTATTGAGGTCGGTCTAAAGACTGGCGCTGAACCCTGTAGGAGCTGGCTTGCCAGCGAAGGCGGTCTCAGGTGTGGAGCAAGACTCAAAGGCCCCTTCGCTGGCAAGCCAGCTCCTACAGTGGGCTTGTGGTGGGTCAGGCAGCACTCACCACTCGGCAAAACTGCCGTCGGCATGGCGCCAGATCGGGTTGCGCCAGCGGTGGCCGACTGCGGCGCGTTCGATCACGTATTCCTCGTTGATCTCGATGCCCAGGCCCGGACCGTTGGGGATCTTCACGAAACCTTTGTCGTAGTCGAATACCCGCGGGTCTTTCACGTAGTCGAGCAGGTCATTGCTCTCGTTGTAATGGATGCCCAGGCTTTGCTCCTGAATGAACGCGTTATAGCAAACCGCATCCAGTTGCAGGCACGCCGCCAGCGCGATCGGGCCCAGCGGACAATGCAACGCCAGCGCCACGTCGTAGGCTTCGGCCATGTTGGCGATCTTGCGGGTTTCGGTGATGCCGCCAGCGTGGGAAGCATCGGGCTGGATGATGTCGACGTAGCCTTCGCTGAGCACGCGCTTGAAATCCCAGCGTGAGAACAGCCGCTCGCCCAGGGCGATCGGCGTGCTGGTCAGCGGCGCCAGCTCCTTCAGTGCTTCGTAGTTTTCGCTGAGCACCGGCTCTTCGATGAACATCAGTTTGTAGGGGTCGAGTTCCTTCATCAGCACCTTGGCCATGGGCTTGTGCACGCGGCCATGGAAGTCGACGCCGATGCCGACGTTCGGCCCCACCGCATCACGCACGGCGGCGACGTTGGCCAGGGCCAGGTCGACCTTGTCGAAGGTATCGAGGAACTGCAGCTCTTCGGTGCCGTTCATTTTCACCGCGGTGAACCCCCGGCTGACCGCTTCTTTCGCAGCACGCGCGGTGTCGGCCGGGCGGTCGCCGCCGATCCACGAATACACGCGGATCTTGTCCCGCACCTGGCCACCCAGCAGGTCACTGACCGACACGCCCAGCGCCTTGCCCTTGATGTCCCACAACGCCTGGTCGATACCGGCCAGGGCACTCATGTGGATCGCACCACCACGGTAGAAGCCACCGCGGTACAGCACGGTCCAGATGTCTTCGATGTTGCGCGGGTCTTTGCCGATCAGGTAGTCGGACAGTTCTTCAACGGCGGCAGCAACCGTGTGCGCGCGGCCTTCGACCACGGGCTCACCCCAGCCGGTCACGCCTTCGTCGGTCTCGACCTTGAGGAAGCACCAGCGCGGTGGAACGATGAATGTGGTCAGTTTGGTGATTTTCATCTTTTGTCTCTCTTATGGATGCAGCGCTCGCAGCGCCAAAAAAGTCTTAGCGAAGGGCTTTCCAGGCAGTGACGTAGGCCTTGGCATTGGCCGCCACTTGCGCCGGGGTCATGCCCGGCTTGAACAGCCCGGAGCCGAGACCGAAGCCCTTGACGCCGGCGTCGATGAACACCTGCATGTTGTCCGGGGTGATGCCGCCGACCGGCACCAGCAGGGTTCCGGCGGGCAGCACCGCGAGCCAGGCTTTGACGACCGCCGGCCCCATCTGCTCGGCCGGGAACAGCTTCAGCACATCAGCGCCCTCGGCCAGCGCCGCGAAGGCCTCGGTCGGGGTGGCGACACCGGGCGACAGATACAGGCCGGCCGCTTTCGCCGCGCGCAAAACCTTCGGATCACTGTGAGGCATGACGATCACCTGCCCGCCCGCCGCCTTGACCTGTTCAACCTGCTCCGGCGTCAGCACCGTGCCCGCACCGACCAGGCAATCGGCGGGCAAGCTGCTGCGCAGGATGCGGATGCTTTCGTATGGCTCCGGGGAATTGAGCGGTACTTCGATGACGCGAAATCCGGCCGCGTAGAGGACTTCGCCGATGGCGGCTGCTTCTTGCGGTCGCAGGCCACGCAGAATCGCGATCAGACCGTTTTGCGCCAGTGCTTGCTTGAGCATGTCAGGACTCCAGTCAGGTTTAATGATTTTGAGTGGACGCGATCAGGCCGGCCGCCATTGCCAGCTGCCACAGCCCGCGTTCGGTGGCCTGCTCGGCCAGGGTCACCCGGGCAAAACCGCAGGCATCGAGCGCCCGGCCATAGCGGCTGCACAGTTGGGAATTGCCGATCAGGACGACCGAAGGCAAGTGCACGCTGTTGCGTCGATGCCGCTGCACGCAGGCCAGGGCCGACAGTTCATGGCCGATCAACAGGCCGGACAGATAATCCACTTGCGCCGTGGCGCTGAGCTCACCGGTCAGGCCGAGGCTGCGCGCACTGAACACGGTCGACAGGGGGCCGATTTCGCCGTCCGTCGACAACGCCACTTGCACGCCGCGATCGAACGCATCGCCGTCGAATGACCCGCCGCGTTGCTGGGTGCGCCCCAGAATGCTGTGTTCGCTGAGCACGGCGAAGATTTCGCCGGTCATGAAGGTATCGAAATGCACGATGCAGCCGTCGGCCACTTCCACCCATTTCGAATGGCTGCCCGGCAGGCCGATCAGCAGATCGGCACCCGCCTCGCCCGCCAGGTTCTGCAGCACGCCGAGCACCTGGGTTTCCTCGCCGCGCATCACGTTCGGCAGGCGCGAACGCTGAATCACTCCCGGCACGATGTGTACATCGACACCGCGAAGACTGCGTACGGTTTGCAGGGAGGTACCGAGGTTGGCGACGTTCGCCGGTGTGTCGCGATAGGCCGCTTCGCGCCAGCCCTGGGCGCTGCCGACCATGCCGCAGGCGATGACCGGCAAGTCGGGCTGTTCGTCGAGCCAGTCACCACAGGCCTCGTCGAAGGCCAGTTCAAAACCGTCGGTGCATTCGCGACCCTTGATGATTCGCCCAGCCTTGGGCAACTGCATGATCCCCGACGACAGCGAACGCTGTTCGAGCACCTGGCCGCCCGCGGCAAGTTTGTAGGCACGTAATGAGGTTGTCCCCCAGTCGAGCGCGATCAATTGCGCCTGCATCGCTTCACCTGTTCTGTTTTTGGCAGTGAGTGAGCGGACTATAAACCTTGGCGCCGATAAATCTCAATATATAAATATCACTCCCATATATTGGGATACGCTTATTTCAGACAAAAAAAATCGCAGACGTTGATTTCTGCGATATTTGAAACATACACAGCCCTGGAGCCGGCTTGCTGGTGATCCTACCTGAGGTGCTGCGCTGCTCTTCAGGTCGCCTTCGCTGGCAAGCCAGCTCCTACAGATGGGTTTACGCCGTGATTAATTACCGTCTGCGAACTCTCTCAGCACCTTGCCATCCATGCGGTAACGAACCCACTCTTCCTGCGGCTGCGCGCCCAGGGATTTGTAGAAGTCGATGGCTGGGGTGTTCCACTCCAGCACGCTCCATTCGAAGCGCCCGCAGTCGTTGGCACAGGCAATTTTCGCCAGGTGGCGCAACAGGGTCTTGCCAGCGCCGCCGCCGCGCTGCTCAGGCGTGATGTACAGGTCTTCGAGGTACAGGCAGTTGCTGCCCAGCCACGTGGAGTAGCTGAAGAAGAACACGGCAAATCCGATCGGCACGCCTTCGCGCAGACAGATCAGGCCATGGGCCGTGGCCCCTTCGCTGAACAGGCTGCGTTCGATGTCAGCGACGCTGGCGATGACTTCATGCCGAGCACGTTCGTAGTCGGCCAGTTCAGTGATGAACGCGAGGATTTGCGGCGCGTCACTGGGGGTCGCCGGGCGGATTTCGATCGTCATGGACGTGCCTTGTCAGAAAGTGAAAACGCCATACTAAGGCGGTGCGTGGCGCTCGTCACATGGCAAATGAAAATGCCATCCCGGGCATTACTCCGCCCGACGCTAACCCTCGCATCGCGAACCTCGGACCTATCCTTGCCGCCCGCCGTGTTAGATAGAGGCCCTGGGTATCTATCGGGTCAAGGAACCGCGTCATGTCTACTGCAACACCTCAAGTCTCCAGTAAGTTGTTCGGCCTGTTTTGCCTGGCCAGCTACTTGCTGTCCCTGTCCTACGGCTCGACTTTTTTGCTGTCCTTGCTGATCGGTTCCCGCGGGGGGAACGAGCACGATGCCGGCAGCGTGATTTCGACGGCGATGCTCAGCACCTTCGTTGCGGTGATCGTTTCCGGTCACCTGTGCGACCTGCTCGGTGCGGCACGTTCGGTGGCACTGTTCGGCCTGTTGCTGGCGGCCGCCAGCCTGGGCTTTGCCCTGACACCGGGCATTGGCCACTGGCTGCTGTTTTTCGGGCTGCTGCTGGGCTTGGGCTGGGGCGTGTTCTACACCCTCGGGCCGATCATCGTCGCCAGCCTGGTGACGCCAGCGCAACGGGCGAAATATTTTGCCCTGCTGTCGGGCAGCATGATGACCGGGATCGGCAGCGGTCCCTTGCTGGGTCGTGCCGCCAGTGCCCTTGGCTATCCGGTGACGGTCGCGTTTTACCTGGCCGCCTTCGCCAGCCTGATGGGCGTGTTGCTGTTCTGGCGACTGGATCGCCAACTGAAACAAGCAGCCGTGCCCTCGACTGCCGTGTCGCGGATTTCCTGGCGTGCCGCCGCGCAAGTGCTGTCGTCCCGGGCGGCGCTGCCGATCGTCATGGTCGGCCTTGGCGGGTGCGTTTTTGGTGGCCTGTCGAGTTTCCAGACCAGCTACGCCGCCGCGCGCTCACTGGACTATTCACTGTTCTTCCTCGGTTTCATGGGTGCAGCGATCAGCAGCCGCCTGCTGATCGCAGGCTTCGTGGTCAAGCGCGATCCGCTGCGCGCCTCGTGCCTGCTGTCGGGCCTGATGATGGGCTCGATCCTGATGTTCGGTTTCATGGTCGACGATGGCTTGAGCTATGTGCTGGCGGCGGTGATGCTCGGGGTCGGTTACGGCCTGACCTATTCGGTGATCAACGGCCTGGCCGCTAATGAGGCGCCGAGCGGCACCACAGCGCAATCCTTGCTGCTGTTCAGCCTGTCTTACTTCATCGGCGTGTTCGGTTTCCCGCTGATCGCCGGGAAAATTATCGTCGAGCAAGGCATGGCGACGCTCCTGTACGCCGTGCTGGCAGTCGCCGGCCTCAACTGGCTGATCACTGTGGGGCGGCTGATCTGGCGTCGATTGAGTGCGACCCGGTCATTGCAGCAAGCCTGAACCGTTCGTCGTTCATCAGGCACCAATTCGAAACGGGGGCGGACCAACATCAGGTAAGGACTCTAAATCGATGGAGACACCACCATGCGCACGCCCAGGTTGACCGCCCTCGCTCTCGCTGTCCTGCTATCCCCACTTGCCGTTGCTGGCACCACCGCTTCCGGCACAGGCCCGACCAACCCGGTCGAAGCACCCAAGGCCCCCGCCATCCAGAGCGCCCCCGGCATCAACACCAACGGCACGGGCGTCGACAACAGCTTGCCGCCGTCAACCGGCACAGATCCGCGCATCCAGGGCAACGATACCGGCCGACAGGGCGGTCTGAACCTGCCCGATACCAAGACACCCGATAACGCCGCCCCCGGCATTGGCTCGACCACCACCGAAGGTGGCCCGGACGCATTAGGGGGCGTGAGCCAATAGTTCGCCGCACGACCTACCCATCGCAACGAAGAGGTAACCATGAACGTCGATAAAAACCTGGAAAAAGAAGTCCTGACCCGTCTGCTGCACGCCCACCCCAGCGGCCTGGGCAAGGAGGTGCTGGACAATTACCGGGGGGAAAAAATCGTCGCCAGTACCCTCGCCACACTGCAAGAGCGTGGTCTGATCCAGCACGGCAATGTGGTGTGCAACGAAGCCGGCGAACATTCGTTGAACTTGCCGATCAAGCTCAGCGCTGCCGGCGTTGAGGCGGCACGCAAGCTGGATGTTTGAACCCACCAAGAAGCCAGGAGAAATCCCATGCCTCGTGGAAGCAAAGACAAATACACCGCCGAGCAGAAACGCAAGGCCGAACACATTGAAGAGAGCTATGAGCACAAGGGCGTGTCCAAGGACGAAGCCGAAGCGCGTGCCTGGGCGACTGTGAACAAACAGTCCGGTGGCGGCGAACGTGCGGGTGGTTCAGGGCGCAAGAAGCCGGCCAGTGCCAAGGCGGAGGATCGCAAGGAATCGTCGCGACGCGCAGTGGCCAGCCGTGAAGGTCATTCGCGCAGCAGCAAGGCTTCGCGCGATGCGCAGACCGTGGACAGCCTGATGAAGGAGGCCCGGGCGAAGAATATTCCGGGGCGGTCGAGCATGCGCAAACAGGCGTTGATCGAGGCGCTGCGCAAGGCAGGCTAGAGTCCAATCCTGCATTGGCTCTGATGGCCTCATCGCAGGCAAGCCAGCTCCTACAGGGTTCGATGGTGTTCACCCATTATGTGTTCACCACCAGGAGCTGGTTTGCCAGCGATGGCGTCCGATCAGGCGCCGAAAGTCTCGCGGATCAAAGCATCCACCTCAGCAGCCCCAGGCGAAGTCGCCGGCCCCCACCGGGTTACCGCCAACGCCGCTGCCGCATTCGCCCGTTGCGCCGCATCAAACGCCGACAACCCCTGCGCCAGCCCCGCCATGAACACGCCGGCATGAGCATCGCCAGCGCCATTGCTGTCGACCGCCTTCACCTTGAAACCCGGTACATGTCGACGCTCGCCGTGCTGATCAATCCAGCATCCCTGGGGCCCGTCCCGCACGACCATGAGCACATTGCGCGGCAGGAACCCGAGCAGACCATCCAGCGCCTGAGCGATGTCTGTCGAGTCGGTAATTTTCAGCGCTTCGACGCTGTTGCTGGTCCACACGTCGATACGCGGCAGTAAAGCCTGCATCAGCGGCGCGTCCGGCGAATCCACCAACGGCCCCGGATCGAACACCACGTTGACGCCTTGTGGCAGCGTCAGCACCCAGTTCACCAACGGTTGTGCCTTGCCCACGTGCAGCAGGCTGTAGCCGCTGACGTAGACATAATCGCCCGCCTCGGTCGGCACACTGGCCAGGTCCTCGGCAGTCAACTCGCCTTCGGCACCGATGTAGGAGACGAAACTGCGTTCGGCCGAAGCGTCGGTGATGGCCACGCACAGCCCGGTATCGCGCTCGGCAGGATCAGCGATGCCGATCCGGATGCCTTCGGCATTCATGGCCTCACGCGCCAGGTCACCGAAACGTCCGGTGCCGTGGCGACCGAGGTAGACCACCGGCAGCCCGTTACGCTGGGCGGCCGCCATCACATTGAAACCGCCGCCAGCCTGGAAACTGGCGGACTGCGCCAACACGTCGCCCCCCGCTTGCGGCAATTTATCCACGGCCATGACCAGGTCGATAATGACCTGGCCGGTGTGCAGCATCTTAGGCATGAGCATTCTCGACCAGCGCGGCACGACGGTCCGTCGCCCCGCCGAGTACAAGATAAATGCCACCGGCAACCACAAAGGTGACGATCCAGCCGAGGCCGTTATGCCCCAGCCACGAGTCGGACAGGAAGCCCTTGAACCAGGTGTTGTCTGCCGTAGTACCGATGGTGGTGAAGCTGAAACCGAGCACGATCGCCAGCGCCCAGGCGCCGAACGCGCGCCACTCGACGCCGCCGCGATACCAGTAGGCGCTGCTCGGACTGACGTCCAGCAGGTCCTTGGGGCTGTAGTAATGCCGATGAATCAGGTCGACCACGAAGATCCCGACCCATGCCGTGATCGGCACCGCCAGCAGGGAAATGAAGGTGATGAACGGGCCGTAGAAACTGTCGGCGATCAGCATGAAGTAGATCGAACCGGCGAAGATCGCCACGATGTCCACCACCACGGCGTAGACGCGCTTGACCTTCAGGCCGAGGGTCAGCGTGGTCAGGCCGGCGGAGTACACCGACAGGTTGTTCGACAGCAGTAGGCCACCGAAGGCGGTGATCAGGTACGGCACGGCCATCCAGGTCGGCAGCATGTCGCGGATGGCGATGATCGGGTCGGTGGCCTGGGCCAGGTCGTTGTTGCCCACCGACAACAGGCCACCGAGGGTGATCAACAGCACCAGTGGAATGCCCGCGCCGAACGCTGCCGACGCCACCAGGCGCACGGCCTTGACGCTGCGATGCTGATAGCGCGACATGTCGGCACCGGCATTGGCCCAACCGATCCCGGTGCCGGCCGCCATGGTGCCGATGCCAATGATCATCGCGCTCATCGGCGCCGGCGTGGCGTTGAACACCGCACTCCAGTCGATGGTGGCGCAAAGGAAGCCGCCGACCAGGATGTTCAGCGCACCGAACACGTAGGTCGCCCACTTCTGGATCACCAGCAATGTGGCGTGACCGAGGCCGGACACCGACAAGGTCAACAGCACGAAAATCGCGATGAACAGCAGCGTCAGCATCGGCGCGCTTTTCGCTTCCACCGGCGAACCAAAGAGGATCGAGCACAGCGACAGCAGCACGAACGCGGCGGTGGTGGTGTTGACGGTTTCCCAGCCCAGGCGCGACATCAGCGAGACCAGGGTCGGGCCGATATTACCGCGCACACCGAAGATGGCGCGCGACAGGGTCAGGCTCGGCGCACGACCACGACGACCGGCGATGGAAATGATCCCGACCACCGCGAAAGAACCGGCGGCACCGAGGATCGCGACGATGATCGCCTGCCAGATCGCCAACCCGCGAAAGGCCACGAGGGTCGCACCCAGCGGCAGGCCGAGAATGGAAATGTTGGCGGCGAACCAGACCCAGAACAGCTGCAGCGGATGCCCATTGCACTCGGCTTCCGGCACCGGCTCGATGCCGCGGGTTTCCAGCTGCCCGGCGTTCTGCCCGGCGTTCGATGAACTCATGAAAAAATGCTCCTGTTGCCATTTTTGTGGTTGTAGGCAAATACGGGAGTTGGCACAACATCCCGGTGAAAAACTTCAATACGCGGCGCTCCCCTTCGCGAGCAAGCCCGCTCCCACACTTGATCCGCAGCGCCTACAAATTATGTGCATGGCACAGATTCAATGTGGGAGCGGGCTTGCTCGCGAAGAGGCCAGCCCAGTCAACGCAAGGCCAAAAGCCCTTGCACCAAAGGTTCCAGCTCCAGGTCATTGACGGTTTTGACCGTCTCGATCATCGCCACCGGCCAGCTCGCCAGCCCCAGGCAGGCCCCGAGCATCGCCCCCAGGATCGCCGCGATGGTGTCGGTGTCACCGCCCAGGCTGGCGGCCATGCACAGTGCGTCGAAGGCATTCATTTCGCCAATGGCCACTTGCTGGGCCAGGGCAAACGACACCACCACCGACTCTTGCGAAGCCACCGAGGTGCCGATGACGTCGTACAGCAAGTCGGCGAGCAACGCCTTGTCACTGTCGACGCTGATGCTGCGTGCCCAACTGATGCGCGAAGCGATTCGTCCGCCGGCCACCCAGTGTCCATGACCCTCGGCTTGCAGGGCGAATTGCTGGCCGAGGTTCAGCGCCTCTCCCAGGTCCATGCCGTTGATCCCGGCGGACACCACCGCCGCCACCGCTGCCGCGCTGGAAATGCCCAGCGTGGTGTTGTGGGTGACCTGGCAGGCCTGCACCACGGCAGCGATGAAGCGCTCGGGGTTGGCCACGTCCGCGGCAATCCCGACCGGTGTGATACGCATGGCGGCGCCATTGGTGGTGCCATAGCGCCCGGCTTCTTCGGCAGAATGGCCGGCGAGGATCATCTCGATCGCCCGTTTGGTCGAAGGGCCGAGCAAGTCCTGCGAGCCCTTGGCCTGCATCACCGCTTCCCATTCGATCAAGCGTTGTGCAAGCACCGAGGGTTCGATGTGGCCTTTGCCTTCGAGCAGCAACTGACCAACCAGAATTGCCTGTTCGGTGTCATCGGTGATCGAGCCCTTGGGCATATTGGCGGCGATCGGCTGATCGGGGCCAGCATCTTCAAGGTCGGTGATGTCGCCGAATCGCGCCTTGATGTCGGCGCGGCTCAGGGATTGGGTCGGCATGCCCAGCGCGTCGCCCAGGGCCAGGCCGTAGAACGCGCCAAGCGCACGATCGAGCGCGGTCATTTCGAAGGTCCAAATTGCAGGTGCAGACGAAAATGCACTGGGTCGAGCAGGCTTTCCACCTGCTCCATGAAGCGGTGTTGCCGGTCATAAGTGGTGCGCAAGGCCTTGAGGAATACGGTGCCGACCGGACGGCCCAGCAGTTCGGCATCTTCGGCGTTCAACGGCTCGGCACCGATCCATTGATCGCCGCGCTCGCCGATGTAGCCATAGGCGGCCAGGGTGATGGTCAATGAGTTATCGATCAAGCCAACCCGCGGCAGGCTTTCCAGGCCTCCGGTAGCGGGCATCAGTGAGCGTTCGAGGGAGACCAGCGTGCCGTCATTGGAGCGGCGGCGACGGTCGAGGGTGATGAATTGGTCGGTGCCAAAGCGTGACATCAGGTCGGGACGGGTCACCGCCTCCAGCCGCAGCACTTCGGTATTGACCAGCGCGCCGCTGTCGGCCAGGGCCTGGGCCCAGCCGCTGCGCTGATCCAGTGCCACGCCGTCGAAAGTGACAATGGAACCGACCCCGCTTTGCGTCGCAATGTAGTTACGCCGTTTCAACTCGGCTAGCGCTTCACGCAAGGTTCCTCGGCTGACTTTGAATTCCTGGGCCAACTGATGCTCGCCTGGCAGATGAAAGCCGTCCTCCATGAGACCGCTTTCAATGCGCCGGATGAGTTCGTCGACCACCCGTTGTTTCTTGTCGAATCGTACCTGTCTAATCATGTACAAATTAGTAACCGAAACAGGTTATGACGGGCAAGGATTTTTTAAGGAATATGACAGAAGGATGGCATGGCAAATACCCAGTGGGAGCGAGTCTGCTCGCGAAGAGGTTGGCACATCCAACATCAATGCTGGTTGACACTCCGTCTTCGCGAGCAGGCTCGCTCCCACAGGTTATCAGGGTGTCAGCGCTGTTTCAGGCGGTCAATCACCACCGCCAGCAACAGGATCGAACCGCGAATCACATACTGGTAGAAGGTATCGATGTTCTTCAGGTTCATCGCGTTCTCGATGATCGCCAGGATCAGCACCCCGGCAATCACGTGCCGGATCATGCCGATCCCGCCGCTGAGCGACACGCCGCCCAGCACGCAGGCCGAGATCACCGTCAGCTCGAAACCCTGGCCGATCATCGGCTGGCCCGAGGTCATGCGCGAGGCCAGGATGACGCCGGCCAGCGCACCGATCAGGCCGTGCACGGCGAAGATGATGATCTTGGTCCGATCGACGTTGACCCCCGCCAGCAGCGCCGCTTCCTGGTTACCGCCGATGGCCATGGTGTTGCGCCCGTAGGTGGTGTAGTTGAGCAACCAGCCGAAGAACAGGAAGCAGACGATGGTGATCAGGATGGGCACCGGCACGCCGAACAACTGCCCGTTACCGAACACGAAGAACGACTCCTGGGACACGCCCACCGCTTTGCCGTTGGCGAAGATGTAGGCCAGGCCACGGACGATCTGCATGGTCGCCAGCGTGGTGATCAGCGCATTGACCCGCAGCTTGGCAATCACGATGCCATTGATCAGCCCGACGATCAGCCCCATGGCCAACGCCGCGCTGACACCCAGGAAAAGGCTGTCGGTGTCACGCATCACCACCGCGGCAACCACCCCGGCG
>Ga0075432_10000314_pt1 | contig 13640 bp, 8 predicted proteins | sample RhiMethybrSRZTD1_FD_72781 | JGI IMG/M metagenome (GOLD analysis project Ga0075432, IMG submission 72781) | Populus rhizosphere microbial communities from Tennessee, USA - Rhizosphere MetaG P. TD hybrid SRZTD1 | ecosystem: Host-associated > Plants > Roots > Rhizosphere > Soil | place: USA... | reverse complement strand
CCTGCGCGACGAATCCATGCACCTGAACTTCGGCATCGACGTGATCAACCAGATCAAAATCGAAAACCCACACCTGTGGGATGCCGAAATGAAGGAAGAAGCTTCGCAGATGATCCTGCAAGGTACTCAGCTGGAGATCGAATACGCGCGTGACACCATGCCTCGCGGCGTGTTGGGCATGAACGCGGCGATGATGGAGGACTACCTGAAGTTCATCGCTAACCGTCGTCTGTCGCAGATCGGTTTGAAGGAAGAGTATCCAGGGACGACTAACCCGTTCCCTTGGATGAGCGAGATCATGGACTTGAAGAAAGAGAAGAACTTCTTTGAGACTCGGGTTATTGAGTATCAGACTGGTGGGGCTTTGAGCTGGGATTGATTCCTAAGCTAGCCGCGATTTGACGACTTGAGTCGACAAATCGAAAACCAAAAAGCCCCGATCAAATCGGGGCTTTTTTTTGTTCGGCCATGGATATTCACTCCCCCCTCACGCTTAGAGAATTCCTACAACACTTACAGCATTTTCCACCTCAATGACCACTCAAAACTCCTAACCGTTATGACAGCCCGACCGTTGAGGCCTCTGCTGCAAAATGAACTGGGCCGGAAGCCTTGCCGCGTACCTACATTCGGTGGAACTCAGCACCTCTACTTAAAGTTCATTTCTTGCCCGGTACCTAGTGAACCGTTACCATTTATCGCATATATGGCGTGTCACTTCTGGGCCGCAACTCACCTGAGCGCTACAGTGCGCTTTTTTTATTTTCGTCTTAGGCGCATCGACTAAATCAATGAAATATAAGGATTCTATCCCGGTCATCGACCTCTTTGCCGGCCCGGGCGGACTCGGGGAGGGATTCTCTTCAATCGGTGGCCCTGAGAAGGGAGTACGTAAGTTTCAGCTACGTGTCTCGATCGAGAAAGATCCTGTCGCTCACGCGACTTTATCCCTCCGCGCATTGTTTCGCGCTTTTCCAAAAGGCGAAGCACCGGAGGCTTACTACCAATACGTCCGAGGCGAAATCACTCGTGAAGAGCTTTTCAAGCATCCGGACGTACCGGCAGAAGCGGTGGAGGCTGCACAAGAAGCTAAGCTAGCAGAGCTTGGTAAAATTTCGCCCGATGAGGTCGACAATTGGATCAGGGAAGCCCTGATAGGCGCAGATGAATGGGTACTCATTGGCGGCCCGCCGTGCCAAGCATACTCAGTAGCAGGACGTGCCCGTCGAACACGCGAGAGCCAAGAGGAGTTTGAAAGCGACGAGAAGCACTTTCTCTACAAAGAGTATCTGCGGATTATTCGCGAGTTCAAACCGACGATCTTCGTCATGGAGAACGTGAAAGGCATACTGTCCTCGAAGCACAGCGGCTCGAACATTTTCCAGCAAATTCTCGAGGACCTCTCAACTCCTGGTGGCGATCTTTCGTACAACATCCGTTCCTTAGTCGTCCCTAAAGATGTGGAGAAACCAGATCCACATGACTTTGTCATTCAAGCGGAACGTCACGGTCTTCCTCAGGCTCGACACAGGGTTATCCTGCTTGGGGTTCGCTCTGACGTTGCCTCGAGCTGTCCTGCTCTATTGGAGCGTCCGCAAAAGCTTGTAATGGAACCCAGCAAAACGGTTTTCACAGTTGGGCAGGCTTTATCAGGGCTCCCTCCAATACGGAGCAAAATTTCAAGGGGAGGAGACTCCCTCGAAGCCTGGCTCTCAGCCTTGGATGAGGCCAGCTCTATGCTTTTACGGCCTTATGTGGCTGGCTGGGGGGATTTAATAGATACCATGAAGGATGCGGCTGTTAACGCACAGCGGCTGAAATCTAATGGCAGTGGATTCATACCCTGGAAAGTAGTTCCAGAAATGAGTGCCAAGCAACGTGAGTGGTTTCTCGACCCCAGACTGAATGGGGTGCTACAGCATGAGGCTCGGAGCCATATGCGCTCTGACCTGCATAGGTATATTTTTGCAGCAAGCTACGCACGGTTGAACGGCACCTCACCAAAAATACACCAATTCCCTGCCCAACTCCTGCCAGCTCATGAAAACGTGTCTTCCGATTCCGTTCCCTTTAGTGACCGTTTCAGAGTTCAAATGGAAGATGGTCCGTCTACCACAGTTGTCGCCCACATAGCTAAAGATGGTCATTACTACATTCACCCGGACCCAAGCCAGTGCCGCAGTTTGACTGTTCGCGAAGCCGCGCGACTGCAGACTTTTCCTGACAATTACTTCTTCGAGGGAAATAGAACACAGCAGTACACACAAATCGGAAACGCAGTCCCGCCGCTTCTTGCTAGAAAGATCGCAGCTGTTGTCGCTGAAATCATCGACTCCTATCGTTCAGGGAAAAACCGCCAAGCGTCACTTGGCATTTGATCGAACAAGACAGACTATCGAGCAACGCAATCTGCGTCGGATAGTTTAAGGGGGCAGACAGCCCTCCCGCCCCGAAACTATCCGGCGAATTTTCAGCCAACCTCAGTCAGTGAAAATTCGCGATTTACTAAGCCTACACCCATAGTTTTGAGCTTTCTGTTTGGGTCATGGGATGTCAGAGCACCTCAGGAATATCTGCCAAGGGAGGAGAGAACGGTCGAGAGAACATTGACTCTAGACACTCTGGACGCTTTGCCCATTCAGAGATCATCCTCCCATTTGCTGTCTCATGAAGACGATCATTGACCTCCCGAGCCCAAATTTCGATCTGCTTAACAAGCTGAGGAGAAATACCCTGTCTACTCCAGACACGCTCGTGGTTAAAGGACTTGCCATAAGCTTGAGAAACTAATGCAACAGTGTAAGCCGCAACGTTCGCGAGAAAGGCAGGCACTAATGGTCGCGCAGTCTTGTGTACTGCCTTGAATAACAGAGCTTTCGAGACAATAGCCTTAAAATAAGAAACATCCGGAGTAAAAACTGTACCTTTAGCTTCAACGTCGGTCATACCAGACATGAACCGGTCAAAGCACTTCTGTGCGCCAAGACTGACAACATCAGCTTGGCCATCCCACGCAGTGGAGTACTTTGCCAACTCAGTTTTTGTTATTTTCCTCGAGGTTGGTACAGACTCCCTCAGGGCGCGAAGCTTAGCTGGAGTGACACCTTCACGTGAGAGTAGAGTGTTGTAACTGCCCGCAGCCCTCTCGTAGAACCATCGGCCCATGCCATCAGGGCAATAGACCGAAAGCGATAACCGCTCAATATCAACATGGAATGGTTTATTGGCTGATAGATCTGATTGCCGAACAGCATTTTGACTGTTGGCATAGCGCGAGATATCGGAGACAAGAGCCTCCTCTTTTGCAGGATCTTGCTCTTTCATAACGATGATTTTGGCTGGAACGCGAACTTTGCTCAAATCCGTTTCTACATATTTTTTCTTGGCGAAGAAAATTGAAGCTGTAGTTTGGCCACCATTAACGATTTGCATGCCACGCAACCAAGCGATGCCTGGCGATCCATCTGCGGTACGATCCAGTCGCATCTCATCAGCGACTAATACGATCCCGTTGTTATAGGCCATGAATCTTTCCGGGGCACTCCGCAAAGTATTCTGGAGTCCCGCATTCACGCCCTTGGCCTTCACGCTTAAGAATGAGCGCACATTGGCCTCAAGCAGGCGAGGTCCAAATTTTTCATAAACGAACCGAAGCGCCTCACCTGGGATTGCAGTAAGTGCATAGTCATAGTCCCCTGTTTCGCCTGGTACGAAAACGCACGGCAGTGGAGAACCTGACACCTCATTGAAGTCAACGACAAGCTCATCACGTGGCTTACCTTCAGAACGATGGCGAAAAAGTCGCTCAATATCCATGACTTCCAGCTTCACGTGCTTTCCGCCAACGTCTCGGGCTTTGAAGCTCTTCGACTTGGCTATACCGTCCGTAAGTACGTAAACACGTACCTGTTCAAGCCCGTCGTAAATTTCTCGAATCGTCAGCGCCAGGGAATGGACGTCACTTGACGGATCAAGCTTTTCGGCAATACGGCCAGCTGCACAGAGCTCCAAGAAGCGAACACATTGGGCCGCCGCTGTCTTGACGTCTTGATCGGGGATCGGGCTCAGGCTTTCGAAGCCTTCGTATAGACTTACGAACAGGTCAAGCTGGTCAGCGTCTTCAGACATGGCATAACCGCTCAACCGCAAGTTCGCATTTCCGACCTTCCCCTGAAAGTGGCAGACAACTGGGTCGAAAGTCATTCCCGCATCAACGAGGTGCTGCATCACCACTTCGGAAAAAACAAGTTCACCAAAGGGGGTGCCGTCAGACATCAGCGTCGCTATCTCGCCTCGAGTCTCAGTGAAAAAGTCATCAAGCGTCATCCATTTACTCCTAATAGTTTGAGAGCCGCCTCGAGATCCAACAGGAAGTCCCCAGCGTGGTCCAAATTGATTTCGTATAGGGCTCGCGTTACACCGACAGGGACGGTTCCTGTAGTCAACCGAGGGAAGCCCTCAGACACGGAGAAAACTCGCATGTCCTTCCGCTCGAACCTTCGGGTGTAATGCCTCGAGTGGATTTCGGTGTAACCGGCAACCATCAATCTATCTTTGAGGAAATCGACCGCTCCTGGCTCGCCGTCAAGGCGTTGCTCGGCCTCCGCAACAATTTCAGGGAGGGTGAGCCCATCATCCTCACGAGCGAACCGGACGGCAGCGAGAAAGAGTGGCGATGCCACCGAGTCGTCCAACTGCTCAAGGGAGGCAATCTTCACTGGGAAGCCAGACGAGGACATCGTCGCCTTTACCTCAATCGCTCCGTCCCCCAACAGAAAATCCTGCAGAGCGTCGTCGGGCCCAACCCAGCCTCTGAGCACTTCCTCAGTCGAAATTCCCGAATCCATTAGAGCGACCATAAAGACGAGTTCGCCCACCAGACCAAGCTCCGCCTCGGGACTGAGAGGAACCGCCCCACGGGACATGAACTGCTGCCACATGCGAACCCTGCGCAACATTGTCCGCAAAACAGCATCTTCGTCCTCTCCAACGGAAGCGTCCATGGCTCCAGCGACATCAGCGACCATCTCTGAGAACAGCTCGGGGCTGCCGGACTCCTTGCGCGACAGGGCTATCCAAGTCTTGCCATCGCCACGAGGATCCGCCCGGACGACCTCGAACCCCCTGCCCTCGGGCAATCGTTCGGACGATCCTAGGCGGGCCGTCGGGAAGCGAACAAGAAGAGACTCTTCGTTGCCCGGGCAGCGCCGGGCCGCCATGAGTTCGCACTTACCGACGGAAGTCACTGCGATGCCAAGCCAGCCGCCCTCCTCCCCTCGACTCCCGGAGAGTGCGTCCCAAGCTGCGACGAACTCGTCAATCGGCCGGTGCATACTCAGTCTCCCAGAGCAGGTGATCCACTTCGTACTTGACGGTTGTCGTCGAGCGGCTCGCGGGGAAACTCACTCCGAAGCCAATGACGGGATGAGCGTCCACCGGGAGTCCGGCGCCGCAAGGGTCAATGGGGTATACAAGTAGAAGGCCTCGCTCGGGATGACCAAGGACTCCTTTCGCACCTAACCCTCGAACCTGTCGAACGAAGCCCCCGCTCGGAGCTTTAGGCGGCTCCTTGCCTGTCTCTTCCGTCCTTCGTGCAGGGTCCATCATCCTATCTTCGACTGTGAGATTCAGAGCGGCCATCCAAGCGTCCTCATCGAGATCGATCGACTCGTCTCTGGGTGACAGAAGGCGCCCGATGGAGTAATGCTCCCCTTTCGAACTTGGATTTTGGTTTCGAACAATCATGTTTCCTAGTGCATATTTTCCGCAGATTACGCAATCCGCTCCTTCGCTACCGCCTACAAGTGCAATGGTCCAAGACGTGAGTTCCCCCCTTCCTGCCATCACCTTCACGAAGTCGGCCAGCACGGCGCTGTTTACCTTCCGCGCGGCAGGGTGAGTCAGATACCCGGAGAAGAACTCAATCACATGCTCGGCCGGAACGTTACTCCAGAGAAACCCCTTCCACTCTTGAGTGTTCTCGCCTCGCTTCCGGACGATTGAGCCGCTCTCCGCAGGACTTCCGGCAGCGTCGAGGAGCCTCTCCATGGCTACTAGATTCTTCTCGATGACAGAGGAGTCACGATGAAAGGCGACGGTCTCAAGGACCGATCCGCAGAAGGAGACTTGCAGACTCTTGGCGCTACGCATCTTGATAGGCGAGGTAACCATAAGAACGGGGTGCGACTGAACCTTCATACCGTAATTCTCGGGGGTAGCATGTACCTTAGCCATGGTGTCGAACTCTTGGCGAAGCTCCTCCGCTGCATCGGTGATGTGCCCGAACCACTCCACGAGGTCAGAAGTCGTATAGAGGCGGCAGATATCGAGGTATCCGGGACGGTAGCCGAACCAACGGCCCATCTGCATCAGGGTGTCGTACATCTTCGTGGTTCTCACGAAGTAACTGACGCAGAGCCCCTCAAGGGTCAGGCCTCGCGCGAGTTTGTCGCCGCCGACGGCGATGACCTTCAGCCCGGTCTCTTCACGTTCCGCATAATCGAGGACGTCCCCCGCCGAACCATTGATTGCCCTGACGCTGCTCGCCAAGTCTCCCAGAACATCCGCCAGAACAGCTTCTACGCCTTCCCATTCCGGGAGGTCGAACTCACCGCCCGTCTCACCCATAGCCGTTGCTACGGCGGCCGACGTCGGAGCGAAGTCGGAGTCCCAGAGCTCCCGCCACTCCGCCATTAATTTGTCTTTCTCGAAGCCGCGTTCTATCTGCTGGCGATAGCCCCTCACTAGATTCTCGACCTGGCGACGAACCTCCTCCTGAACGGCGGTGTAGCGAGTTACGTGAATCAACATCGAGCAGTGTCTTCGACCCTGTCCACGTAGGACCCGGACGGCGCAGACCAGAACGAAAGCCGAGACTGCCTCCCTGAGGGATGGGGGCACTTCGTCGCGCCCTTTGAACAGGGGAACGTGGTTCTTGTCGTGCCGAGGAGGCATCCAGCCGCCCTCTCCTGTCTCACTCGCCTGATCGTCAACCTCGCGAGTCAATGGTAGGCCTCCAGCTCTGCCCTCTGTCGCGCGCAGTCCGAAGACACGGGCAGGGCCGACGTAATTCGATGGTGCAGAGATGTTGATGATGAAAGACTGCGGGAACAAGTCGGCCCCCTCCTCCTTGGTCGCCTTGCGCCGATCAATGAAGATGTTAGCGAACGGCGTAGCGGTGTATCCCACATAGGCTTTTCGGGAGAAGGAGTGGAGGATTTTTCGGATGCGGCTATTGATGGCCTTCGGCTGGTATTCGTCGTCCACGGAGCCGTCCTTGCTTACCACTTGGTCCCCGGTATCGACCGAGGCGTGATCGGCCTCGTCGTCGATCAAAAGCAGAGGAAAGCCTGATACTAGCGGACGGCCGTCCGCGTCCTTAGAGTCCGCGACATGATTGCGAATCCATTTGAGGAGGCGATCTAGCACCGTCTTGTTCTTTTTGACGACGAATAGCCAAGGCCTCTGCTCCGGGGAGATAGCTAGGTGTTTCGCGACTTTAGTGTTGAAGTCGCCATTGTCCGAGCGGTTCGTCGCGCAGTTGGGGCGGATCTCGGAGTCGCGCCCGTTCTCGCCGACCCCGATGTAGCGTACGACATCGTTCTTCGCTGAGGTCTCGTAGCCGAGGAAGCCCTCCTCTAGGCGAATCTGGGTCTGGGAACGCAGATTGTTATGGAGGCCGGCAAGCACAATGATGATCTTGTAGCCCGCGTCGGCCGCTTTGCAAATCAGCCCCGTGTAGTTTCCCGTCTTACCGGACTGGACATGTCCGACGACAAGCCCGCGCCTGTCCCAGCCCTCCTCGCGAAGAGGGTCCTCAAGCAGTTCGAGGATTTTGTTGGTCGCATCGTCCAGGGCGTCCACTGCCTTGACGGAGATCTGGCTCTCAAGGAAATCGCGGTAGCGCTGCCAGTAGCGCCAGTCTTTTCTGCGGGCGGCGATAAGCCAGTCCTTATGACCGGTCTTGTCTGATAGCGTGGACGCTCCGCCGATCCAGAGGCTGAATCGACGAATGAGCTCTGCGACGGCCTTTTTCCGGTCAACGTTTTCGCCCGGGGCCATATGAGTCGCGACAAAGTCGACTTTCTCAGCAATGAGCGTGGGCGTGACTGAGCCCTTCTCCATAGCCTCAACCAAGAAGGTCTGAGTGACGCTGACGACTCGCTGAAATACCTTGTTCTGCTCTTCCGTCATCCTGCTTTCCCTTCGTCGGGTATCGCCGCGAGACTCGGAAGGGACGCGACGAGATTGGGGTAGTTCTGAAAAGGCTCCGTCAAGGACAGGGACGTGACAGCCATCTCGGGGCTCATTCCTCGCCGCCCGACCATATCTCGAAAGAGCGTCAGGAGGACGGTTCTGACGCCATCGGGAGCCGTTTCGGGCTCTCCTGAAAAGCCGGTCTTTGGGGTATCCTTGTTTTCAGCTGTGTCGAGCCATATCCGCTGGACAGGCACTGTTTCCTCGACGACGCGTAACATGGCCCGAACAAGGTCAGCATTACCGCCAACCGCCTCAATCACCGCAGCCACCGCTGGATGCCTCTCGTCGATGCGGTACCGAACACCATCCTTGAGCCTATCGACACGCCATGCCTGGTGCTCAATCTTGAGCCCTCCCGGCCCGGGTATTGGCGTACCACGAAAAGCAAAGACTCTTCTGGCTCTTTCTCTCGTATCCTCGGCCAACTTCGTAAGCCATGGACGCACGGTTACGGGAGGTCGAGCGGTGGACTTCTTGACGTCGATCTTCCAAGCGGAGTCGGCAGTATTAGGGATGTCCAACCTGATCCTGGCAAGCCGGTGAGGCTCCTCTCGGTTCCATGCGCGCCCCTGCCCAATCCCAAGCCACCCGCCTGCCAGAAGCAAACGATGGTTCCGATATACATAAAATCCTTGTTGAGAGGTCCACCCTTCTGCTCCCCCCGCCCTACGGAATTCCTCTTCGGAAAGCCGATCTTTGTGAGGTAGAACATGACATTGGGCCTCCACGATGCCTGATGGCGTGATGATTCGGGCGACTGGAGAATGCCAAGGCTTCGCAGGGTGCCCTGTCATAAAGGGATCCCACGGACTAACCAACTTGTCGTTGAGGAACAGCCGGAAAGTCGGGCTCGCCCCTTCTAACAGGCGATGGAAAACCATTGCCAGACGTAGCTCCACATCGTCTACCAAGTCGGCAAAGTGGTCGAGGGTATAGCCAGGCGTGACAATTCGATCCAACTGCTCCCAGAGGACGATTGTTCCGGAGTGAAGTGCATCGGCTGGCTTAACGAAAGCTTCAGAGCCTCGGGCCGCCCCTTCAAACATCCTCCAGCCAACATCTGTCGATGCCGCAATGGCATCGAGATCCCAGCGCAGGCAGGAAACTGAACCATTCATCCGTCTAGACGCAACAGTGAGACAGCGGCATTGAGAGAAGGAAGCGGTTTTTAAGCCCATCCCAAATCGACCGAGATCACTAGGCGCACGGTCATCGAGGGGACTCTTAGCCCCAAGAGTCATTGCTGCCTCTAACTCAGAGTCGTCCATGCCTCGCCCGTTGTCCAAGATGGAAATCCGACTTCTCTCACCATCCCAAGCGAACGTCACATGAATTTCTGATGCTCCAGCGGAAACACCATTGTCAATCACATCAGCTAAAGCTGCGGCGGTCGAATATCCGAGGCCTCGTAGGGCTTCCAGCATCGCGCCGGCTCGCGGCGGGGCATACCTGGTGCGTTCGCTCATTTGACGTAAGTAGTTCCAGAAAGAAGTGTGAAGCCAATATCAACCATCTTGCGAGCAACTTTACGAACCTGAACATCCGGCTGTGCTGGCAGCATTATGTGAATCCGGCAATCATCCGAATGCATCTCCTCAACGCTAAGGCCAAGAGCCCTTGCCTCATCCAGAAGATCGGATAACTGCCCCTCGTGACGAGCAGCACTTACCTCCACCGGAGACTCGGAAAAAGCGGGCTTACTTGAGACCTGATGAACGATCTTTAACTCCTCAGATACCGATTGATGAGGTTCGCCCCCATCAAGATGCTTAGTACCTCGCCCCCTGGTCTCCTCTAACTGAACCTCCGGAGATAGAGGCTGTTTGAGCTCGAAGTAGTCGCCCACGTACAAGGCCAACTTTTCCATTCTGATTGGATGGCATAGTTTTTTGAGTGCCTTCGACTCGATTTGTCGAATCCGTTCACGGGTGACATCGAATCGGAGCCCAATTTCCTCCAACGTCATGGCATCCTCTTGCCCCAAACCAAAACGAAGGGTGATGACCTCAGCCGAACGTTCGTCAAGTTCTCCAATCATGTTGAGCAAAATTTCCCGCAGGGAAGCGACTTCTGCAGCAATCGCCGGGTCCGATGACTCCACCTCTAAGAGAATATCGAGCAAGGATGTCGAGGACCCGGCAAAGTGTTCGTCCAAGCTGCCGATTTTCTCGAAGGCGGTCAAAAGAAGCTTGAGCTTATCTAGGGCTATTCCCGTTCGATGTGATGTCTCGCGTTCGGTTTCAGGGCGCCCCAACTCAGTTTCGAACTCATCCCGCTCACGCAGAATGTTCCTTGCCAAGTTCTGCATGTGCACTGGAACACGGACTGCTCGTTCCTTATCAGCGATTGCGCGCGAAATTTGCTGACGAATCCACCACGTCGCATAGGTAGAAAATCTGAAACCTCTGCGCCAGTCGAAGCGTTCGACAGCCTTAATAAGTCCGATGTTGCCTTCCTGCACAAGATCATCAAAAGGAAGCTCAGACCAGCGATATTTCTTCGCTATAGAAAGCACCAAGCGAAGGTTTGAAAGAGTCATCCTTTCCCGCGCAACTTCTTGGCGTCGAATTGCAGAGGAGAAGTCTGCACCTGCGGAATCGCAATCAGCCTTCCTCGAAAGCTCGAGCAGAAAACCTCGGAAAAGATTGGCGGCCGCAAGCGCATCACGGACCCTCACGGAGTCATTGCCGGCAGAACGTGCAGCTGAAACTGCAGATACAAAGGCTGCTGCGTCCGTATCGAGTCCGAATTTGTCTTCCTCATACTCGACCTCATCACCGGACGACACCTCACTGGCGCTCTCGTCACCCCCGCCCTCGCCAACAAGATCATGTCGAGAGGTGAATGCCTCATGACCTACCTCTCCGCTGGCTACCCTGTCGGCGGCCTCGAAAACAGCACTAAGACCAGAGGGCCAGCAAGAGAGAGCATCCAGTGCCTGGCCCCTTGCATCCTCCATCTCCCGACCTAAAGCGATTTCCTCTGCTGCTAGTAGTAAGTCTTTTTTCAACCCCTTTGCATAAAATCTCAGCGGCTCGTTACGACCTGATGCCAGGTCTTCTACGAATTCCAGGGCCTCTGATAGCCTCAACTCTTCGTCAGTTGTCGGCTCGAGAAGATCCGACTGCTCGGCCAACCCCGTCCACTCATCGATCACAACGCCGAGATCGCCTAAAACGAAAGTCAGAAGACGTTCAGCTTCTTCATTGCGGGTGATGTCAGCGTCTCGACATACATCGATAAGAGCTGTCTCGGATACTGTACCCTCGCGTAGTCCCTGGAAGAGCAAGCCACGGATGCCCTCACCATCATCACTCGCTAAGGGAAGCGCCCTTTCTGGAAGAAACAGATCGACATCGTCCCATTCCACATCAGTGTCGATCGCCTTGTGTCGACCTATCGCTCCTTGAAGTGCGCTGATTTCATCAGCTACGGTTATGTCCCCCTCTGGAGCAACCGCTTCGGACTCCGCCACCCAGTGACCTTCGAATCCAAAATCGAGCGGTTCGTCGTCAAGGTCGATCAGATTTGAGTACGCCTCCGCCTCGGCGGCCACTACGATATGCTCGCCAGTTCGGATGCAAGGCTGCTCCTCGCAGATAGCGGGCACAAGAACTGGGTGGGCGTCGGATACAACTACTTCTTCATCGAACTGAGACGCCACCTCAGCCGTTTCATCCTCCACATCGTGACATGACGATTCACTCAGTAAGGGGGGATGAAAGGACTCTACCGTTTTCACGTCAGACTGAGGCGAGTCTTCATCGTTGACGTCGTGTTCATTTACTTGATCGGAAAAACCAAGAGCATCTCTCAACAGAGCGATACATTGGGGACACTCACCCATCTCCGCGTATGCGAGAGCGTTCCTACCTTCGGGGTCGAGCAACTCTGGCTTTGCCCCAGCGTCCAAAAGCAGCCGCACAATGCCCTTTTTCTTTCGGACGGAGGCCAGCATCAGCGGAGTAGCGCCTCCCCCGTCGCGAGCGTCGAGATCATCACCCCGTGCAATGTGGAGTTTGACCGCGACTTCGACACCAGCAATGGTCGCCATGCGAAGCAATGGATTCAGTTTAACCACGGCACTGTCCACATGCCCATGCGCCCGCCTCAAAAGTGGCTTCCGCAACTATGATTCGAGAAATGAGTTTGCTACATCTAACTCTTTTCAGGTCCAACTCCTTGTCCATGCTCCACCTGCAAACTCAAGCGCCTTTTAAGGCTGGCATTTAGATGACCTTAACGAGAAAGCGATTGAATGTGACGTGGGACCATTCAAAAATCATTTATGTTGATATGTCACTGAGCAGCTTGCAGTGGCGCAACGCCATTCACAATATCCACTTGTCGTAAGCACGTAAAGGTAGAGCGCCGCCACCGATCCAGAGTAAAAAATGACCATGGTTCGAGAAAGTCTTGAGTCAGAGGCAACGCGTGTCGGTACGCTGACACGGGTGGTCGCCGTGTTCGGTGCGGCGCATCTGTACTGTGCTTACCTGTTTGTTAATCGCCTCGCGAATCGCATGAAAGTGCTGGCGCAGGACGGATTGGACATCTGGCTGGCAGTCCACCGCCCGCACCAGGGCAAATTCCTCTGACCGGGATCTCGACTCTTAGGTGGAATTGGGCGTCGAACAACTGCGCGCCTTGGCGGCACAGTTGATGCCATATGTCGAGAGTCTCGATCAAAAAGTTGAGCTAATGGACAAGTCCGGACGCATACATTGAATGAGTGCAGACATAGTCTCCCCAGAACACCGCTCCAAGATCATGTCGATGATCAAGGGCAAAAACACACAACCTGAAATGGCCGTGCGATCGGTCTGTCATGAAATGGGACTTCGCTATCGTCTACATCGGAAGGATTTACCGGGAAAACCGGACTTGGTGTTCCCCAAACACCGACTATGCATATTCGTCCATGGCTGCTTTTGGCACAGACATCCTGACTGCAAATATGCGTATACACCCAAGAGTAGGCTGGACTTTTGGCTGCCAAAACTGGCGAAGAACGTGGAACGAGATGCTGATGCACTGCAGGCGTTACACACGCAGGGATGGAGAGTGGCGATCATTTGGGAATGCCACACCAAAAACAGAGAGATCCTACGCACTGAAATCCGGAAGATATTCGGTTTGAGTGCTTAGCCCTAGATATTTTCGGTTAAAAAATCATGACCGATTTTGAAAGGTTGACCCTGCGGCACTGAGCCTCTAGGCTTTCTATTCGGCGCCTAAGAAACGCCTTAAACCAGAGCGGCCCTCCGCACCCGACAGTCATGCGGCTTTTTTTCGTCTGCGGTTTCTCTACGCCTGCGAGAAAATCCCCGTTATGTCGGGAGTGGGCGAATACAAGACCCGAAAGGGGAATATGTCCGGCC
>Ga0075432_10000311_pt1 | contig 13705 bp, 12 predicted proteins | sample RhiMethybrSRZTD1_FD_72781 | JGI IMG/M metagenome (GOLD analysis project Ga0075432, IMG submission 72781) | Populus rhizosphere microbial communities from Tennessee, USA - Rhizosphere MetaG P. TD hybrid SRZTD1 | ecosystem: Host-associated > Plants > Roots > Rhizosphere > Soil | place: USA... | reverse complement strand
GGTTTGGAGAGGTTTGGAGACGAGTCCGGGCCCATCGATATGAACTGCGGCATGGCTCCGGTCCGGCTGAATCCCGACCAGCCGAGCCTGCCCCACCAGGTACAGCACACGGCCGGGAGTACCGAAGTGGTCTGGTGCTGGCGCCGCAGCCCGGCGCATGCGGTCGTCGCGAGCGTCCCGCTTCCCGAGTCCGGCCACAGGTTCAGGGACGTTGTGCTGCATGACGGGGAACCCAAAGGAACCCGACGGCTCGACGGCCAGGACGTGTCGGTCTTTGACCAGTTGGAACGCCTGGAAGACTCCGGCTTATCAACGTGGCAGGCGCACATTGCCGGCGCCAGTTCCGATGACATGCAGGCGTTGTCTGACCTTGGCGAGCAGCGGCCGCTCGGCCTCGATGACTGGTCCGGGATCCGGGTAATGTGCCCGGAATGCTCGCACGGCTCGTCCGCGGACGGCCACAGCCACGCACCCGCAGCGTCGGAGGTGAGGCGGCTTGGACTTGCCGGTCACGAATCGGACGTCGGCCAACTGATCGAGGCCTGGCTGGACGGCAGGCCCGGAATCGACGTCCTCAGCCTCGAACTGCTCTGGTGACCATGTTCTGATCGCTGGCCCCGACGTCGATGAGGGCAGTCAGGAGCACCACAGCATCGAACCTGTCGTAACACTGTCCTTGATTTGCGACAGTTCCCGACAGGTAAAGGACATCGTCCCGGGCCCCGGCGAGGAGCGACGACATCTTCATTTCGTCCCACACATTGTCGCCGTCCACCTCGTGGCACCAGGAGCCGTAGTCAGTGTCAACGGTTTGAAAGCCTTGGCGTTCCAGCTCGCGCAGGGCGGTCGACTTGCCCGCTCCGGACATTCCCGTCACGAAGACGACTCCCGTGGAGCTCAGCCGCCCAGCACCACGTTCACCGGCGGCTCCCCCGCCAGCATCAGGTCGATCTGGCGCTGCAGCAGCCGGCCCATCCTCGGCCGCATCGCGGAACTGGCTCCGCCCACGTGCGGGGTGATGATGACGCCGGGCGTGCCCCACAGCGGGTGGTCCTGCGGCAGCGGTTCGGGATCCGTAACGTCCAGCGCGGCGCGGATCCGGCCGGATGCCGTGTGGCGGACCAATGCCTCCGTGTCCGCAACGGGGCCCCGGGCCACGTTGACCAGCAGCGCGCCGTCGGGCATTGCCGCCAGGAAATCGTCGTCGATGAGGTGACGGGTGGCGTCGCCAAGCGGAACGCCGACCACCACAATGTCGTGCTCCGGCAGCAGCTCCGGCAACTCGTCGATTCCATGGATAACGCCGCTCTCATCGGTGCGCTGGCGGCTGGCAACCCTCGTGACGCTCGTTTCGAACGGAAGGAGACGCTGCTCGATCGCCTTGCCCACACCGCCGTAGCCCACGATGAGGACGCGGCGGTCCGCCAGGCTGGCGGTGGGCCGGGCGTCCCAGACACCGTCCCGCTGGCTTTTCATGAGCCGTGGGAACTCGCGCTGGCTGGCCAGGATCATGGCCAGCGTCAGTTCTGCAGTGGAGGTCTCGTGCACGCCTGCTGCGTTGGCGAACACCCGGCCCGCCGGGAGCGAGTCCGCCACGCCGTCGTACCCGATCGACTGGCTCTGCACCAGGGCGGTCTCTACCGCCTCAAGATTCTTCAGGACCTTCGTGCCGCCCATGTACGGCGGGACAACAATATCGATCTGCGGCTGCGGCGGCTCGCCCGTGAAGTCCCACTCAAGCACGGTGACGTCCGGATGCGGCGTCAGGTACTCACGAAGTACGGCATCGGGCAGGCTGACAGTGATCTTCCGCGTCATGGTTGCCAGCCTAGTGGAGGGATGCTGGCAGTCAGTTATCGGCGCGGGTCGGGGCACCGGGGTGGAGGTAGTCCCGCAGCAAGGGGAACTCCGTGCGGACGTGGGCATCCAGTTCCGTGATGAACCTGGACGTAAAATACATCCGGAGCAACGGATCCAGCACCCGGCCGATCCCGGGCCATCCGGCTCTGACTGTGTGACGCACCGACACCCCGCCCGGTACCGGGGTGAGCTCCAGGGAGAGGCTGGCCGGAAGCGGCACGATCTTCCGGAAGCGCCACACGAGCCTGCGTCCCGGTTCGACCGCTTCCACGACTCCGTGCAGGCGCAACCGGCGCCGGCCGACGAACTCGTCCATGAGCATCACATCTCCTACTCCGGCGCTGGCCCGCCCCAGCACGTGGAGCTGCAGGTGGGTTCCCGGCCACCAGTTCCGGTACTGCTCATCGGTGCAGGCCATCATGAAGTCGGTGACGTCACGGCCCGTCAATCCCGCAACATCCACTCTCGATTCGGTCACCAGCACCGGTGCAACCTGTGCTGCCGCGCAGCCGGGAGTTCCGCCGGGAAAGCCGCCAGGTCCTGGTTGTCAGAATTGATTCCCATTGCGCCAACGCTACGCACGCTGCGGGCACGGTCAAGAGCCTCCTCCGGCGGCAGCGGATAGATTCCCCAGTGCGTTGCCGGGGCTCTTTAAGTCGGTGTACCTTGGCCGGATGCTGAGCATTGGCTCGATCGTGATCCGCGTTGACGACCTCCAGGCCCAGATGGCCTTCTGGCAGGCCGCCCTCGGCTTAGAACCGCGGCATGAACCCGAGGACGACTTTGTGATCCTGCAGCCACCGGGCGGCGCGGGCACCTGCATCTCGCTGGACCGTGTCCCGTCGTCGGTCCACCTGCCGCCCCGCATCCACCTGGACCTTTACACGGAGGACCAGGCCGGCGAAGTGCAGCGGCTCCTCAGCCTCGGTGCCACCCGCATCGAATGGAGCAAACAGCCCGCCGGCGCGGACTACGTGATTATGGCAGATCCCGAAGGCAACCGCTTCTGCGTCATCGACACGGCCGGCCGCAGCCAGGCGGACTAGTCACGCGGAGTAGGAGCCGCGATTCAGTGTCCGGCGTTGACGCTTCCTGCCGCGATTGTGGCGACGTCCTGGCGGAACCTTTCGGGCTCACTCTCCAAGGGGAGGTTCACCAGGTCTTCGGCTGCATCGATTGATCCAGCCAAGTCCGGGGCCAGGGAGCTGAAGACCGTGGTGAAGCTGCGCAGCTTCCACGGGGTGTAGGCGACGCCGGCATAGTCGTTGTCCCGCACGTCTCGTTCGCTGGTGGTGGATCCGTGGGTGAACACGACGGCATCGGCCACGGCGTAGCGGCCGATGCCGTCGGTGGCACCGACCATCAGACAGTCGAGGGACGGTGGGTCATTTATTCTCCTTGACCGGGGCCTTTGTTGTTTCACGCTGGGTGGCTGCCCAACTGGCGAGGACTTTCAAAGCGTCCTCTGAGGGTGTTTCGGGATCTGCTGTGTACACGTTGATGCGCAGTCCCGGGTCTGCAGGAAGTTCCAGCGCCTCAAAGCTCAAGTCGAGGTCGCCAACGATCGGGTGGTGGAGCCGCTTCCGGCCGGCGCGGTGGTACTTCACGTCGTGCCGGGCCCATCGGGTGCGGAACTCCTCGCTGCGGGTGGAGAGTTCACCGATCAGGTCCGTGAGGTCCTTGTCATACGGGTTTTTCCCGGCCGTAGACCGCAGGACCGCGACGATGTCATCGGCCGCCCGTTCCCAATCGGCGAAGAACTCCCGCGCTTTCGGGTTCAGGAAGGTGAACCGCGCACTGTTCGGCGGGGTGGTCTGTTCGGCCATCAGGTCCTGATACAGCGCACGGCCCAGCTCATTGGCGGCGAGGACATCCCCGCGGTCGTTGCGGACCCAGGCCGGCGCCGTCGTGATCGCATCGATGACGCGCTGCACGCTCGGCCGCACCGTCTGCGGGCTGCGCTTGCGGCGCACCCGGGGAGCGGCGGTGGCGGCCCGGGCCAGGTCGAAAAGGTGGGCCGTTTCGGCGTCGTCGAGCTTCAGGGCGCGGGCGAGTGCTTCAAGGACGCTGTCCGAGGCGCCGGAGAGGTTTCCGCGCTCAAGGCGGATGTAGTAATCGATGCTCATCCCGGCCAGCATGGCGACTTCCTCGCGGCGCAGCCCGGCAACGCGGCGGTTGCCGCCATAGACCGGCAGGCCGGCCTCTTCGGGCGTAATCCTTGCACGGCGGGAGGTCAGGAATTTCCGCACGTCGTCGCTGTGTGTCATGGCATCCACGCTACGCGGGGTCGGTGGAACGAGGGAGGGACTGGCATTACCCGGAAGGACAGTGACTCCCGGCCTGCAGGGAATCACTGTTGCATTGAAAGCATGAAACCTGAACCCACAGCCGCTCCCCGCCGGGCAGCGATCCTGGCGATCATCCTCGTCAGCTACTTCATGATCCTGCTGGACAACTCGGTGATCTTCACTGCCCTGCCGAGCCTGCAGGAGGACCTTCAGCTGAGCACCGGTGAGCTCTCCTGGGTTCAGGATGCGTACACGCTGGTCTTCGGCGGCCTGCTGCTCCTCGGCGCCCGGGCAGGAGACCTGCTTGGACGCCGGCGGGTCTTCGTGTTCGGGCTGGTGGTGTTCTCGGTGGCGTCGCTGCTGATCGGGCTGGCGCCGGCGGGCTGGTGGGCGATCGCCGGCCGCGCCGTTCAGGGCATCGGGGCTGCGATCGTCGCACCTGCCTCGTTGTCCCTGCTCACGGCGAGCTTCCCGGAGGGCCGTGAGCGCACCCGGGCCGTCGCCCTGTACGGTGCCACCGCAGGAATCGGCGCCAGCCTGGGGCTGGTCATCGGCGGGGCGCTGGCCCACTGGATCTCCTGGCGGGCCGGGTTCTTCGTCAACGTTCCCATCGGCGCCGCGATGATCCTTCTCGCTCCGCGGTTCATCCCGGAAACGGGCCGGTCCCGCGGCCGCTTCGACGTGTTCGGCGCGCTCAGCGCCACACTGGGTGTCGGCGCTCTCGTGTTCGGCATCATCAACACCGTCGATGCGGGATGGACGTCCCCGGCTACGTTCACAGCCGTCGGCGCCGGCGCCGTGCTCCTGGTGACGTTCGTTCTGATCGAGCGCAGGGCGGCCCAGCCGATCATGCCGCTGCGGCTGTTCGCGAGCCGCCGCCGCACCGGCGCCTACGTCGCCCGCTTCCTGTACCTGGGGGCGATGATCGGGTTCTTCTTCTTTACCACCCAGTTCATGCAGGAAGTGCTGGGCTTCGACCCGCTGCAGGCCGGCCTCGGCTTCCTCCCCATGACGGCGGTCAACTTCGCCGTCGCGATGGCCATCCCGCGGCTGCTGGGGCGGATGCCGGGTTCGATTCCACTCGCGGCAGGAATCCTGGTCACTCTTGCCGGGATGTTCTGGCTCAGCAGGGTGGGAGTCGATTCCGCATACCTGACGGCGGTGGCACTGCCCATGATCCTCATCGGCGCCGGTCAAGGCCTGGCATTCGCACCGCTGACCTCGTTCGGCATCATCGGCGCCCCTTCAGCCGACGCCGGCGCGGCATCAGGCCTGGTGAACACATTCCACCAGGTGGGCACCTGCCTCGGGCTTGGCATCGCGGTCGCGGCCGCAGCAACCGTCCCTGCCACGGGTTCTGCTGTAGCGCACCTGGCCGCAGAGGTCAGCACCGCCCTCACCACAGGCAGTGTCCTCCTGTTCCTTGCCCTGGCCGTGACGGCCGTCCTCATCCTGCCCGCCGATCTTGCCGCCCGCCGGACCACGAAACAGCCGACGGCGGGGCGTGCCCCGCAGTTCGAGGCCGCCCGGTAAGGGCGCTCGAAGGGAGGTAACGGCGTGCCCTCCCACAATCCCGAACGCCTGAATACCGTGAAAGCAACTTAAGACAGAGAGAAGGAACCACCATGGAATACCGTCCCCTCGGCCGCACAGGCGTGCAGGTCAGCCCCTTATGCCTGGGTGCGATGATGTTCGGGCCCTGGGGCAACAAGGACACCGCCGACTCCATCCGCATCATCCACCACGCCCTCGACGCGGGCATCAACTTCATCGACACCGCCGACGTCTACTCCGGCGGGGCATCAGAAGAAATCGTCGGCCGGGCACTTGAAGGCCGGCGCGACGACGTCTTCCTGGCCACCAAGTTCTTCATGCCCATGAATGAAGGCGACCCCAACCAGCGCGGCGGATCCCGCCGCTGGATCATCCGCGAAGTCGAAAACTCCCTCCGCCGCCTGAACACCGACTACATCGACCTCTACCAGGTCCACCGGCCCAGCCCCGATACGGACGTTGAGGAAACCCTCGGCGCCCTCACCGACCTGGTCCGCCAAGGTAAGGTCCGTTACATCGGCTCCTCGTCCTACTCCGGATCCCAGATCGTCGAAGCCCAGTGGGCATCCCGCGAACGCAACCTGGAGCGGTTCGTCACCGAGCAGCCGCCCTACTCGATCCTGGTCCGCGGCATCGAGGAAGACATCCTCCCCGCGGTGCAGCGCCACGGCATGGGCACCCTCACTTACAGCCCGCTCAGCGGCGGCTGGCTGTCCGGTCGCTGGCGCAAAGACTCAGCGTCCGCCCCCGCCTCTTCCGCGCGTCCGAGCGCCCGGTTCGACATGACAAGCCCGGCCAACCAGCGAAAACTCGACATCGTCGAAGAACTCGCCGGGCTCGCGGAACACGCCGGACTGACGCTCATCGAGCTGGCCATCGCGTTCGTGATCAACCACCCGGGGGTCACGTCCGCCATCGTCGGACCACGCACCATGGAGCAGTTGGAGTCCTACCTGCCGGCCGCCGATGTCACACTGTCCACCGAGGTACTGGACCGCATCGACGAGCTTGTGGCGCCCGGAGTCACCGTCAACCCGGACGACAACAGCTATGGCGCCAACGAACTCACGCCGGCGGCACAACGACGGTGACAGAGCGTTGACTTGTACCGTCGAAGACTGTTAGACATGACGGGAAAGCGTTTTCTGATTATCACCCAACCCGCCCCCCGCCTTTTTGAGGGGCCGGGTTGGGTGGCTTGATTGAAACGATACAAAAGTATGTCTAAGGAGACGGACAACGATGACCGACGCCACACTCAACTGGCTCGAGGGCGAAGTCCCCGCGGAGCTTTCCGGCGGCACCACCTGGGGCATGCCGTTCACCCGGGGTGCCCTTGCCGGCGCCGACGGGATCACTGTCTCGGACGCGGACGGGCGGCCTGTCCCCGCGCAGGCCTGGCCCCTCGCCACCTGGCCGGACGGCTCGCTGAAATGGGCCGGCATCGCGCTGCCGGCAACCGATGCGCCCTCCGCGCAGTACCGGGTGACGTCCGACGGCGGCACCCCGCCGGTGCCCGAACCGTCACCGCTGGTTGCGGTGACGGAGTCCGACGACCTCGTCACTGTGTCCACCGGCACGTTGGAAATGGTGATCAGCCGAAGCGGTCCGTCCCTGTTCACCTCCCTCTCCCGCGGCGGCACAGTCGTTGCTGAAGACGCCGGGCTGGTCAGCCTGCTTCAGGACGGCGTCCCGGACGGCCCCGGCAGCGTCAGCCGGCAGGCCTTCACCGGCGAGGTGACCGCCGTCGTGCTTGAACAACACGGACCGGTCCGCGCAGTGGTCCGGCTGGAGGGCACCCACCGGCAGGACCACGCGGACGCAGACGGGCAGCGGCGCAGCTGGCTGCCGTTCGTGGTCCGGTTCTACTTCCACGCCGGCGCCCGCAGCGTGCGGATGGTCCACTCGTTCATCTGGGACGGCGACGCGGACCGCGACTTCCTTGCCGGACTGGGCGTCCGCTTCACGGTGCCGCTGGAATCCGAGCTGCACGACCGGCACGTGCGCATCGCAGGGGCCGACGGCGGCTTCCTCACCGAGGCGGTGCGCGGCCTGACCGGCCTGCGCCGCGATCCCGGCGAGGACGTCCGGCACGCCCAGCTCGCAGGACGGCCGACGCCACCCCTGGAGGAGTGGAGCGAGCTGGTGTCCAAGCGGCTGCACCTCATCCCGGCGTGGAACGACTTCACGCTCACCCAGCTCAGCGCCGACGGCTTCGAGCTCCGCAAGCGGACCGGCGAGGGCCACGGCTGGGTGGGGATCTCCGGCGGTACGCGGGCCTCCGGGTTCTGTTCCCTCAGCCATCCGCGCGGCGGTTTCGGCATCGGCATCCGTGATTTCTGGCAGTCCCACCCGGGCCAGCTGGACATCCGCGGCGCCGCCACGGCCCGGGCATCGGTGACCGCGTGGCTCTACTCCCCCGAGGCGCAGCCCATGGACCTGCGTTTCTACCACGACGGCCTGGGCCAGGACACCTTCGAGGACCAGCTCGAGGGCCTGGAAATCACCTACGAGGACTACGAACCCGGCTTCGGGAACCCGCACGGCATCGCCCGCACCCACGAACTGACGCTCTTTGCCTACGACGCCACGCCGGACACCGCGTCCCTCGCCGCCGATGCCGCCGCCGCGTCGACTCCGGCAATGCTGCAGGCCACGCCCGGGTACCTGCACTCGGCCGGCGTGTTCGGCGACTGGGCGCCCGCGGACCGCAGCACCCCGGAGCGGGCCGCACTCGAGGACAAGCTGGATTTCCTCGTCGACTTCTACCAGGGCCAGGTGGAACAGCGCCGCTGGTACGGTTTCTGGAACTACGGCGACGTGATGCACACCTACGACTTCGACCGGCACGCCTGGCGGTACGACGTGGGCGGCTACGCCTGGGACAACTCGGAGCTCTCCCCCGACCTGTGGCTCTGGTACACATACCTCCGCACCGGCCGCGCCGACGTCTTCCGCCTCGCGGAGGCCATGACCCGGCACACCGGCGAAGTGGACGTCTACCACCTGGGCGAATGGCGCGGCCTGGGTTCCCGGCACAACGTGCAGCACTGGGGCTGCAGCGCCAAGCAGCTGCGGATCAGCACCCCGGCCTACCGGCGCTTCTACTACTACCTGACGGCGGATGAACGCACCGGTGACCTTCTCACCGAGCTCGTGGACAGCGACCGGAACTTCCTGGGCCTGGATCCCACCCGGAAAGTCCGCACGGACAGCGCCACGTACCGCCCGGACCGGCGCGCCCTGGCCGTGGGGCTGGGGACGGACTGGGGATCGCTGGCCGCCACCTGGCTGACCGACTGGGAACGCACCGGAAACCCGCGGTCGCGGGACAGGCTGCTGGGCACCATGGCGGACATCGGCGCGCTGAAGTACGGCTTCCTCACGGGCGAGGCGCTGTACAACCTGGACACCGGACGGTTCGACGCCGGCCGGGACATGATCCTGGTTTCGCACCTTTCCGCGGTGTTCGGGCTGGTGGAAATCTGCAGCGAGCTCATCGACCTGGTGCCGGACGCCGGCTTTGAACGCGCCTGGCTGCAGTACTGCCGGCTCTTCCTGGCCACGCCGGAAGAACAAGTTGCCGAGGTGGGCCGGCCGCTGGACGGAATCCACCTGACGCAGGCCCACAGCCGGCTCAGCGCCTATGCAGCGTCGCGGCTGGGGGACGCTGAACTGGCGAGGCGGGCCTGGACCAGCTTCGCGGAAGGCGGGGAGCACCTCAACCATGCGGAAGCATTCACGTTGCGGCGGATCGAACCTCCGTATGTCCTCACGGCCGTGGATGAGGCCCCCACGGTGTCCACCAACGACACGGCCCAGTTCGGCCTGGCGGTGATCCAGAATCTGGCGCTGATCGGGGACCAGTTGCCGGCACTCCAGCGGGTCCGCTGAGCGGCGGCTTCAGCCGCCGTCGGCCGGGTCAACCGCCGGCGTATCGGTGCCGGTTCCGGCGTCGGACCCGGCCACCACCACGATCGCCCCGACAAGCAGTGCCGCGTTGGCCCAAAAGATCCCCAGCACTCCCAGCGGCGCGGCCGCGGCACCCATGGCGATGGGCAGCGAGATCTGCGCAAACCGGTTCACCGTCAGCCGGAGGCCCAGGACGGCGCCGTGGTGTGACGCGTGGGTCAGCGAGGTAACCCAGGCCATGGTCAGGGGCTGGGGTATGCCCAGTCCCAGGCCTAGGCCCACCATCACGGCAATGGCACCGTAGACCCCGGTCAGCGGCAGGGCCAGCAGTGCAACTGCCGCCGCGGCGATCGAGGCGATCAGCAGCACCTTCCGCCCGAACCTGTCAATGAGGCGCATGAGCCCCAGCCTGCTCAGCACGGAGACGGCGGCCCGGAGTGCCAGCAGGAGCCCGACGGCGGTGGCGCTGATGTTTTGTTCGGTGGCCCAGACCGGGACGAACGCATACATCAGGTCTACGGTCACCAGCACCGCGCCGCTGACGGCAAGGGACCGCCACATTCCGGGGGTCTTCAGGACGCCGCCGATCTTTGCGGGTGCGGCGCTCACGTTCAGGCGTTTCCTCCGGAGCGAGCTGTCAGTGCGCCGCAGGAAGAAGAATGCCGGGGTGGCAAGCACACTGAAACCCATGCACACGAGAAGGCCCAGGTTGGTGTCCGGCGCCGACCCGCCGGCAACCCCTAGCGACGCAACGAACGTCACGGCGGGCGGACCGATCAGCTGGCCGATCGAGGCAGCCGCGGTCAGGGTCCCGAACGCGCTGTCCGTGGAGCCCTCGACGCTGACATGGGCAACGAAGGTCTGCTGGCCCACCATCACCAACAGATGCCCCAGCCCGATGAAGGCACTGGCCACGAGAAGGAACGGCAGCCCGGGTACGGCGAACAGCATTCCCGTTCCCGCTGCCGCCGAGATCAGGCCGATAAACGCCATGCCGGTTCCGCCGCGGCGGTCCGCGATCCGGCCAGCCGGCAGCGCTGCGAGCAGGGCTGGCAGCGCAAACGTGGAGGCAAGCAACCCCAGGAACACCGGATCGGCGCCGAAGGCGAGTGCGCGGTAACCGATCATCAGGCGGATACCCACCCATGCGGCCTGCGCCAGGACGGCCTGGGTGCTCAGCGCCCGCCGCCAGGCCAGTGCGCTCACGCGCGGAGGGGGATTTCGTCCGTCCCGCCGAACAGCCGGGTCAGGTCATCGATGCTGTCCCGGGCCGCCTGGTAGCGGACCGGGTCGAGGTGGAAAATCGCCAACTGCAGGGCGTAGGCCAAGGCCACGGGAATCAGCTGGGTGCGGTACTCGGTGTCGTCACCGCGCCGGGCGGCGATGAGGTGGTCCGGGCTGGGGCGGAACCGGTAACCCGGGACGTCGGAGATCACTATGGACTTCCCTCCCCTGCGCGCGGCCTCGGCGGTCAACGTGGCAAGCTGCCGGGGCGCCTCCCGGAGCGCCAGGGAAATCAGGGTGCTGTTTTCGTCAAAACTGACGAACCGTTCCGCAAGGTCCTTGGGGGTGGGGGCGAGCATGACTGTGGTCAGCCCGAGGCGCCTGAGGCGCCGTGACAGCAGATCCAGGGTTGACCGTTCGTCATTATTGGAAAACAGGTAGACGGTCCGCGACTCGTGAAGAATGCGCGCGGCCGCCTCCAGGTCCTCCTGCGGGACAAAGTGCGGCAGGCGTTTCAGGGCACGGATTTCATCGGAAATAAACGCCGAGAGGTCGTAGCCGGATTCCCCGCGCATGATGGTCCCGCTGGTCTCTGTCGCTTCCTCGTCCCGGCGCAGGTCGCTCCGCAGCTCCGGATAGCCGCGGTAGCCAAGTTTCTTTGCCAGCCGCACCACCGTTGACTCGTGCGTCTTGGCCCGGTCCGCGACCTCCGCAGCAGTGATGCCCGACATCTGGTCCCCCATCAGCACGTTCATGACGCGTTCCTCGGAAGCGCTGAGCTGGACCGCGCTGCTGGCCACTACTGCTTTGAAACTCAAGATGACTCTCCTTTGAGAACCCTGCGGGCAAACCTGTGATGCTTGACACTCTCTCACGAACATGCAATCCTGTGCAAGATTGCAAGTGAGGCTCCTGCCGAAACTTGCGACCCACATATTCTCCCTTTGCCGCAGAGAGGCGGACAACAAAGATGCAAACCCTCAACGCACCCGTTGCGCTTGAATGGACAGTCGCCTCGGCGGCCCTGGCCGGGGGCCTCGCCGTCGCCGGCGTGGGCGCCGGGTACGGACTGACCAACACCTCCGGTGTGGGTGCCGGTTTCTTTCCCACCGTGGCCGGAACGCTGATGGCGCTGGCCGGCGTCCTCTGGATCCTCCAGCTCCTCGCCGCCCGCCGAAACGAGGATCGGACCCCGGCCGCCGGCGACGTCCTGGAGTCGGTGCCGCCGCACCACGAATCGGAGTCGGCCCTCGTGTCCCTCCTCGACGACGACAACAGCGACGAACCCGACGTGGCGGACTTCCCGGACCGCCAGGGCTGGGCCAGGGTGGGCATCATCGTCGGATCCATCCTGCTCGCTGCCCTGCTCCTCCCGTTCCTCGGCTACACCGTGGTCATGACGCTGCAGCTGGGCACCATCCTCTACTTCGTCAGCAAACGGAAGCTGTGGATCTCGGTGGCGGTGGCCATCGGAGCCGCCCTCGCGTCCCGCCTGGTCTTCGAGGTATGGCTCGGCACGGCCCTTCCCACCGCCAGCATTGAATTCCTCGCCGGATTGGGGCTGTAAGCCATGGGTTTCGATCAGCTCCTGGGCGGCCTCGCCACGGTCTTCACCCCGGAACACCTGCTCTTCGCGTTGCTCGGCTGCGTGCTGGGCATGCTGGTGGGCGTCCTGCCGGGCTTCGGCCCCGCAGCGGCGGTGTCGCTGCTCATCCCGGTCACCTTCGGACTGGACGCCACCTCCGCGATCATCATGCTCGCAGCCATCCTGTACGGCGCGGCATACGGCGGAACCACGACGGCGGTGCTGCTGCGGATTCCCGGCGAAGCCTCCTCAATCGCCACCACCCTGGACGGATACCAGATGGCCAAGAAGGGCCGCGGCGGCCCGGCCCTGGTCATCGCCGCCCTGGCATCGTTCGTCGGCGGGCTGATCGGCGTGATCGGATTCGTGGTGGTGGCGCCGTTCAGCCGGCTCGCCCTGGAGTTCGGCGCCCCGGAGCTGTTCCTGGTCTCGCTACTTGGCTTCGCCCTCATCACCAGCTTCGCCGGATCCAACCCGGCGAAAGCCCTGCTGAGCGCTGCCGCCGGACTGGCCATCGCCACCGTGGGCGTCGATTCCGGCGTCGGTATTGCCCGCTTTACCTTCGACATGCCGGAACTGTTCGACGGCGTCGGGCTGGTCGCCGTCGTCATGGGCGTCTTCGGCCTGAGCGAAGTACTCGGACAGGCGCAGAAGGGGCCGCTCGGCGTGCCGAGCCCCCTCAAAGTTGCCCGGCTCCTGCCCACGCGGACCGACCTGCAGCGCTCGGCGCTCCCGTCCCTGCGCGGCTCCGTCATCGGCTTCTTCATGGGCCTGCTCCCCGGATCCCCCGGGGCCGCCACCTCCCTGGCGTCCTACGCGGCGGAGAAGAAGCTGTCTAGGCGCCGGTCCGAATTCGGCAAAGGGGCCGTGGAAGGCATCGCCGGTCCGGAAGCAGCCAACAACGCCCTGGCCGTGTCCTCGATGATCCCGCTCTTCACGCTCGGCATCCCCACCTCGGCCACCGTGGCCATCATGGCCGGCGCGTTCACCATGAACGGGCTGATCCCGGGTCCGCTGCTATTCCGCGACAACCCGGACGTGGCCTGGGCCATCATCGCCAGCCTGATCGTGGGCAACCTGATCCTGCTTATCCTCAACGTTCCGCTCGCCCGGGTGTGGATCGCCGTGCTGAAGGTGCCGTTCCACTACCTGATGGCCGCCATCCTCGCGTTCATGTTCCTCGGCACGTACTCCATCAACGGCAGCCCGTTCGACATCCTGATCATGCTGGGCGCCGGCGTCCTCGGCTACATCTTCCAGCTCGTCAAAGTCCCGCTGACGC